>Ga0114951_10005934_pt1 | contig 11038 bp, 6 predicted proteins | sample AM7aDNAmetaG_FD_88677 | JGI IMG/M metagenome (GOLD analysis project Ga0114951, IMG submission 88677) | Freshwater microbial communities from Finland to study Microbial Dark Matter (Phase II) - AM7a DNA metaG | ecosystem: Environmental > Aquatic > Freshwater > Lake | place: Finland: Lake Alinen... | reverse complement strand
TGGGTATCCATGGGTGAACCTGACAGCGTTTGGGAAGAGCGTATTAATCTCTTGAAACCATACCAGATTAATTCAAGAGTGATGGATATGACTGAAAATCCTGGAGTTAAATTTTTGCACTGCCTGCCAGCTTACCATAACCGTGAAACTGCTGTTGGTGAAAAAATCTATCAGAAGTTCGGAATGGATGGAATTGAGGTAACCGAGGAGGTTTTCGAATCAGAGAATTCCATTGTCTTTGATGAAGCAGAAAACCGACTACATACAATAAAGGCAGTGATGGTGGCAACACTCGGGGATTAATTCACCTTTTTCCTGGTTAACTCGTCTTTTTGAAAGCGGACCACCGTAATGGCTTGGTTGACAAATCCGTTTGGCGATACTGATTGAAACCTCATGGGCGTTAGCATCGATGGTTGAGTGATAAACTCAGGCCAGCATGGAACAGACGCAATGAGATTATGTCCGAATTGGAAAAGGGCCCTGGTGAAGAAAAAGGAGATATCGAAACCCTGGAAACTGTATTTTGAGGGTTCAATATTCCAGTTGTTCTTGTAATTGCGACAGAAACTGATCACGTTTGCATCGGTGTAATCAATAAAGGGATGTTCATCTTCAAAATCACTGTAGGATTCAAAATTGAGATCATACAGGTTGCCAAGATCAAGATCGCTGAATACCCATTGGTTGAGTCCGAATAAGTGAATATTCCTCGTCAGTGACTCCTGATGGACCAGATCTACCACCTCAGTTATGAATACCTCGTTTTCGGAAGGGATGACAATAAAGTTGGAATTGGCGGCGGAGAGATATTTTTCAAAATCGATACCAGTGGAATCCTGATTAATGAAGGTCCTTGAAATTTCACTGAAAAAAATTGTTTTAACAGTAGCTTTCCGTGCCGGGTCATGTTCCTTGACCTCTGAGTTCAGATTTGACATAAACCTTGTAAAATCTGAATTCTTTCTTTCTGCATATCGGCCTATCACCACAATATTCTGATTGTATTTTGATCCGATATAGTCGGCTGCCAGTTCGATCTGTTTTGGGAGTTTATTTCTGACTTGAAAAGCAAAAGGGTTTTCCCTGACCACATCAAAGGTTGATAATGGCGAAACCATGGGTACATGTTTACTCTTGGAGAAAGCGGAAACCAGTTCGATTTCGTTAGGGAAGACCGGGCCGATGATAAAATCGGCGCCATCCAGTTTGCCACTGTTAAGGATCCTTTTAATGGTCTCCGGATTACGCTCGGTATCAAAAATCTCCAATGTGAGGTTTAATCCTTCATACTGCAATGAGTCAACTGCCAGGTAGACTCCTTCCAGAAAATCATAAAATCTGAAATGGTCTGCTTTAAGCGAATCAGCATAAAGAAGGGTGTCATTCTGGCTGATATTCAATGGCAGGAGAACGGCCATTCTGAAATTGTCATTTTTATGAGGAAATGACTTAGTCTTACAGGGTTGATCATTATTTGCAATATTCTGTTCCGGCTCTGTACCAGCTGCATTCTTTGTCGTTTTTTCACCCGTAACTGCAGCTTTCTTTGCAAAAGCAACTTTATCCCTGGGTATCTTTAAAAACTGACCGGTTTTAACTCCTGATTTGGCTTCCGGGTTCAATTCACTTAAATCTTCAACTTTGAGTCCGTATTGCTTCGAGATCGAGAAAAGGGTTTCCTTGGGCAATACCGTATGCAGGATATACTGACCTTCTTCCTTTGTAGTCTGAGGATTTACTTTTGTATCAGACTGGGGAATTCGCAGTACCATTCCCGGATAAACTGACTTGGTATTCAGATCAGGATTGATCTTTTTGATTTCCTCTTCACTAACATCGTACACTTTGGAAATTCCAAACAATGTTTGCCCTTTTATCACTTCGTGCAGATAAAAGTCCTTTCCATTAACTGTTATATGATTGTTCGACCGGGTAACCGGGGTTGGCTGAAACTGGCTGAAACCACTTGAAGCTATCGTCAATAGCATAACAAATAGCAGAAGCGAGGGCTTTTTCTTTTGGAAAATTATCAGTTGAGTAATTGCTTTCACGGTTACCGATTGAAGGCAACAAAGTTACTCAAAATGATATGGAGTACAAAATCGGCTTATTCAGTTGTCACGCAGGACAAACTCGTCATATTCAAGTTCGAAACGGAGTTTATGCCTGGCTTCCTCCTGGGCCAGTGAGGCGAAAATGTTTTTTAATTCGGTGCTGGGAGCTTCCTGCGACAGCCTGGAATAAAGATTGAATGCCGCTTTTTCATTACTCATGGCAAGAATCAGCGCTTCACGGTAATCCATATTTGGGGAAGGTACAATATCCGACATAAAATCACTGATCTTCATATCAGTAACCATCCCAGGACGACTCTCGAAAATTCCTTCGGTTTTGATTTTTAGCAATTTGGCTTTATGCCCCATTTCCTCTTTGGCAAACTGAATGAAAGTATCCCTGATTTCGGTGTTTGTGGAGTTGTTGGCCAGCCGTGTATACAGATCAACAGCGCCTTGTTCTCCCTCCATGGCAAAATCAAGGATCTCATCTATGGTATTAAAAGTATTCATGATCTTGGTTGATGTTATATCTGTAAAAATGCATTATTAAATTCTTCATCAAAAATTCTGACAATTGCATCACACCCGTGACTGAATAAGGGGTTGAAATTATTCTCAATGGTATAAACAAATGCCGGGGAATCGGATTTTCCAGCAGCTATTTTATTCAGGGCTTCTGCCCGGGCATCAGAGCTGTCGCTTATCCCATTCTTGCCAAATTGTGCTAATAGGCTGATTAATTGATCGATTCCTGAAATTTCTGATTTCATCTTAAGGAAGGGTTCAAAGCTCTGGATGGTCCGCTGCGTGTTTGTGAAACTTCCTTCAAATTCATAAGGTAATGTGGCCGGAAGAATTAAGTTGGCCATCTCGGTAGTATCGGTAATGAAATAGTCCTGTACAACAATGAAATCACATTGACTCAGCCATTTCCTCGTTTCTTCGGGATCGGACGAACAACCTGCCGGATCTTCACCGAAAATCAACAGGTTACGTATTTGCCCATTCTCCAGCGATTCAAGCATATCATCTGATCCATTGGTTAGGCTGGCGCCCGGAGCAACCGACGGATGAATTCCCATATCCCAGATTCCCTGTGAATTATTTTTTTCCTTTAAACAGATCAGGCCACTGGCAGTTTTTCCTGCTTTGCCGGTTAAGAAATCGAGATTTTTTATCTCCAGAACCTCGTTACCCGAAAATTCAATTTCTGAGAATATCATGATTGCATGGGACTCCAGATTGAATGAATCAGCAAATGCCCTGATTTCCGTATCCTCTGTGAACCCGGCATTAGCTAACAGTTCCTCGTAGTTTTCCTTCAGAACAGCACTCTTGTATTCTTCAAAACCAATGCAATGATCCCTTATAAACAGGCTGTTGTGTTGATTTTCCCGGAGGAGGTAATGATTTACCGCCTTTAAAAAATAGTAGTATGAAGCAACACGGATAATATCATCAGCTTTCCGATCCAGGTTACTGCTTTCATAAACGGTAATATTGGTAACCGGGATATTCAGCCTCATCCGGGCCTGGTTAACCATGAACCCTGCAACCGGATTATCGTCCTGGATTTCGGTGCCAATCAAATAAATTCTCGAGGCTTTTCCGATATCGGCCATCGGAACATTACGGTTCGATCCGTGAAGGTATCCTGTACCACGTCCGAGATAATGAAAACTGTGCAAATTTTTACTGCCGGCTCCTTCGCGGGCCAGTTTCTGTATGAGGTAAAGTTCTTCATTTGAAAGCCTTGCTCCGGCAAAAAATGCATTTTCTGATGGCTTGGCTGATGATAATTTCGTTTTTATCAGCGATGAAGCCTCTGTCCACGTTATTTCGTGCCATTTTTCACCGTTTCGGAGTAGGGGTTTGGTTATTCTGCTCGTTGAATTCAAATACTTATAACCGAATTTTGCATAATGACAGATGCTGGTATCTGGATTAACCAAGCCGGCTCCACCGGTTACCTTCCAGACGAAGCCTTTATGTTCCTGGATTTCAATCGAACACCCCAGTGAGCAGAAATTGCATATGGCTTGATGCGAAGTCAATTCAACCGGACCGGGCTTGAAAACAAAATTTTCAGTGATGGCGCCTGTCGGGCATGCGGAAATGCAGAGACCGCAGGATTCGCAATTGGTGTCGGCAAGTGCCTTGCCAAGAGCCGGTGCCACAAAGGTTTCAAAACCGCGGTTCACCAGTCCAAGCGCATCTGCACCTGCGAGTTCATTGCATATCCTGACACATCGTGAGCATAAAATACACTTGTTATTATCGATTTCGATATATGGATGCCGGGTATCAACCTCACGATCATTGAATACTCCGCTGAATTTTTTCTGTTCCGCACCGTACTCATCTGAAAGCCGCTTTAAGTCGCAGGTGAAATATTCACTGCAGCCACATTCCAGGCATCGGGCAGTTTCCTTTTTAGCCATTTCCTCGGAGTACCCGAGTTCAACCTCATTGAAATTTGAACGGGAGGATGCTGGCAGCAAAGGCATTTCCTCACGTAAAGTAGGCTGATAAATATCCTGGTATAGAGCCTTTTCCTGTGGCTTGAAATTATCCTTGCGACTGATAAATTTTTGAGGTGGTGGCTCTATAGTTAAGCCGGTAAGGTATTGGTGGCATGATCGTGCTGCAACACGTGCCTGTGCTATGGCTTCAATAAGAGTAGCCGGACCGGTAACTCCGTCGCCAGCGGCAAATACCGAAGGAATGCCGGTTTGTAAAGTTTTTTTATCCGCATCAATATCGCCCCACTTGGTGATTTTCAACTCACCCTGTCTGGCGTTGATGTTGACATCCTGAATGAAATCAACAACCGTTTTCTGACCGATCGCTGCCAGCACATAATCCAGTCGGATTTCAAATTCCGAACCGTCAACCGGTATCGGACGTCTTCTGCCTGAAGCATCGGGTTCCCCAAGTTCCATCCGGATAATTCTCATCGATTTTAGACAACCTTTTTCGTCCTTAAGAATTTCCACCGGATTATTCAGGAATAGATATTCCACACCTTCCACTTTTGATTCATGAATTTCGATAGGATTGGCTGGCATCTCTTTTTCTGTTCGGCGGTATATGACGTATACTTTGTCGGCTCCCAGCCGTCTGGCCGTCCGGCAACAATCCATAGCAGTGTTACCACCGCCGACCACTGCAACCGTTTTGCCCGAGAAATCGGGTTTTTGTCCGGTCATTTCTATATTTCTGAGGAAATCGATTCCTGAAAATACATTTTCAGCATCATCACCGGGGCATCCAACGCGGGTACCAGCTTGTGATCCTATCGTAAGGACCATGGAGTCATATTTTTGGCAAACCTCCTTATAGCTCAGGTCCGCGCCCAGCTTCCGGTTGTAAAAAATATTGACACCTAAATCCGTTATGCATTCAACTTCGCTGTTTATCAGTTCGTTGGGCAATCGATAGGGTGGAATTCCATACCGGAGCATCCCTCCGGGGTTCGGACTTGATTCGAAAATATCCACCGAATGCCCTTTCAGGCGAAGGAACCATGCAGCAGATAATCCACCCGGGCCGGCTCCGATAATAGCAACTCTTTTTCCTGTTTCGGAAGGAACGATCGGGGAGTACCTGTTTTCGGAGGCAAGGTCGTAATCCGATGCAAACCTTTTAAGATAATCTATCCCGACTGCGGCACCTTCATCAAGCAAATTTCTACGGCAGGCCACTTCACAAGGCCGCACACAAACCCTTCCACAAATAGCCGGCAATGGGTTCACTTCCTTTATCAAGGCTACCGCTTCACTGTACAATCCCTTCTCAATCAAGGAGATATAACCTTGAACATCTACACCTGCAGGGCAAGTTAATGTACACGGTGCAGCACAATCAGCATAATGGTTGCTGGTAAGCAGATCGAGCGCTGTTTTTCGCGCCTTTTTTACTTTGTCAGAGCCAGTTTTAATAACCATCCCTTCAGCGATTTTCGTAGAACAGGATGGCTGGAGGCTCTTAGAACCTTCAATTTCAACTACGCAGACGTAACAGGAGGAGTAAGGTTCCAACCGCGGATCATGACAAAGCGTAGGGATTTCTATTCCGTTCCTGGTGGCTGTATCAAGGATATTTTCTCCCTGATAGCCTGTATATTTTGACCCGTCGATAAATATATTCAGTTCAGTCATTGTGTTTGTCGGAGTAAAGATTAATAAACCAGTATTGCCTCAAACTTGCATTTGGTATAACAAATACCACACTTGATGCACCTGCTTTGATCAATGGTATGAACTTCCTTCCTGTTGCCGCTGATCGCATCGACTGAGCAGTTTTTAGCGCAAACTGTACATCCATTGCAGTTTTCAGGTATAATCTCATAGGTGAGCAGTTGCTTGCAATTTCGGGCCGGACATTTTTTATCACGAATATGTGCTTCATACTCATCACGGAAATAACGAAGAGTCGTCAGCACCGGATTAGGCGCAGTCTGACCGAGGCCGCAAAGGGAGCTGTCCTTGATCTGGTAAGCGAGCTCCTCGAGACTTTCTATATCCCCTTCCTGTCCGTTACCTTCACAAATCCTGGTAAGTATCTCCAGCATCCTTTTGGTTCCGATCCTGCAAAAAGTGCATTTTCCGCAGGATTCCTTCTGAGTAAAATCGAGGAAAAAGCGAGCCATGTCCACCATGCAGGTCGTTTCATCCATCACTACCATACCCCCGGAACCCATGATGGCTCCAGTGGCAGTTACGGAATCATAATCAATTGGTGTATCAATCAGATGTTCAGGTATACAACCGCCTGAAGGACCACCCAGTTGAACGGCCTTAAACCTTTTATTATCTTTAATTCCACCTCCCAGTTTGTAGATAATATCGCGGATAGTCATGCCCATGGGCACTTCGACAAGACCACCGCGGACAATTTTACCGGTTAGCGCAAAAACTTTGGTTCCCTTACTTTTTTCGGTACCGTACGATGCATACTTTTCAGCGCCATTGCTGATTATCCAGGGAACATTGGCATAGGTTTCAACATTATTTATGTTTGTCGGTTTGCCCCATAGGCCCCTGACAGCTGGGAAAGGTGGCCTTTTTGCCGGCATTCCGCGTTTTCCTTCGATGGAGGCCATCAGTGCAGTTTCTTCACCACAAACAAACGCACCGGCTCCTTCCTTTACAGAAATATCGAGGTTAAATCCTGAGATTCCTGCAATATCTTGACCCAGGTACCCTTTTTTCCTGGCTTGATCCAGGGCGATATTCAAACGGTGAATGGCCAGTGGATATTCAGCACGGCAATAGATTACGCCACCATTAGCTCCAATGGCATATGCACAAATTATCATGCCCTCAATTACTGCATGGGGATCACCCTCGAGGAGTGAACGATCCATAAATGCCCCGGGATCGCCTTCATCAGCATTGCAAATCACATATTTGGAATCCGACTGACTATTGCGCGCAAACCGCCATTTTAGGCCGGTAGAGAAACCTCCACCGCCACGGCCGCGCAAACCGGAGTCCAATATCGACTGAATTACAGATTCCTGCGTTACCTTTTCGCCGGCGATTTTTTTCAGCGCCTGATACCCATTCCTGGCTTCATATTCTTCAATACTTTCGGGATTTATGTATCCGCAGTCCCTTAATGCAATCTTAACCTGGCCTTTAAAAAACTGATCATCCGGAGTTTCGAAAAGATCAGATTTTACCAGGTATTCCTTAACCGGACTTTTATTAACCAGATGCTGGCTGATTATTTCAATGGCCCTTTTTTCATCAACATCACCATAGAGCCATGAACCCATGTCATCAACAACTTCAACCAGAGGTTCGCGGTAACACATGCCAATACAGGAGGTCTTTTCAAGAACGAATCCAAGATTATCGGAATCTTTCAGCGATTGGATTTTCTGATATACTTTATTGCCACCGGCAGCGATACCGCAACTGCCCAGCCCGACAATTACTTTGGAGTGTTCCATTTGATTTTGATTTCTTTAAGTATCTGAACCGCAGATTTTCCTGTGAGCTTTCCATAGGATTCATCCCCAATCATCATTACCGGTGCCAGTGAACAACAACCCAAACAAGCAACAGATTCCAATGTAAACAATCCATCACTGGTGGTTTCACCATCTTTAATGCCAAGGGATTCTTCGATCGCATCGGAAATCATATTTGCATTTTGCACATGGCAGGCTGTACCGTGGCACACCTTGATGATAATTTTTCCAACAGGTTTTAACCTGAATTGGGCGTAAAAGGTAGCCACGCCATACATATCACTGATATTTAGGCCTGTATGCTCAGAAATTAAATGAAAGGCAGCTTCCGGGATAAATCCATACAAATTCTGAGTTCCCTGCAGCAAAGGGATCATATTCCCTTTTTTTGTTTTGTATTTATGCAATATTGGCAGCAGAAGACTCAGATCAACAGATATATCAGGTTCATCCGCCAGGGCCGCGGAGGCGATATTCCTTTGAACTCTCATTATAGGTAGGTTTAAAATTGTCGCTGTTAAATTAATGGTTCTGCGCTAAACAGCAAATGTTCAAAAGCTGATGGAAAATAAATTCGTAAAGGTTTGACCAGTGGCCAACTGGTAAATAAAATAGATGCGGCTATCATTTATCCGAACTTTTTCTGAGAAGGGAAATCCGGTTATTGGTCTGGTCTTGGCAATGAGTCCGGTTGTCGGATCGATTTGACTTAAAAAACAGGTTCCATTAATCCGATAGGATAGAAAGAGAAGTTTTGTGACAGGGTCCTGAATCATCCTGATTTCTTTGGCATCAGGATTCATCCCTACGACGAAACTGTCCAGAATTTTATAATCCGGGTTCAGCCTCCATAACATCAGGTTAGTACTTTCAAAAACATAAAAGAGGTTGTGGCTGCAAAAAAGTTCAGCATTTACTGCCTTGTTGATAATATTGCGTTTGTAAACATAATCGGAGAATGCTTTACGGGAAGCTCTGGTTAACTCGGAATTCAAGTCTCTTGGAGTCTTTTCAGCAATCTTAGAACCTTGGGCTGCCATAATGTCTTTGTCGCTCATCTGTGCATATTCGGGATGTTCACCTGATTTAATGCCTGCCTCCCTGATCATACTTGGGAAACCTTCACCTGAATGGCCCGGAGGTGCTTCGAAAATCTGACTTGTCGGAATGGCGCCGATCGTATAATTCTGGGCAGAGTTTCCTGATTTGTAGAGGTTTCTGTTATACGAGCCAAAAATTGTATCACGGTTGCCAGTTAATGTGTTAGCTGCGATAAATTCGCAATAAGACCTATTGGGGTTGAATTCTCTGAATATGACTGTATCTCCTCTAATAACCTGAAAATTGAACAGGACTTCAGCCGATTTATCCATGGGGTTCGGGTAGGCAAAATTGATTTGGCTTCCATCATAATAGAGCTGAAAAATGGAATCCGGATTATACTGGTGAACCGTTCCTGAAGGATCCTGAAAAAGTCCGGAATTCTGATTGACCAGTTTCCTGTCCAACATTTTCCCAGTAATGTTAAGCAACCGAAGTTCTGGTTTCAGTATGTTTTTATCAGGAAATCCAATTGCCCAAAGCCTATCCTTTTGAATGACATAGTCTTGAATATAGAAGCTGTTGTTCCTGAAAAATTGAATATAAGGCTTACCGCTGATAACGACCTCATCAAGATTTTGTGTTCTTGGGATAAGTTCAATAACCAAACTGTCTTCGGGGAACTCGCTAACGATTATTTCTTTTGTAAAAAAGCCGACATGTGTGACCTTTAATTTGAATGGAAAAATATTGATTTCCAGGATAAACCGGCCTTGCTGCGATGATTGGGCAGCGAGTTTGTTGTCCTTCTGGATATTAGCACCTTCAACCGGGTCCCTGGTCGTGGCATCGAAAAGGTAACCTGAGATCTTTTGCTGGGCAAAAACCGAAATTGGAAAAACAAGGGCTACAACTGCAATAAAAATCTTATTCATGAGGCAGCTCCTTGAATTTTAGGTTTAGTTCAAAGTTATATTTTATAGCTCATATTTTGCCTGCCAGAATTGAAACTATACTTTAGCCTGAAATATTGACCAATGAAAAACCTTCTCATTTTTCTGTCTTTAATGGCCATCGGACAGGGGGCCATGAGTCAGACTGTTCAACATCCGCTTTTACCGGCAACCTGGAATATTAAAAGTGAGGAGCTGCTGAGTTATATCGTTGAACTGGCCAGCGAAAAATATCAGGGTAGATTAACAGGATCCGAAGGTTACAGGAAATCTGCAGAATGGGTGGCCGGGAAAATGAAGGAGTGGGGTATTCAGCCTGCTTTGCCAGATCATAACTGGTACCAGGAATTTAAGCAGCCTTATGTAGTGGTATTGCCTGGTTGCACTCTGGATATGAACCTTCCGGTTAATTCAAAAGATTCTGTCCGGGTGTCCTATCATTATTTCGATGAATTTATGCCTGGAAGTTCCTCTGCTTCTGGTACCGTCAGGGCTGAAGTTATCTTCGCCGGATATGGCATTACCGCCCCGGAACTTGGTTATGACGATTATTCGGGAATAAATGTAAAAGGCAAAATTGTGCTGATGCGCCCCGAGGCTCCGTTGTCACCTGCAGTTGGAGCGGAAAAGTTTTTGCCCTGGCAGCCCTATTCCACCCATCAGTATAAAATGCAAAATGCAATCAAGCATGGGGCATTAGCAGTTCTGTATCATTACGGTCCACTGGCTAACACCAATAACGATTATCATGCGGACCTACTCGTGTCAATGGTCGGAAACAGGGTGGTGGAAGACTTGTTTAAAGGAACCGGAAGGATATATGGCGATGTGGTCAATAAAATTACAACTGATCTCAAACCACAGTCATTTGCAACAGGCAAGGCTGTAACTATTAAGAATGTTACTGAATTTCACCCCGAGGGGATCGGAATGAACGTTGTTGGGATGATACCCGGATCAGATCCGGAATTAAAAAATGAAGTCATCATCGTTGGCGGTCATCT
>Ga0114951_10005932_pt1 | contig 11040 bp, 8 predicted proteins | sample AM7aDNAmetaG_FD_88677 | JGI IMG/M metagenome (GOLD analysis project Ga0114951, IMG submission 88677) | Freshwater microbial communities from Finland to study Microbial Dark Matter (Phase II) - AM7a DNA metaG | ecosystem: Environmental > Aquatic > Freshwater > Lake | place: Finland: Lake Alinen... | reverse complement strand
TGTGCGCTATTCACGGGGAAAACACTGCCACCACCCCAAAGCATTTCCACCTTGAGATCGTTTCCACTGCTGCTGACACCCAACCAGCCAGATCCGCCGCCGGGGATATGCAGGGACCAGTATCCGAGAAACGGGTTGTCCGCTGCCTGTAAGGAAATGATGCTGCCCAGAACCAGGCTGGAAAACAGAAAACATGCGAGAATGCAACGGGTGATTTTCATGGGTTATTAGCAAACCATATCGCGCGCGGAAAGTCAAAGGGGGAGCAGCCTCAAAAACCCGCAGAGTAATTTTCTGTTTTCAAAACACCGTTACTGAAATGCTGCTGCACATGAGAAGAAATCGCAAATCAATTACAACGTCACCGGAAATCGTCACTAATGTCGCCGAGTTGTCGAAAATGAATATTAACCTGCTGACAAAACTGGTGCACTGGATGGACGCCAATGAGAAAGCCCAACGTAAATTCAGATATGCGGTAATCGGCAGCCTCTCTAGAATTGAGGCAACGACATCCTTGCTTCTCATCGGCCAAATGGCTCAAACGCAAGGACCGCAGTGGTATGATAAGGACAAGTTGGACGAGTCTGCAAAGGCAGCCGATGAATTTATATTGAAGCAATCATTAGAAAAGGGAGTGGCCGTTGTAAAATATATCTACACAGAGACGCCGCCTGAGCCAGCCAGCCGTGATCGGAGACGGAAATGGACTGGCTGGGAAATTTGAATTTTTGTCAGGCAATTGTCAGGTAAAAACTGCGTTTTTTTGGAGTTTTTATATCCGCTCTGAACTCGCAAAACCATTGAAAATATTGAAGAATTTAAGTGGTGCATCCGGCAGGACTTGAACCTGCAACCTTCTGATCCGAAGTTCAAATCTTCATGGTTTTATTATGTTGTGTCGGGTTGTGTTCAGTAGTAATAAATACAGGCGTTAAATCAACATAATATGATTTATATGGACATTCCAACACAGCCTGAAACAGCCGGCGACAACCAAAAAAGTGGCAGCAAAGTGGCAGCGAAAACCGGCGTCAATCGATCTCGTAAACCATCACCAAAATGGGCTGGCCGATGGACAAATCTTGCCACAGATCATTCCAAGCGTTGGGAGAAGCGGCTCTATGCGCCGAAGTCCGGGGGAGTTCTAGTCGGTAAACTGGCAGTGAGGATTCAACATCTGGGTGAACGGGAGGAATTTCGTTTCAACACCACCAATCGTCAAGCCGCCGCCATCCAGGCGCTTGGCGTGTTCCATTTTCTTAAAGCAAACGGTTGGAAGGCAACACGCGCAAAATTCAAACCCGAGGCAGAAGGGCAAACCAAGCTCCAAGTAACCGTTGGCAATTATCTAGAAGCTGTAAACAAAACCCGTCGGCTACGGATGCGAACATTTCTAAACTATCGCAATTGTTTGCGCACCATTGTTTCTGAATCGTTTGAGGTTCGTCCTGAGAAAGGTGAAAGCAAGTTCGATTACCGTGGCGGTGGAAATTTGGCGTGGGCAAAGCGTATCGACAATATCCAACTTGAAAAGGTAACGCCTGATGTTGTTAACCGGTGGAAACGTGATCGCATTGCTAGTGCCGGAAATGCTCCTGTCGCGCAGGCGTCTGCCCGGCGCACCGTAAATTCCTACATTCGTTGTTCCCGATCGCTTTTTGTCCCCGCAGTTGTCCGTGAACTAAATAATTTGAAACTCCCCGCGACGCTGCCGTTCGATGGCGTTGAACTCGAAGAAACCGGCTCACAGAAATACGTCTCGAAGATCAACGTGCAAACCTTCATTGCTGACGCGAAGAAGGATCTCAAATCTGCCGACCCAGAAGCCTACAAAGTATTTTTGCTCGGGCTTTTCGCCGGGATGCGGAAAGCCGAAATTGATTCTGTTGAATGGCAGATGCTGGATTTCAATGCGAATGTAATTCAATTAGAAGAGACCGAATGGCTGCATCTCAAAACACGCGACTCCGCCGCTGCAATATCGGTTGACCGGGAAGTGATGTCCGAACTTCGTGCGCTCATGCCGACACCGCAGGTCAAGCCACCAAAATGGTCGCAGTTCATTCTCCAGAGCCCGCACGCGCCGCAACCTGATTCGCTCCGGCCCTATTACCGTGCAAAGGATACGTTTAACCGACTCAACGCTTGGCTGCGGGGCAAGGGTATTAAGGCGAATAAGCCACTACATGAGCTCAGAAAAGAAGTCGGCGCGGTCATAGCGACGGAACAGGGCATCTACGCCGCATCAAAATTTCTCCGGCATTCTGACATCACCACCACGGCAAGGCATTATGCCGACCAAAAAGCCCGCATCAATGTCGGCTTGGGGAGGTTTCTTGTTTCCAAGGGTGGTTGAATGCCGGTTGACCAAGTGTTCGACCCAAGATCGGAAAGTGCTCATATTTCAGAGTTGAAAAGTTCGGTCGTTTAATGCTGAATTCTATGGTGGCGAAAAAGAAATCAGATATACCAACCGGTTCTTCCCACGGTAAAATTGTGTCGTTGAATCCAGAACTTCAGGAAGCAGCTGAAGCTGTGACGGTTCACCACCACAATTCGTTATTGTTATTACCACGCGATCACTATGATGATTCCGTGGTTATCATGTTCAAAAATGAGGCTCAATCAGCCCGAGGCCAACGGATACTGTCAGAAATAATAGCTTGCTTGAAGCCTGAATTAGTGGCTGAAGCTATAAAGGATTTCCTTTCTTGTTACGAAATAGCGTTAGTAGCCATTCGTCGAATTGGTGTGCCACAATTATACGATCAAGATGGCGAGCCATTATATCAAGCGGCGAATAATGATTTGCAATCTTGCAAACAATTATTGAATGATCTGGAAAGCGGATATGAGAAATTAGTCGTTGAAATCGACGAGAAGAAAAAACTTGGTTCTCTGGGAAAAGTTGCCGCCGCCGGGGTCAATCTCCATGCCGTTTTTTCCAGAATTATTTTTTACCTAGTCAGATTTGACAATTCTCGTGTATTTAGATTTTCTTCCCAAATCACCTCAGATTGTCGACTGCCGGCATTTTTACATCCAAAGTTCTGGGATCAGCCAGCGGTTAACGTCGATTCTTTCAATGTCCAGGTGCAACCGCAACTGTTAGTAGACAATAAACTTCTAGCTTTTTGCTATGAAATCACCTCGTTAAAACAACCGGCACTTCAGTGGAATATATCAAATGCCGATTTTGAATTGGCCGTGCTATACGACAAATTATTTAACCACTGTGACATATTGAGCTATCAGATGGTTAGAAAATTCTGGTTTTGGGGAGATCAGTATGAAGACCCTAATTCAGCGCTGTCATGCCAGCATAGGACAGAGTTGGAAGAAGCACAGCAAGCGCTTGAAGAATATCTTGAGGCGCAGGGACAGTTCGTAAAATTGCTTTTGCGATCAAAAAACAAACCCGCCTTAATGGATAAATCACAAACGGAAGTTGCTCAATCCGGCCAGAAACCTAGGCCGATTACAAACTTTTATCCGAGGGAACAACACGGGCATTACTCAGGCTATAAGGTCTTGATAGAATCAGTGACAAGCATAAGGGTGAGAAACAATGCGGATTCTGTTTGGACAGGCATCGTTAAGAAAGAGCCAATAGACGGCTTGCTGGCGTTATCACTATTGCCTAGAAAGGGTGATAGTATCACATTTAAACACAAGGCTCTCATTGATCTTATTGACCCTAAAGTCGACGTGCCAAAAGCATGGAATAAATATAAAACTGCCTTTAAGTCGGTAATGCCTGGGTTGCAGATTGAATCAGTTCGTGGAACCTCTACGATAAAAGGCATACAGTTTGATAAACGGCTTGATGATGCAGAGATTAAAAGTCATTTAAGCAAATAGCCCAATTCCGCAAGGTCGGCTGATCTGAGGGTTGTGGCGACGGGTCACGGCCGGCTACTTCTTATAGTGTTCAAAATAGAATCGGTTAGTTCACATTTTGCAATGTGTTCTCAGCAAATTCTGTATTTAGGATATCCGTATTAATACCAGACAGAAACATTCGTTCTGTTTTAATCACAAGCGACGCGGAATTGCGAGCTGGTAGTACCTAACTTCCATAATTGGCAGAAAGTCTGTCGCAATTACTATTAAAAATAGTCTTTTTTGGGCTGCACAGATCACCTGTAATAGTTTCTTTTTACCATCACCTTTCATCACCTTTCATCACCTTTTGTCCAAATTAGTCTTTATCAATCACTAATGTTTGTAGTGATAAAATGGCTGTGTGATTGTTTCCTCGCGGCCAGAAATAGCCGCCAGTCGATGAATAAAAATAGCGCAACAACAATCAGCAATATGCCAACACATTTCACGCCGCGCCAACTCGCACTGCGCTGGTCTTGGCACGTTGAAAGTGTCCGGCGAAAAATCCGCCAGCGGCAAATAACGGCCATTCACATTGGAGGCCGGGTGTTGGTGACGGTCGAGGAAATTGAAGAGCTCGAGCGAGATGGAACGGTCAATCGTATAGCCATCCAAAAAAACCAACCACCAACCAGTAAAAACTAAACAAATACACATGAACACCAATTCAAAAAGCAAAGGAATACAAATGCCGGAACTAGTTGACGGGATACTCTCGATATTTCGTGATCCTTACGAGAAGAGCCATTTGACAGCTGCTCAAATACTATTAGTAACAGACATAGCATTTACCATTGGTGTCCCCGAGCCTTTTGAAAGCGCGGCTAAAGAGCTATATCTAATATTCAAAAGTGATCCGACAGCCAAAGATGCTCTTTTTTCTCCATTAATTTTTGGAGAACATGAAGATTACCCGAGTTTGATAAAATATTTGAAAACATTGGGTGTCTACGACAACCAGATTCCACATCCGGACTTGCCGGAACATACGATTCCTGTTTTCGATGCTCGGCCTCTGCTCACCCTTCTAAAGAAAATGCCAGACCGCGATCCAGTTAGTGGGCTTGTGTTGGGCAATTCGCAGATTAATAAGCACAACTCCGTTCTAAAAAATAATTACGGACGAGGCAAAACGACGGACTATTGCAAAATTACTAGCAGAGCCAAAACAACTAAGTCCCTAAAACTGCCGGAACAGATAAATGTCCCACGAGGTGTGTTAGTTGCGCAAAACGTGGTTGAGGCATCTCATCGCGAGATCATCTTAGCCAAATCAGCTAAACTCCGTGCCGCCTACGCGGCGCTGAAATACAGCCGCGAGGTGCTTCGCTGCATCAAATGCATTATCGCTGATGAGCAAGGCCAGGTCTTAAGACACAACCGCAGGCGAACAACTATTAATCAGTCGATTTCCAGATGCCTTTTGGGTGTCGCAACGCTGTTCGAGGTCAATCGAAAGCACGAATACGTCCATTTCGCCAACCGGTTCGATATTTTCGGGTGTCGCAGCACATCGCTGGCAGAGATCTGCGAATTTATGAACCGGGTATCTGGATCCCGTCGCCGGGTCACTCAAAAGCAGGCGGCAAGGGGTCTGGACGAATTGTGCCGGCTCGGGCTCATTGAACGAAAGACAAAGTTTAGCCTCGAACAATTCCCGGTGCCGCTGGCCATTTTATTTCGCGCCGACCGGGTGCTGCAATCCATCAGGGGGCGCAGTTTCGGGCTTAAAATGAAGTCGGTTAATAGGAAAAGGCACCAGCTTACCGGCGTCCGCCAGCGAACCCAGAAATCCAACACCGTGGTTACGAACAACTGAAATTTATGACCCAACCTATACAAAATCAGACGATGAAACGACTTTTTCATTACACGCGATTAAGCAACCTGCAGAAAATCAAGACCGCCGGGAAAATCAATCAGGCCACCAATTTTGTCGAACCACCTGAGATGCCAGTGGTTTGGTTTTCTTACCGACAGGATTGGGAGCCGACCGCAACGCCTTATCTGCTCGATAAGGTTTCTGGAAAATTTCAAAGGCTGACTTTTGAGGAGTTCGTAAGAGTTGATATACCAGCCCGAATTGAAGTGGCACCGTCAACGGCGCCGCTGGATTGGCGGACCTGGCGTGAAACCTCTGGCGTGAAACCAAAATCAATCAAGTATTTTAAGGGTCAGGCTCTCCGCCTAAACGCCGCCCTGGATGACTGGCGCATGAGCTATGAACCGGTTACACATGACAATTGGCTTGCCATCGAGCTGTTCGTGAATGGTCAGTGGTGCGAGGAAGCCAAACTCCCGACCACAAATGACTTCGGGGAATATCTAAAGAGCCTTGGTTATGCTGGCGCTTCTGACGAAGCCGTCTATTGGGCGGACTGCCAAAAAAACTTGGAGAAAATGCGGGCCGCATACTTGCGTGACGGTAATTATGGCCGCTACCTAAGCACCTTCAACGAACACGAGCAATTGCGGCCGTTCCTCGACATTATTCCCCGCCTTTCCGCCCAGGAATACTGGCAACTGCTCCGCGAGGTCTGGATCGACGTCGAAGTCATGTTGCCCAACAAAGAGATCTGGCTGGAACTCCTACAGTGGCAATCGCCGGGTAGAGAACATCTGATGACCGACGCAGAGCGTGCCGAGCTGGCCGCCATGCCGGACACCATCGAGATCTGGCGAGGCTGTGGCGATAGATCTGCGGTTCGGGGGTTTTCTTGGACCATTGATCGGGAACGAGCCGTCTTCTTCGCGGATTATGCCTCCGGTCCGAGACGCCAGTGGCTAGGCCAGAGCGGCACTAAACGGCTCTTGGTGAAGGCCACCTGCCGTAAGAAGGACGTGCTGGCCTATTTCACGACACGGAACGAATCAGAGATCGTCGTGAACCCAGATCATGTGACGGTGCTGCGAGTATCCCGGGCGCCGGCACCGAAACCGAAGGATCCGATGAAAATCAAGCGGGAGTTGGAAAAAATGGCTGCTGAAATTAGGGCTTTATTTGATCAGCCGCAGACCGTGCCGGCCGAATAATCATCGAAACTAACCCGATATTATATGTCACATCGTAATTCATATTTATCCGAGTATGGGTTCATTGCCGAGGACGCGGGCGTCCAGCCTGCCCAGAGTCCAGCATCCGCGCCCGCCGATGCTCAGGAGAAACAACGCCGCGCCGCCTGTCGGAAGTTGGAAAAAGATCACCTCTTGGATTATCTGGCGGCGGCGAGCATCGCCTATAAACTTGGCAGGTTGTTATTCAAAGACCGGCGGCGCACAAAGGTCTCCCGGCTACTTGTCGTCGGCCTGCTGACGCTCTTCGAGCCCTACAAAAAATCGAACCGCTACCAGTATGGCGACCGGATTGACGCTCACGGCTGGTTTAGCACATCGATTGAGGAGATACGTCAACTCGGGGAAACCCAATCATGGAAAGCCTGTTGGTTCAGTGAAAGCCGGCCCCGTTTTATCTTAAAGGAGCTGAGCCAGATTGGGTTCATCGAGTTTAAGTGGGAATCCAATACGCATAAGCAGGGTCGGCGACTATTGGTTCGATTCCGAGCCGATCGGGTCTTAGAGGCCATCGATGCCGTCAGGTTTATGCGCAAGCTTGAGTCGGAACAATTGGACATCATGAAAGATTTGGAAGCGGCTCTGGCCGCGCCGCCGGTCCCCGTTCAACTGAATAGCGAGACCGACACCGCTCAAACTTGAAAATGAATACACCTCTGAAAGCGGGTGAGATCCAATCCACTCACCGTTAAATCACACCATGAATGCTACTGAAGAAAAGCCCATAAGCGAGCCGGAACCGATCGATAACCGGATCCGGCCGGAAGGCCTCTTTCGCCCAAATGATGTCTTTGTGCCGGACGGCGGGATTGAACATTCCGCCAACATGGCCCGGCTCATCCAGCATTTCGATCTCGCCCGGGATGCCGAATATCTGGCCCGTGTCGCCGTGGGTCAGGATCCGCTCATACCGGTGACAGACAAGCGCCGGGTCAAACGCCCGCGGGTGGTGGAGGATCTGCTCAAACGGCTGAGCTGGCTGAACACACCCGACTTAGTATTGAGGAAAAAAAATTATCCCGGGCTATTCGGCGTGGATGGGACGCGCTGGATAACGCGGCGGGAGCTTGAACATTTGGGCGACAAGCGAGCCTGGGGCGGTAAATACTCTGAAGACCAGATGGACCGGGCTCTGGAAGCCTTGGCATCGGTCGACATCATTGAGCGCACTAAAATCTACAATCCGGAAAATAAGACCTCTAAAATCAACATCCGCCTCTGTCCGCTAGCCATCATGGATATTCTGGCAGGGAGAAAATCGGCCAGGCTGTTCCGCAAAAAACAACCACGACGGAAACGTGCCGCGCCGAACATCGCGGCGGATTTGATCTTCTTAAAACCCGACATGACTCCGATCCAAGCAGTCAATAATGGAGAGAAAGTTCGTGAGGCCGCCCGCGAACTGTTTTACGAACCCGTATTGAGGAAATATCTGCTGCCCTTGTCGGCCTGCATCAAGGGGCTGCCCTGTCAGGTGGCGAACCGTGCCGATCGTCGCAATGTCGTCGAAGATGACGCTCTGCTGGGGTTTATGACGATGCTGCTGAAGAAATGGGCGGTGAACCCTGAAAACCACGAGTTTAAGCGCAGTCCCCTTGGGTTTACCCGGGACGCTTGGCGGGCCCTTTCTCACGATGAGATGAAGGCGTCTGGGTTCTCCGAGGCACAGGTTGTGCGTTGCAGGCGCATGCTGGTGGATTCCGGGATTTTGGAATGGGTTAATCTGCATAGCCCGGGCAAGCATGAGCCCAGGATTTACGCGCGGTTAAGAGTGGATTTGATGTTGGAGTGGATGCGTGGTTTTAGTCGAAATAAAGTCTTTTTGGGGCTTCCGAAAGGCACAAATAGAGGCTGGATTCCATCTGTGATAGACCCCCGATCCAGTAATCTTTCAGGTAATAGTAGTGGTTCCGAAGCTGTTCAGCTAAATCATACTGTTATTAGTTCCGAAGCAATTGCACCTGTGATATCTGATAATAATAAAGTAATAGATACTAAGGTTGTCCCGAAACAAGAAAGCAAATTATATCCGGCAGTCGCCGGAGATGCTTTTTTTTCGTTGTTAAAACACTCCCAAAAAAGTCGCTCGGCAAGGCTCAAGGCGCCCCTGGATTCGGGTGACGACAACTTCCGCGCCCTCACCGGCCTCTTTCGGGAAATCTTCTCATCTTACTTCGATAACCCGGGAACTCCTTTCAATCACAAAATTGCCACCCAGCTTCTGGGCCTGGCGAATCGGGGGGCAATCACCAAACGTATGACCGTAGCCGACCTTCGGAAATGGCTAGATGCGCGCAAAAACTTTGATCCCTCTTACAGCGAAGAGGAATGGAAGCTGGGTCAAGAACCTCAAACCCCGGAAGAAATGGATGCCATGCTGAAACACTGGCCAGCCATCAAACGGCTGCTGTATCGAAATACTAATTGTTCTATTGATGTTGAAGCTGATGCTCCTCTTGAACGTTGGAACCAGTTCAAGTTCGCGGATAGGGAATCAGACATAAGTTACATGAAAAGTTCCATTCTGCGAGATATTGATAGGGGAGCCGGAATCAATTCCACACAAGAGAACGTCGTCCTTACGGCGCTCGTTGCCCTGCACGAGCTTGGCCTTCGGGACCACCTCACTGAGTTCATTCGGGAGAATCTAGCCCGCCTGCACCGTGCCACGGACACCAATCCGCACTTCGCTATTGCGATATTAAAGAAGTATCCCGAGCTGATGACTCGGGAATTGAACCTACCGCCGGAACACTGGTCCAAACTGCGCCAGAAGTTGCAACGCACTTTTCGAAAAGTCCAAGTTCGGCAGGCTCAGGCCCGGCTGGAGCTCAATGATATCGACGATTTGAACGCAAACTGGCGCGTTGGTGACGACGGCTGAGCCTAGCCATCGCTAGATACACATCGATGTCTCCAGGCGGAGACAATGGCCAATCCGGATTCAGGTCATAATTGATCCCGGCGGCGTGTTTTTAGTACCGCCCGCCGCACTTATAATCGCCGCCAAATTCATGTCAACGGACCTTAAAAATGGTCTGTCAACGGTATGTCAACGGATGCTCCGTTGACATGAAATGCGTCTGGCGAGTGTGACTCGGACCCTGAAAGTGCCTCAAACTATGCTCGAAGCTATAGCAAGCGCTCCTCCTGTTTTTCACCAAGTTATGCTTTTGCTGTATAAAATTGGCCAAAGCATAGCCAAAAGCATAACTTGGTAACGATAATGATTTTAAGTTATGCTCTGGCCGTTTTTGTAAGTTGTTGATAATCAGTAAGAGCCTTATGGAACAATGTTCCACGTTTTGCATATTTCCAAATGAATTGAGTGGTTTTGGCGTGTGGAACAAATCGTCAGCGCATTTCCGGTGCGGACGGCCAAGTTATACCCCCTCTCTGGCGCATGTGAGTGAGTTTCAAGGTCGCTTTAGTAAAAGCTATTTACATATAGTTATCTAATAAGGTATGCTTACATAAAATCAGGTCAGCCTGCTGCCTGACACCCGCCCGTGGTAATAGTCGGTGCCCCCTGTCGCAACGTGGCGAGGTTTGCGCCGCCGGCTACGAAGGCCGGGAGGTGATGCCTTTTTCAGCGAATAGCTCAATGGCAAGGCAGCTAGGGGGCAAGTCGAGGCTTTGCAGTTCGCGAGCTCCAAGAACATAGATACCGGGCAACATGATTCTTTCCGGGTATCTTATACCATGGCCGGGCCACGACCTCCCGAAGTCCTCAGATGATATGCCTGATACGTTCTGGGTCATGCAACTCCAACTTCGGAACAACCAAAGAAGATCGCTCCGACTTGTCGGAGTTATTCAGCTCACAGCCTAAAGCAACTGAATCCGCCGTCACCATGGGCAGACTTTGGATTGTCGCCTTTCGCCCACCTGCTGGGCCTTGCGCTGCATTTTTGCGGTTCCCGCCCCGCAACACCCCAAAAATCACCTGTCCTACTGCTTTAAACTGAATGCGTTGCTTGGTTCATCGGCTCCTGTATCCAAAGCTGCCAAACCCTCAAAGAAAAAGGGAATGAGTGCTGCTGGTCGTGCTGCTGTTTCTGCCGCTGCTAAACTTCGTTG
>Ga0114951_10005928_pt1 | contig 11044 bp, 9 predicted proteins | sample AM7aDNAmetaG_FD_88677 | JGI IMG/M metagenome (GOLD analysis project Ga0114951, IMG submission 88677) | Freshwater microbial communities from Finland to study Microbial Dark Matter (Phase II) - AM7a DNA metaG | ecosystem: Environmental > Aquatic > Freshwater > Lake | place: Finland: Lake Alinen... | reverse complement strand
GCGATCCAGATCCCTGACGCCACAGCCTGCGGCGCTCTTGAAATGCGTTTGCCCTGCCCGCGCTACGACCTATCATTCCCACTCGTCCTGTCTCATGGTATAATCCTACCGCGGAAGCCGGACAGGCGGCCGCTCTTCGGGCCGTTCGCGGCGCCGGAGGGAGGAAAGTCCGAGCTCCACAGGGCAAGGCGGTCCTTAACGGGGACCGGGAGTGATCCCAGGGAAAGTGCCACAGAAAATATACCGCCACGAGGGGGTCCGCAAGGACGCCCGAAGGGTAAGGGTGAAATGGTGAGGTAAGAGCTCACCGCGCTCCTGGCGACAGGAGTGGCAGGGCAAACCCCGCCTGGAGAAAGGCCAAATAGGGGAGGATGAGGCTGCCCGCCTCGTTAAGACTCCCGGGTAGGCCGTTCGAGGCCCGCTGCAAGGCGGGTCCCAGATAAATGGTCGCCGCCCTTCGCGCCCGCAAGGGTCGAGGGGAACAGGACTCGGCTTACGTCCGGCTTCCGCGTTTAATTTCGATATTGGGACGCAATGCTTGTCGGCCCGGATCCAATGCTGGGCGCAGCATGCTGCGCCCCTACAACACTGGGATCAGTCCATGCTGAAGGCCGCGATTGTCGGGCTGGGTTTCGTCGGCGCAGGGGACCAGGTCTCCGGCGACGCCATAGGGCAGAAAGTCGCCCACCTCGACGGAACCCATGCGCAGGGGATTCTGGCGGACGAGCGCGTGCGGCTTGTAGCCGGCGCCAGCCGCGACCTCGGACGGCGCGAGCGTTTCACTCAGCGCACCGGCGTCTCCTCCACCTACGCCGATTGGCGCGAGATGCTCGCCCGCGAGCGCCCCGATATCGTCGCCGTCTCCACCAACAGCCCCTATCACGCCGAGGTGACCATCGGCTGCGCCGAGGCCGGCGTGCGCGCCATCCTGTGCGAGAAGCCGGTCGCCACGCGCCTGGCCGACGCCGACCGCATGGTGGAAGTCTGCCGCAGCCGGCGGACGCTCCTGGCCATCAATCACAACCGCCGCTGGCATCCGATGTGGAGGGAAGTGAAGGAAGCCATCCGCGCCGGCGAACTCGGCGGCCTCGGCTCCATCGTGGCGCGCTGGCCCACGGGCCGGCTGGGGAACGTCGGCACTCACATGCTCGACGCGATGCGCTATCTCATGGACAGCGACGCCGCCGCCGTCAGCGGCACACTCGACCCAGAGGTCGCCCCGGACTGCCGCGGCACGGAATATCGCGATCCGGGCGGATGGGGGATCGTCCGCTTCCGCAACGGCGTCCGGGCGTTCGTCGACGCCGGGCAGTCATGCAAAGGCCCCAACGAATTGCGGGTGATCGGCGATGCCGGGCAGGCCATCCTGTGGGGGGAGTCGGCCTCCATCGAGCCGCGGACCGGGCCGGCCCGCCGCATTCTGGACCGGCGCGATCAGCGCCCCTCCTCCGTCGCGCTGGCTATCCGCGATATAGTGGATTGCCTCGTGAAGGGGGGCGCGCCCCGCTCGACCGGGCAGGATGGTGTGGCGGCGCTGGAGATGATCGTCGGGTTCCACGCCTCGGACAAGCGGCGGGGGGCCTGGGTCGAACTGCCGCTTCGCGGGGCGGACAGGGAGATTGAGGTCAGGATCGGGTAGCGGAATGCTCCCGCCGCGCCGCGCAAGGTTCTTCTGAGGCGCATCACGCGCTCGGAATTCCCGCCTTCTGCCCGAACTGGCGCAGCAGCGCCGCCGCCTCGGCATCGACCTCCCGCGGAACCGCCACGCGGATCGTCACGATGTGGTCCCCCGTGCGTCCCTCCGCGGAGGAAATACCGCGCTCCCGCAGGCGCAGCTTCGTTCCCGGCTGCGTCCCGGGCGGCACCCGCACGGCGGCCTCGCCCCCCACGGTGCGCACGGCCAGCCGCGTCCCCAGCGTCGCCTGGACGATGCTCACCTCCACCTCGCTGAAGATATCCAGCCCCTTGCGCGTGAAATCCGGATGCTCCGCGACGTGCACCTCCACCAGCAGATCGCCCCCCGGCCCGCCGTTGAATCCCGGCTGGCCCTGCCCGGCGAGGCGTATCTTCTGCCCATCCTGGACGCCGCGCGGAATGCGCACGTTGAAGCGGCGCGTCGTCTGCTCCTGGCCGGAGCCGTGGCAGGTTGCGCAGGGCGTCGTAATGATCTGGCCGCGCCCGTAACAGTGCGGACAGGGCCGGCTGAACGCGAACGCCCCCTGCACCGCCTGCGTGTTGCCTGTTCCGTGGCAGGTGGGGCAGATTTGCGCCTGCGTCCCCGGCTGCCCGCCGCTTCCGTGGCAGCTCTTGCAGGCGAAAGTGCTCGGCACGCCGATCTGCATTGTCCCGCCTTGCACCGCCGTATCGAACGGCACCTCGATGCTCGCCTCGATGTCCTCTCCCTGCGACGGCCCGGTGCGCCACGTCCGCGCCCCGTGCGGCGACTCCCGCCGGAAGAACTGGCTGAAAACGTCCCCCAGATCTCCCCCTTCGTCCCACTCGAATCCGCTCTCCGGCTGGGCCGTGGGCCGGCGGCGCTGCTGCTGTTGGTAGTTCTCCCAGAACTGGTTCCCTGTGAATCCCCGGTCGCGCGCCTCGCCGAACTGGTCGTACTGCGCCCGCTTCTGCTTGTCGATCAGCACGCTGTACGCCTCGTTGATCTCCTTGAAGCGCTGCTCCGACTTCTTCTCCCCCTTGTTGCGGTCGGGGTGATGCTTCTTCGCGAGCCGCCGGAACGCCTGGCGGATTTCCTGCTCGGTAGCGCCTCGCTGGACGCCCAGTATCTCGTAGTAATCCTTCGCTGCCATCATCCGCTCCCAATGTGCGCTGACGAACCATGACCCTGACATTCTACAACAACTGTTCCCGCAAGGAAATGCGGCGCTTGACGGATGGGGGGCGAGTGGTAAGATGGCGGCGAAAGATGAACGTTCGGCGCTTACAGTGCAGAGGGCAGAATGATATGAAAACCAGATGCGAATGGGCCGGGAGCGATCCGCTGTACCTGGAGTACCACGACTGCGAATGGGGAACGCCCCTGCATGACGACCGCGCCCTGTTCGAGTTCCTGGTCCTGGAGGGGGCGCAGGCTGGGCTTAGCTGGCTGACGATTCTGCGGAAACGGGAGAACTATCACAAAGCGTTCCACGGGTTCGACCCGCAGAAAGTGGCGCGCTATTCGGCGAAGGAGGTCAAGCGGCTCCTTTCGGACCCCGGCATCGTCCGCAACCGCCTGAAGATCGAATCCGCCATTCGCAACGCGCGCGCCACGCTGGCTATCCAGAAGGAGTTCGGTTCCCTCGACGCCTTCCTCTGGCGTTTCGTGGATGGCCGCCCCGTGCAGAACGCCTGGCGGACGCTGGCCGAAATTCCCGCCAAAACCCCCTTGTCCGACGCGCTGAGCCAGGAACTCAAGAAGCGGGGCTTCAACTTCGTCGGCTCCACCATCTGCTATGCCCACATGCAGGCGGTCGGGATGGTGAACGACCACCTCGTCGGCTGCTTTCGGCATGCGGAGGTGAAGAAGTGTGCGGAACGAGTCGCCACAACCAAGAGCCGCCACACGCTGCGTTTGCCCCGTAGGGGCTGAAGGAAAATAGGCAGGCGGCTTTAGCCCCTGCATTGAGAGGAACATCTTCAATTATGTTTTTGCGTGCCGTAGGCACGCAGGGAAACCTTCTCCATAAGAGGGAGTGTTGCGAGGAGCCCTGCTTCCCGGCGTACCTACGGCACGCCATAGGGGAGGGGGAAAGGGGGCGCTTTGCAGGCAGTGAACTGCCTGCCTATTATCCCGCCGTCCCGATGGGACGGCCCCGACAAAACCAACATAAGCCATCGCAATGAACTTGACACGTTGAAGTATGTTGCTATGATGCCCGCAATTGGTGGACTACGTGAAGATGGCGCATGGCATCTTGGCCAATGAAGGATCTGACCAATGAATAAACGTTCAATAAGGCGGGCCTTCTATTTTGTATTTGCATCACTTGGAACATTGCTGGTCGTCGGCGTATTCTTGAGCATCATTGACAAGACAGACAAACGCATCATATTCACGACATTCAAAGATCTCTTGCCTCTCGTTCTTGGAGTCGCAGCCGCTTGGCTTGGATATTGTGTTCAGCGTCGGTCAGCCTACCAGCAGCAGTTGCGAATATTGTGGTCCCGACTTGTCGAAGCCATATCGTGCACGACTCAGTACACTCACCTTACTAATCCGACAGAGGACCAATACCGTTTGACGCTCGCGAAACTCAGTATTGCCATTGATGAGGTACGCGGTGTCTTCTGCAATATTGGCGAAACTGATGCGGCGACCGGCTTCTATCCGTTCGAGCCGCTCAAGGACATTCATGGTTTGGTGGTCAAGATGGGATATGCAGATGGTTTCTGTGCTCAGGATGCAGCGTTGTTTCGGAGTAAGATATTTGCGCTATGGAAGGATGCAAGGAAGGAAATCTTGAAAGAGTTTGACCGCGAAGAGCCTACCTTCCCGCACAGCCACTGGGTGGACTTGAATAAGGGGCGAGTTTATGACACGCACGATATTCCTAAGACGCCGACATAGTAGGTCTTGGAAGCCAAGACCGCGGCGCCGCCCTGCGCACCCCTTTGAAACCTCCCCCTCATTCCCTGTACAATGCCCTTCATCGTTCTATGCGTTCGTGCGTGAGTAATTACCGTCACCCTCAACCGAATCGAGGAACCATGCCTGCGAGCAGCCCGAAGTTCAAAGTGAAGGACATCTCCCTGGCCGAGTGGGGGCGCAAGGAGATTCGCATCGCCGAGCACGAGATGCCGGGGTTGATGGCGCTGCGCGAGGAGTACGGCCCCTCCAAGCCGCTCGCCGGCGCTCGCATCACCGGCTCGCTGCACATGACCACGCAGACGGCGGTGCTGATCGAAACCCTCGCCGCGCTCGGCGCGCAGATTCGCTGGGCAAGCTGCAATATCTACTCGACTCAGGACCAGGCCGCCGCCGCCATCGCCGCGACCGGCGTGCCCGTCTTCGCGTACAAGGGGGAGAGCCTCGAAGATTACTGGGAGTACACCAAGCTCGCGCTCGAACATGAAGGCGGAGTGAACCTGATTGTGGACGACGGCGGCGACGCGACGCTGCTGGTGCACCGCGGCGCGGCGCGCGAAAAGGAGTTCGCCCGAACCGGCACGAAACTGCCGGTCAGCCGGGATAACAAGGAAATCGAGATCATCGACACGCTGCTCAACCGCACCCTCGACGAAGACCCGAACTGCTGGCGCGCCATGGCGAAAGGGATTGTCGGCGTCAGCGAGGAGACCACCACCGGCGTCCATCGCCTCTACCAGATGGCGCGCAACGGCACCCTCATCTTCCCGGCGTTCAACGTCAACGACTCCGTCACCAAGAGCAAGTTCGACAACCTCTACGGCTGCCGCGAGTCGCTGGTGGACGGCATCAAGCGCGCCACCGGTGTCATGATCGCGGGCAAGAAATGCGTCGTCCTCGGCTATGGCGACGTGGGCAAGGGCTGCTGCCAGGCGCTGCGCGGCCTCGGCGCGATGGTCTCCGTCACCGAAATCGACCCGATCAACGCCCTGCAGGCGCTCATGGAGGGCTACGCCGTCGTCCGGATGGATGACGCCTGTGCGTGGGGCGACCTCTTCGTCACCGCCACGGGCAACAAGGGGGTCATCACCCGTCAGCACATGGACCGGATGAAGAACGAGGCGATCGTCTGCAACATCGGGCACTTCGATTCCGAGATCGAGGTGAACTCGCTCTACGACGACCCGGCGCTGAAAGTGCACGAGGTGAAGCCGCAGGTGGATCAGATCGAGTGGCCCAACGGCAAGCGGCTGACGGTCCTCGCGCGCGGCCGGTTGGTGAACCTCGGCTGCGCCAGCGGCCACCCCAGCTTCGTCATGAGCAACAGCTTCACCAACCAGACGCTCGCGCAGATGGAGTTGTGGAAGGAACGCTCCAGCGGCAAGTACACCAACAAAGTCTACGTGCTGCCGAAGCATCTCGACGAGAAAGTCGCCAGCCTGCACATCAAGCAACTCGGCGGCAAGCTGACGAAGCTCACGCCGGAGCAGGCGCAGTACCTGGGCGTGCCGGTCGAGGGACCGTACAAGCCGGATCATTACAGATACTAAGTCGTGGCAGAGCGCGCCACCCGTCCGTGGCAAAGTGGAAGGGCCCGCCCCGTGTAGGGGCGCAGCATGCTGCGCCCAGTTGTGCGCAGGGGCCCGGCTCTCCTGCGTCCGCCCGTGTCACGCACCCCTCAACGTAGGGGCGCAGCATGCTGCGCCCAGTTGCGCGCAGGGGCATGGCTCTCCTGCGACCGCCTCGAAAAAGAAAACCTTGCGAAGGTCAGACGAACCTTCGCAAGGTTCGTTGCGTCCAGCATGCCCGCACGAATCACGCACCCCTCAACGTAGGGGCGCAGCCTGCTGCGTCCAGTTTCGCGCAGGGGGCGACTCTCCTGCGTCCGTCCCAAAAAAGAAAACCTTGCGAAGGTCAAACGAACCTTCGCAAGGTTTCTGTTTTCTCGCCTCGCCTTACGCGACGGCTCCCACCAACTCGCGCTCGGGCGCGACGGGGATCGCCCGCGCCGGGCGGCGCTTGCTGGAACAATGCACCACCGCCATCGCCTTCGCCATCAACGTGCGTTCGCATCCCGGCACACTGAGCACGTCGCACTCCGTCCCGAGGATATAGGGATGCCCCGTCTCTCGCATCCGCGCGACGCTTTCCATCGCCATGCGGCGCACCTCGGCCAGGCTGATCATTTCATCGCTGAAGAACTTTTTGGATGGCAGATTGCCGTAAAGGACTATGTCCTTTGGGATTAGCCGTGCGTCTTCCCACAGCGTGCGGGAACTTCCCAGGCTCAGAATCGCCGGCCGCAGTTGCGCGAATCCCTTGAGCATCTCCGGCGTGAGATCGCCGCAGCAGTGGAAAATCAGGTCCACCCCGGCGCGGTCCATCGCCTCCTTGATGCGGCGGAGATATTTCAGCGCCATTCGCTCGAACACATCGGAACCCCCGGCCATCTGCTTGGGGGAAATGTAAACTTTGTTTGCCGCCGGCTCGGCGATGAAGAACGCCCGCGCCCCCGCGCGCGCCTGCGCATCGAAACTGCGCAGGATCGTCTCCACCGCAAGCTCCATGATCGTCTCGACCGTCTTCACGTCCGGTTCGTCGGCGCCGCTGAGACCCATGCCCGCCAGATAGACCGGGGTGATCGGGTCTGCCATCAGCTTGGTCATCAAAGAGAACGGCCCGACGCTCATGCCGACCGGCAGCAGGTCGGTATTCTCGGCGACGTATTTCACCGCGTCCACGTTCGCCTGGAGCCGTTCGGGGAGCGGTCCGGCGATCCCCTTGCGAATCGCGGCCACCTGCTCAGCGGTGGGGCACGCGGTGAAGTGCCAGGTCGGGATGTTTGTCTCCGCCACCCCGCCCATGGCGCGCAGGATCATCGCCTTCTCAAGCATCAGGTCCATCACCGGCATGGCAAACGGCGTATTGAACCGCCAGGCGGCCTCGGCGATCACACAACCCAGGCGGTTCCCGTCGCGCAATATCTTCTCATGATCGGGATGCTCCCGGAGCACCAGCTCCGTCCCGATTGGAAACCCAAGTCCGGACTCCGCCAATCCGACGTAGTATTCGCGTCTCATCGTCGTACCCTTCAGGATGCAGAACACGCGAAGAGAACATAAGCGCTCGGACAGGCTCCTCACGACGCGCTTCCCTTCGCACCTCTGCATTCTAAGGGCGGGGCGGGGGTGCGTTCTGGCAGTTTGAATCCAAGGAGTGGTAAAGATGTGCTGATCGCGTGCGGTGGGTGTCTGGAACAAAGGGAGTCTTGGGAACAACGTGCGGAACGTGGTAATTATGTGCTGCGGGCTTTGGCGTTGCGCATGCGGTACGCCTTGGGCGTGAATCCCATCTGGCGGCGGAAAACCTTGGTGAAGTAGCTCTGCTCCTTGAAGCCGCAATCCAGCGCGATCTGCGACAGCGGGTTCTCCGTGCGCACCAGAAGCTCCGCCGCGCGGGCCACGCGCAGGTGGTTCAACCGCTCGCGCAGTCCCTGCCCGACGTGCGCCTTGAACAGGTGCGACAGGTGTGAGGGGGAGAGGTGCGCCGCGCGCGAAATCTCCTCGCGCGAGATATCCCGGTGGAAGTTGTGCTCCATGAACGCCAGCGCGCCGCTCAGGGGCGTGGCGGCGGCGCGACCCGGCGCGTCGCGAATCGCATCCATTACGTGGTCGAGGATGCGGTGCAGCCAGGGCGCCAACTGCTCGTCGGAATCGATCTCGGACAAATCCTGCAAGCTCTGGAAATTGGTTCCGAGCAACTCCTCCGGCTTGCCCCCGGCTTCGACGGCGGCCCGGCACATCGCCACGATCAACTGCAGGAAAAAGGTCTTGGTGAGATTGAGCGATTCACCGGAGCGGTGCAGCATGGCGACCAGCAGGTTGTTGATGATCTTGCGCGCCTCGCCGCGGTCGTCGCGCCGAATGGCGGCGATCAATTCCCCTTCCTTGCGAAGGTACATTTCGAGAATGTCGTCGTAAGGGGATTCCTTGAACTCGCGGATCGCCTCGGCGCGCTCCTGCTCGATCACGTAGCGCTGACGCTGCAATTCCAGCGCCGCCGCGTTGGTCAGGTTGTGCGCCTCGGCCAGCAGCCGAAGTTCCGTGCAGGCCTCGCGCAGGTTCATGGCGGAGTGGGAGGAATCGCCCGGGAACACCTGGCGTTCAGGCGCGGAGGCAATCAACCCGCCCAGCACCTGCGTGTTGCGCATGATCGGCACGGCCCAGGCCAGCGTCAGACCGTGGCAGGGGACCACCGTGCATTCGCCCCAGCGCGAGGTCGACTCGATGGCCATCTGGCGCGTCGCGCGGCAGACCTCCTCCTCGGGGCCGTGGCAGCCCCACTTGCCCAGCGCCAGCGCGCCGTGCGCGTCCGCCGCGCACAAGGACACCCCGAAGCGCTCCCCGTAGGTTGAGGAGAGCAGCGCGAACAGCTTCTTATCTATGAAATCGCGTGCCATGACAGCATTCTTGCCTGAACGCTGCGGAAAGTCAAAAGAACGAAAACCTTGCGAAGGTTTGTTTGACCTTCGCAAGGTTCTTTGCCTGCGCGCCTGCCCGCTCGAATCACGCCCATCTCAACGTAGGGGCGCAGCATGCTGCGCCCAGTTGTGCGCGGCGGCCTTGCTCGCCTGCGTGCGCCCCGAAAAAGAAAACCTTGCGACGGCCAGACGAACCTTCGCAAGGTTCTTTGCCTGCGCGCCTGCCCGCTCGAATTACGCCCACCTCAACGCAGGGGCGCAGCATGCTGCGCCCGGTTGTGCGCGGCGGCCTTGCCCGCCTGCGTCCGCCCCGAAAAAGAAAACCTTGCGAAGGTCAGACGAACCTTCGCAAGGTCTTTTTCCGGTCACTGCTCCGTCGCTCTCTGCGCTCCGCGGTGAATCTCCTGCCGCCTCAGACCTTCGCCGCCTTGCGCAGCGCGTCGACCATATCCGTGCGCTCCCATGAGAAGTTCGGCAGATTGCGCCCGAAGTGCCCGAAGCGCGCCGTCTCGCGGTAGATGGGCCGCTGCAGGTCGAGCCGCTTGATCATGGCGGCGGGGCGGAAATCGAACAACTTGCGCACGATCTCCTCCAGCTTGCCGTCCGGTATCTTGCCGGTCCCTTTGGTGTCCACGTAGATTTCCACCGGGTCGGCGATGCCGATGGCGTAGGCCAACTCGACTTCGCACTCCGTCGCCAGACCGGACGCCACGACGTTCTTCGCGCAGTGGCGCGCCGCGTAGCTGGCGGAGCGGTCCACCTTGGTCGGGTCCTTGCCGCTGAACGCGCCGCCGCCGTGCCGGCCGCGGCCGCCGTAGGTGTCCACGATGATCTTGCGTCCGGTCAGCCCCGTATCGGCCATCGGGCCGCCCATCACGAACCGCCCCGTGGGGTTGATGTGGTAAATCGTCTTGGAATCCAGCATCTCCTTGGGCAGGCTCGGCTTGATGAGCTTATTAATGACCGTCTTCCTGAGCTCGTCATAGGAAATGTCCGGGTCGTGCTGCACCGAGCAGACCACGGTGTGAATGCGGACCGGCTTGCGGTCGTGGTACTCGATCGTCACCTGCGACTTGCCATCCGGGCGCATCCAGTTCACCTTGCCGCTGCTGCGCAATTCGGCGAAGTTCTGCATCAGCCGGTGCGCCAGCACGATGGGCATCGGCATCAACTCCGGCGTCTCGTCGCAGGCGTAGCCGAACATCAGCCCCTGGTCGCCCGCGCCCATCTCGGGATGCAGCCCCTCTCCCTCCGTAACGCCCTGAGAGATATCCGGCGACTGCCCGTGGATGCTCGTGATCACGCCGCAGGTCTCGTAATTGAATCCCCAGTTCGCGTTGGTGTATCCCACCTCGCGGATCACCTCGCGGGCGATGGCAGGGACGTCCACGTAGCAGTTCGTGGTCACTTCTCCGGCCACGATGACCATGCCGTTCGTGGCCAGCGTTTCGCAGGCAACGCGCGCCACCTTGTCCTGTGCAATGATTGCATCGAGCACGGCATCGGAGATCTGGTCGGCCAGCTTGTCGGGATGACCCATCCCAACCGATTCGGACGTAAACAGGTACTTTCTCATGGACCTTCCTCTCTGTTTAGGACGCCTTTTCGATGAGTTCCCGCAGGATGTCGAGATGCCGTCGGCTGGCGCCGCGATTTCTGAGGATCGCCTCGCGGCCGCGCCGCGCCATATCCGCGCGCGATTGCGGCTCCCTCAGAAGCCGCAGCAGCGCCGCGCCAAGTTCCTGTTCATCCCGGACGCGAAGGGCGGCCTGCGCGGAAAGCAGCAGTTGGGCCTCATCCAGGAAGTTCTCAGTCAGCGGACCGAAAACGGGCACAACCCCCAGGGCGGCGGGTTCGAGCATATTGTGCCCGCCATGCACCGTGAGGCTCTTGCCGACGAACACGAACTCGGCGAAGGAGTAAACATAGCCCAATTCGCCCACACTGTCAAGCAGGCAGATGGGTGGGGCAGGTGGGGG
>Ga0114951_10005925_pt1 | contig 11045 bp, 11 predicted proteins | sample AM7aDNAmetaG_FD_88677 | JGI IMG/M metagenome (GOLD analysis project Ga0114951, IMG submission 88677) | Freshwater microbial communities from Finland to study Microbial Dark Matter (Phase II) - AM7a DNA metaG | ecosystem: Environmental > Aquatic > Freshwater > Lake | place: Finland: Lake Alinen... | reverse complement strand
GCAAGTCCCGCCGCCGATGTCCACGATCATGTTGCCCGCCGGTTCATGCACCGGCAGACCGACGCCAATGGCCGAGGCCATCGGTTGTTCGATCAAATACACCTCGCGCGCGCCGGCGTGGGTGGCGGAATCTTTCACGGCCCGTTTTTCAACCTCCGTAATCCCCGAAGGCACCGCGACCACAACGCGTGGGGCGATCAATTTACGGTGATGAACCTTCTGGATGAAGTGCCGCAGCATGGCCTCGGTGATTTCGAAGTCGGCGATCACGCCGTCTTTCATCGGGCGGATGGCCACGATGTTGCCGGGCGTGCGGCCCAGCATCCGTTTTGCTTCGTTACCGACGGCCAGCACATTGGTCGTGCCGGCCTCAATGGCCACCACCGAAGGTTCGCGCAGGACGATTCCACGGTCCCGCACATAGACGAGGGAGTTGGCGGTGCCCAGATCTATTCCAATGTCGTTGGAAAACAGGCTTTTGAATTGTGCAAACATGAATTATGCCTACTAACAAATGGATTAAAACGCCTGTGCGGTCAAAGGTCAAGGATTAGCTTGTGGCGAAATCCACATTCGGCACCTCCTGCACGGACGGCGGCACGCTAAAAAAATCACCCTCGGGTTTGAAACTGAATAGATTTGCCACCAGATTGCTTGGAAAAGATTCACATTTATTGCGGTAATCGCGGACGTTACCGTTGTAGAACCGGCGCGCGGCCTGAATCCGGTCTTCCGTGTTGACGAGTTCGGTTTGCAGCTTCAGAAAATTCTGGTCGGCCTTGAGCTGCGGATAATTCTCCACGACCGCGAGCAGTTGTTTGAGCGAGTCCACGAGCTGGACTTCGTCGCGCGACTGGTCGGCCACCGGGCCGTTGTTGGCGGCGCAGCGGTTGCGCAGTTCAGTCACGCGTTCCAGCACGGCGCGTTCATGCGTGGCGTAACCTTTGACCACGGCAACGAGGTTGGGGATGAGGTCGTAGCGGCGTTTCAGTTCCGTGTCCACGTTGCTCCACGATTCGCGGATGTAATTCCGGAGGCCGACGAGCGCGTTGTATTGCGCGATGACAAAGATTGCCGGCAACAAAACCACGGCGGCGATGACGATGAGCGGGATGAGCAGCGAGGGATTCATGCGTTTGTGAAAAGATATTCCGGCAAACGCGAGCGGATTTCAATCAGTCGTTGCAAGTCGGCTTCGATTTGTTCGACGGAGAGGCGGGAGGTGAAGGCTAGCGCCAGCGCCTCGTTCTCGATCTCGATGCTCAAGTCGCGGTTGGCGAGCAGGTATTCCATCATCCGCGCGTTGCAGACATCGTAGGCGAATTTTTTGTCCGGCGACCGGACATTGAACGCCTTGGAAAATTCGGCGGACTCGAAGTTGATGTCGCCGTAGCCGAACACCTCGGCGATCTTGGTAAAAAAGCCCTCGCGCCGGATGGTCAGTTCCGGAAAGGTCGCCGGTAGCAGGAGAATGAAAACGGAAAACCAGTGATGTTGCGTGTGCTTGCCGTTTTTGTCATGGGTGTAGGTCTCGTAATGATAATCGAAGGCGAGGATATCATTCTGCTGATAATTTCCGGAAAGCGCGTTTGTGGCGTAGCGGTTGTCGCCTTGCGCGAGCTCTTTGAGAAAGCTGAAACGGTCCGCGATCCCGTAATCCTGCCCCGCGTTGAAATTCAAATTCAACCGGCGCGCCATATCTTGCAGCCCCTCCAGACGTTTGCGCGCCTGAATCGCGCCGTAGATCGCGCCGATCACGACCAGGATGAACAGCGCCACAAACACCACGGGGATCAGGTTTTGCACGCGATTGTTCTAAATCAAACCCGGGCCGGATGCCATTATAATTTGCCGCGTTTTCTTCACCGCCGGTTTTTTCTTTTCCCTTTTTCCGTTAGCGTTCATCCTATTGATGTGGAATTGTTCCGTGAACAAAGCGGTTCCGTTCCGGTCTGATGGATGTCGGACCGCCGGTGATCCGGCGATGAATTATTGCTGATGGATTGATTTTTATGTTGTGGTGGACCTATCAACAGTTGCGTTCGAGCAGTATGAAGACGCGGCTGGCGGCGGTGGCGAAGCTGGCGGAATCCAAGCATGCGGATTCCGTGGAGCCGCTGTTGTTTGCCTTGAAGGATTCCATGGCGGAAATCCGCAGCGCCGCCGCGCTGGCGCTGGGGCCGTTTCAGGACACCCGGTCGGTTGAACCGCTGGTGAAGTTGTTACGCGATCCCGTGCCGCTGGTGCGGGCCACGGCGGTGCAGACCCTAGGCCAGTTGCAGTCGGCGAGCGTGATCGGCGAACTGGTCGGCCTGCTGCGGGACCCGGATCCCACAGTGCGGTTGCGCGCCTGCCGCAGCCTGGACCGGCTCGGCTGGCATCCGGAAGACGAGGACACCCGCACGGCGTATGTCCTGGCCTCGGGGAATCTGGAACGCGTGGCGGAATTGGGCGCCGACGGCATCCGGCCCCTGGTCGAACTGCTGAACAACGGCACGCCGGAAAAGCAGCTGGCGGCGGTCCGGGCATTGAGCGAAATCAGCGATCCGTGTATTCCCAAGCTGATGCAGGAGGCGCTCAAGAAAAACAACGCCATGGTGAAGCTTGTGGCCTTGGAAACCCTCGCCCACCTGGCCGATCCGTCCGCTTATGAAGCGGTGCAGCGGCTGTTCAAGGATTCCGCGTCCAACATCCGGGCGGCGGCGGTGGTCACCGTCGTCAGTTGCGGCGATCAGCGCGCCGTGCCGATGCTGGTTTCCATGTTGCGGGACATTTCCTGGGAGGTGCGGCTGGAAACGGTCAAGGCCCTGGGCCGGATCGGCGATGCGACGGCGGTGGAAGGACTTTGCCGGGCGTTGCAGGACAAGGATCATGACGTGCGCGAAAGCGCGGCGCAATCGCTGGGCCGACTGGGTGATCCGCGGGCCATTCAGCCCCTGGTGCTGGCCCTGATGGACGTCCAAAGTTTTGTCCGCACCGCCGCGCATAATGCGCTCTTCCGGATTGACCGGGTCTGGAAAAAGAGCGACGCCGCCCGCAGCGCACTGCCGCAGATCAAGGCCGCCCGGAATCATCGCGAATACTGGATCAGTCACAGCGCCGAAAAACTGCTGGAACAAATCCAGCCCGAGGCTGAAAGCGCCGAAACCGGCTGGACGCCGGCGTCTCCGGCGCGGGCGACCGCCGCCGCCGGCCAGGCAGACCCGACGGCGCCACATCCGGCCTTCGCCATTCTCGCGGAGCTGCTGCGCGACCCGGACCGTGATTTGCGGCTGGCGGCGGCGGCGGCGCTCGGCCAATTGCGCGAACAGAACGCCGCCTCCCATCTCCTCACCGCCAGCCGGGACAACGATGCGCTCGTTCGTCAGGCGGCCGAACACGCGCTCGCCGCCCTGAACTGATGTCCGGCTTGCAACTTGTTTTTTTCTTCCGGGATTGGCACTCTCCGGCACGAAAACTGCGAACAAATGCGTGATATTGACTTGAAATAAAAAGTGCCGCCCCCCTCCAGACAACAACAGGTTTTGTTTGTGGACGACGAGAAACATTTTCTCGAAACGATCCGCCCCTTGTTCGCCGACTGGAGCAAAAACACCTGGCGCATCGAAGTCGCCATCTCCGCCGATCAGGCTTTGGGCATCCTTAAGGACAGCCAGTTCGATCTCATCGTGGTGGACGTGAACATGCCGGTGCTCGACGGTGTGCAATTTCTGAGCATTCTCAGCCGGCGCTATCCCGACCTCAAAAAAGCCGCCCTGACCGGCCTGGCTAACGAGGAAAAACGTGCCGCCTGCCTGACCAACGGCGCCGAACTGTTCATCGAAAAGCCGCGCTCGGCGGAGGGCTTGAAATCCGTGTTCACCATGCTGGACGAACTGGTCACCTGGCGGCCGCAGACCGGTTTTCAAGGCATGCTGCGCCGCGTCAATTTGCAGGATGTCATCCAGATGGAATGTCTCGGCCGCAACTCGTCCATCCTCGAAATCACCGATCGGAAGATGAGCGGACGGATTTACATCGAAGACGGACGCATCATTCACGCCGGGGTCGGCAGCCTGGCCGGTGAAGCCGCTTTTCAAAAACTGCTCGCGCTCGCCTCCGGGGCGTTTCAGCTCCAGCCTTTCGAGCCGCCGCCGGCCCGCACCATCGAAGGCCAGTGGGAGTTCCTGTTGATGGAGGCCGCGCGGGTCCGCGACGAATCCGCCCAGCCGGCCGCCGACGCCGCCCCCGAACCGGCGCGGATTCTGGACACGCCCCCGGGCGACGGACAGCTTCCGCGCCTGATGGAAACGTTGATCTGCTCCGGCCAGGGCAAACCGCTTTACCAATGGCAGTGCTACGATGCGAACGGCCGCGTGGAGCTGTTGAAGAAAATTTCGCAATACGCCGCGCGGCTGGGGCGGCTGCTGCCGCTAGGAAAATTTGACCGGCTCGAAATCCAGCTTCACGACAGCCGCGCCGTGGCCCAGGCGAAATCGGATCGCCTGGTCTATGTTCAGGCGGCTGCGGAAAACGGAAAACCACCGGCATGAACCCTGTGCTTGATCAATGGCTCGCCAGTTGCGTCCGCTCCGCGGGCACGCTCGGTTGTGGCGTGCGCCTGCCGGACGGCACCTGCGTGAGCCGCAGCCTGCACGAAGGTTTCCCGCAAAACCATCTGGATGAAACGCTGCGTTGTCTGGCCGAGTTGTCCCCGGTCTTTTCCGGGCAGGGATTGTTTCCGCGCTGGCTGACTTGGGCTTTTGAGTCGGGTCAGCTGCGGGTCGTCATCCGGTCCGATGGCGCTTTGTGCGTTTTCGCCGCCCAGACGAACAGTCTCGCGGCCAGGAATCTGGACGCGATCACCGAAGATTTTTTCGCGCTGAAATTGGCGGACTAAATTTTCAAATGGCTTTCCACCCGGTCCGCCGCCTTGCCGCCGGACACGATGGAATCGCCCACGGAAATACCCTCGCGATAATGCCCCGCCAGAAACAGGCCGGGCGCTTTCACTTCCAGATCGTTCATCAGGTCTTTGAACTTTCCATAGCCGACGTTGTATTGCGGAATCGCGCGCGGCCAGAAGTGATGGTGCGTGAACACCGGCTTGCCGCGCACTCCGAGCAGCACGCTTAAATCCTCGCAGACAATCGCGCAAAGTTTTTCCGGCGGCAACGCCGCGATCTCCGGCTGCCGCTCGCCGCCGACGTAACAGGTGAGGGTGAGGTGCCCGGCGGGCGCGCGGTTGGGAAACAGCGACGACGAGAAAATCGCGCCGAGAATTTTGAACCCCTCGACGCGCGGAATCAACATGCCGAAACCGGCGCACGGATGCGCCACGTCCTCACGCCGGAACCCCAGCACCACGCTCGCCACCGGCGGATGGCGGATTTCCGAAAGCGCGGAAAGGTCAGCCGATTGTTCTTCGGTAGGGCGGCGTTGCTGCGCCGCCCCACCATAAATAATCTTCAACTGCGCCAGCTGGTGCGCGGTCCCGCAATAGATGATTGCGCCGTGCTCGGCCGCACCGCCCGCCGTCGTCACGCGCCAGCCATCGCTCGTTTGTGTGAGCTTCGTGACTGGCGTATTTAATTTGAGCGAATCGCCCAGCTGCGCCGCCAGCGTGTCCGGCAAAACCTGCAGGCCTTCGTCAAAGGAAAACTTGGGCGCGCGATCCTTGGCGACTTCGCCGGATTTTTTCCGGTCCCGCGCGCCGAAGATCTGGCCTTTGATCATGGAGCCGTAATTATCCTCCAGCGCCTTGAGCTTGGCAAACGCATGTGTCAGCGAGAGCCGGTGCGGGTCGCCCGCGTAAATGCCGGCCACCAGCGCATCGATCGCATGATCCAGAAATTCCTGGTTGAACCGGCGCACGACAAACTGCGCGATACTCTCCTCCACGCCATCGCGCCGCGGCTTGATGAACGGCTCGCGCAGCACCGCGAGTTTGGCGCCGGCGGTGAACAGTTTCGTTGAGAAAAATCCCAGCGGCGACCCGGGCATTTCAATCGGGCGTCCGTAGCGCACGACGTAGCGTGCCTCGGCTTTCGGGTCGGGGACCAGCTTGCGCGCTGCGAGCCCGGCATCCTCGATGAGTTGCGCGATTTTCGGCGACGTTTCCAGAATCGTGTTGGGCCCGAACTCGGAAAGAAAACCATCCTTGCGGAAGGACTGGATGACACCGCCGGCCCGTGGCCCCGCTTCATAGACCGTGACCGGCACGCCCTTGCGCTTCAGATAAAACGCGGCAGTCAGCCCCGTGATGCCGGCTCCGATGATGGCGACAGATTTCATTCGCGCTCAGATTAGCTTCAATCGCTCGAAGCGGCCAGCCAGTTCGCGCTGCAGCGAGGTTTCCCCAAAGACCGCCGCCGCCGCGTTTAGCAACAGGCCGCGCACCTCTGTGGGCTGGAGATGGAATTCCCGCGCGGCCAGCTCGAATTCGTGGGTCAACGTGATGTTGCTGATGGCGGGGTCGTCCGTGTTGAGCGTCACGCGAATTTTCTCATCCAGAAATTTCCGGAACGGATGCGCCGATACCGACGGCACGGTGCAGGTTTGCAGATTGCTCGTCAGGCAGATCTCGAACACCGTGCCGCGATCGCGCACCGCCTTGAGCAGCTCCGGGTCGTTTTGCAGGCTAACGCCGTGGCCGATGCGGGTCGCACCGTGCGTGAAGACCGCCTCGCGGATGTTCTCCGGCCGGCAACCTTCGCCGGCGTGGATGGTGATGGGAATCTCCAGCTTGCGCGCGAGGGCGAACGCCTCGGCGTGCGGCGCGGCGGCGAAATGATTTTCATCCCCGGCCAGATCAATGCCCACGACGCCCTGATCCCGATATTTGTCTGCGAGTTTTACGACCGCGATGTTTTCCGGCACGGAAACGGAGCGGTAGCAGCAGAGAATTGTTCCGCAGCGAACGCCGAAATCGCGCTGGCCGCGGCGGAAACCCGCCAGCGCGGCCTCGACGGCATCTTCCATCGTGAATTTGGGGCTCGTGCAGAGCGCGGGCGCGAAGCGCGCCTCGAAGTAGATCACGTTGTCGCGTGCACAATCCTCGCACAGCTCATAAGCGATGCGTGCCTGTGTCTTTGCGAACGGCAGGAGGGGATAGAAAACCTCAAAGCGCTTCAGAAAATCCGTGAGGCTGCGGCAGTCGCGGTTCACCTGCACAAACTTCGCGAGCTCTTTCGGGTCGTAGCTCGGCAGTTGAATGCCGAGTTCATCGCCCAGCTCGGCAATTGTCGCGACGCGGATCGCGCCGTCGAGATGCAGGTGCAGGTCGATTTTGGGAAGCTGTTTGAAGTTCACGGTGGAAAATTATTTTGGCCTGGTCCAGTCGCCCGTGCGCAGATAGGGCTTGAGTTTTTCCTTGAGCGTTTCGCGGCCGCGATGGATGAGCGATTTGGTGGCGGAGAGCGAGCAGTCCAGAACCTCGGCGATCTCTTCGTAGCTCAATTCATCCTGCCGGCAGAGCAGGATGGCGGTGCGCTGGTTCTCCGGCAGTTCGGCCAGGGCTTCCTCAATTTTTCCGGCGAGTTCGCTGTGCAGCACGTTATCCGTCGCAAGCAGAACTTTCCTGTCCTCGTATTGCCGCTGCGGCTGGTCCTCGTTTTCGCTATGCGTTTCTTCCAGCGCCTCGGCGGGATGGCGCGAGCGGCGGCGGATTTCGTTCAGGCACAGATTGCGCGCGATGGTGAAGAGCCACGTGGAAAATTTGGCCGTGCGCTCGTAGCGGTCGCGGGACTTGTAAACCTGGAGAAAGACATTCTGCGCGAGGTCTTCGGCCTCGGCTTCGTCGCGCAGCGTGCGATGGATGAAGTTATGCAGCGGCTGCTTGTATTTCTCGACCAACGCCACAAACGCAGCCCGGTCGCCCCGCTTTACGCGGAGCATCAGGGCGGCATCAGGGTCGGGGTTGGCCAGCATCAAAGGAGTCTATTAAACGCCGACCGCACGACAAGGTTTCGGTTTGGATCCCTGATTTTATGAAGTGATTGTGATGGAGCGGGACGGCTGTTGGAACCGGAGCCGGGAGGCGGTCGGTCGGTTGGGAGCAACGCTTTGATCAAACAATAGCCGCCATCAACCCGCGTTCCCTCAGGTCTCGGCCTGGCTTTCGCCTGAAACTGGCGTTTCCAATGGGTGCCGGCAGCTTTGTTCCATCTTAAACAAATCTTCACAGGCTTCGCGCGGCAAACTGTTGACGAGGCTGGTCAGCGAGTCGTGGGAAAGGGAACCCAGGATGCGGAACGGCCCCTGCAAATGTGTTTCTCTGGCCCAACCGGCTTGCGCAAACTCGATGATCTTCTTTCGGAGTTCGTCCAGCGACTCCTGCCCGGTGATCGGCGGCATGGGTTCGCCCACCGGCCTGCTGGAGGCCAGCCGGTCGGTCGTCCCTTCCGTGGGTTGCTCGTTTGTCTTTATTTTACGCTCCGTTTTTTGGCCTGCCGCCGGCCCGGGATCGGCGCACGTTTTGAAAGCGCCCACAGCAAGTCGGTTTCCTGCCCGCATTTCGGGCAAGTGAACTTCTGCCCGTCCATCATCACGGATATGGGCAGGGCCTTGTCACATTGGTGGCAATTGTATTTGGATTTAGTGCTAATAATGTTCTTCACTCGGCTTGGGGTTGCGATCCTGCCAATGAATCAGCCAATCTCATCCATCCCTCACTGCCGCCCTTGAAGGCGGAGCTGATCCAGGCGGTAACCGATTTCCACCGGGCCGGTTAATTCCTCACCCACCATGCCGCTTACCCTCCAATACGTTGGAACTTTCCCAATCTTTCAAAATATTTTCAAAAATCTTCGCCGGCGCTGGCCTTTCGCCGGGCGGATGCCGCAACCGGGCGGGGGCTGAATTTACCCAACCCGGTGAGCGGAGGTGTTTGCCGGGGGGCGGCTTCGGAGGTGTTGGCGACAGATGGGTTGTCGCTGCCAAGAAGATCGCTGCCGTTGACCTTCCAGCCAAAGAACTTCGCGGCCACGGACGGCTCCCACTTCGAGCCAATCGCTTTGACACGCGGGCTTGGATTACAGGTTGAATAAATAGAGCAGCCCGACGAACACGGCCACGGCCAGCGTCATGAATATCACCGTCATCAAGCGCATCTGTTTTTGGTGCGCGGATAAATTACGTTTCATTGCTTGTCTTCCCGATGGTTACATGGCCCGACGCGGCCCGACGCGGCTCGGCGGACCCGCCAAGCTCCCGCCGCCCCGTCACTTCTTGGGGTTCTTCTTCATCAATTGGATGATGATCAAAACCCCCAAGCCCAAGCCGATGGCTAGTATCAGGCGCCCCATCGCAGTAATTGTGAGTTAAAAGGTTTCATTTGGATCGGTCGCGACTGATCCGACGTTTGGCCCAACGGCCCAAACTTCGGCGCTCTCCGTCAATTGGCGGTTTTCCATGCACGAACGAAGGTCGCCGCATCTTCGTCCAACTCCCCGCTTCCCCTCCTTGGCGTATGACCTGACAAAAAACTTCGCCCCGCCTCGTCCCCGGCTCCCCATTTCGACTACCTTTCCCAAAAGGCGGAGCGGAAAAACATCCCGCCCTGACCGGTTGCCCGACGACACACTACTCCCGCTACCCTCCAATACGTTGGAACTTTCCCAATCTTTCAAAATATTTTCAAAAATCTGGTCGGGCTCCTGAAATGCGACTGCCTGAAATGAGATCCCGAGTCCTGAAGCGGGCCGAAGGGGAGCGGTGGGCCGATAAATCAGCCATCGGAGGCGGGAGACCGGCGACGCCGGCGAACGGGGGAACGGGCGCAAAAGAAGGTGCGGCACCCGTCGGGTTTTTCAAAAGGTGCCCGGCAACGTCAGACGATTTCCTTTTGAATCCGTTCCACCTCTTCCTTGATCAACGCCGTCATGCGGTGCTTGGCGAGATAAACCTGGTTGAGGGAAACACCCAAGGCCTTGGCGATCTGCTCCGGCGGCCATTCCTTGTTCACCGCGCAGTCAAAGATTTGGTATTGCTTCGGATCCATCCGCCGCCGGGCTTTGGCGCTGGCGGCGGCCAGCAGATTCTTCTCCCATTCCGCGTCCCAAAGTTTTTCCAGTTCCGGGAGGGTGTAAAGTGACTCGTCGATGGATTTGGAATCCTCAGCGCCTGTGCCCACGGGGTCCTCCTGATACGCGGCGAGGGGCCGTCGCTTGCGGATCTGGTCGGTGATGCGCCAGCGGGTCATGTTCAGGAGCCAGGTCTTGAAGGAGCCGGTGGCCGGATCGTATTTGAAGCCGGGCATGTGCTTGGCCACAGACATCATGGTGAGCTGGACCACGTCTTCGGCTTCGGATTGCTTCAATCCGCCTTGGATCGCCACGTCGTAAATGAGCTTCCAGTAGAGGTCGAAGAAATCCTGCCAGCTCGCCTGGTCCTGCCAGTCTTTCAGCCGGTGAATCAGCGTCGCGCGCGTGGGAATCAACTCCTCAGCTCCGTCTGCCATGCAGCAGTAATGAAGTCTGGCGCGGGCTTTGGCAAATAAATAGTGCCGATTTGAATGAAAAGCATTGAATAGAATGCGTCAATCTGTTTTCTACCCTCCGTTCCGTCACGGAGAATAATCACTTGGCGGGAAGATATTTTGGCAGGGAAGTCCATTCTGGCAGTGAAAGCGGTTGGGCGGGCCATTTTTAAAAAGTGGCGCCGGATTCTCCAAACCGCGATTTGCCTTCTCTTGTGGACCTGTGGGCTGAGGTGCCCGGCGCAATCTTCGCCCGCCGCAACCGCCACCAATGCCATCCAGATCGTGGAACTGCAAGGCACGGTTGCCGTGCTGCCCGCCGGCACCACCGCCTGGACGCCGGCACACAATCAACAAGTCCTGCATCCCTTTGACCGGATTCACACCGCCGACAACAGCCGCGTGGCCTTGCGCTGGTCCGACCAGAGCATCGTGCCCTTCGGCGCGGCGACCGAGCTGGAGATCCTGCCGCCTGACGCGTCCGGCGCGCAGTCCGGCCTGCATCTGATTCGCGGCGTGCTTTCCTTTTTCCATCGTGACCAGCCGGGGCGTATTCGTATCATCACCCGCGGCGCGGTGGCCGGCGTGG
>Ga0114951_10005923_pt1 | contig 11046 bp, 12 predicted proteins | sample AM7aDNAmetaG_FD_88677 | JGI IMG/M metagenome (GOLD analysis project Ga0114951, IMG submission 88677) | Freshwater microbial communities from Finland to study Microbial Dark Matter (Phase II) - AM7a DNA metaG | ecosystem: Environmental > Aquatic > Freshwater > Lake | place: Finland: Lake Alinen... | reverse complement strand
ACTGTGGAAAGAGGAAAAACTGGAGAATCTATTTTGGATATAGGGGACATAACTGGGATGCCATCTACAGAAGGTGGAGAAAAATTAGGAACTGGCTCTATACAAGGCATGCCAACAGAAGAAGTTGGTAGAAATGCCATTAACACAGCTAGAACTTCTGTTAATAAATTAATGAGCAGTATTCCTAAAGACCATCCGCTATATGGTTCTATTGAAAATTGGAACAATGAAGTAAATACACCAGATTCAGATAATAAACTTCTATATAAGCAAAAAGAAGGCGGAAGAAAGGAACTTAAGGTTCACCCCTCTTCTCAAAAAACAGTGAATGGAATAGAGAATCAACTACAAAGTGTTATTAGTAAAAGAGAAGAAAATGCTAGAAAAAAGGGCAAAGATGATATAATCCCTAGCATACAAAAGATAAACGACCCCGATTTCTTAAAAAATGTTTCTGCTCAAATTTATCATAATTTTAATATAGAGGATGCAGAAAAGAAATCACCTCAGCTTCCGAATGAATCTAAAGGTAAATGGATTAGTAGGGTATTTAAGGGATATGTTAATAGAATAATAAACAACGTTGTTGCAGATGAGTTAAATCCATTAAGGTCTACGATTAATCCTAGCTATAGACCATTTGTAGAGTTTTTTAATAATAATGAAATTAAACAATTACTAAATGAAGGAAATACAGACGAAGTCCTTAAAAGATATGAACAAAGAAAGATACACAACGGACCGATGCCAATAAGAGGTAAGAAATAATGGCTAAAACACAAACCCCTACAGCTGCATTGTTTCCATTGTGGGAGTCCGATGGAGCAGTACAAGAAATAGAAAGATACTCTACACTACCTGATGCTGCTAATTTAAAAGCAACAACACTTTTTGGTATACCACTTAGGAGCTCTTTAACTGGTGAGACCATATCAGATATGGCCCTAGAACAGTTTATTAAAGAGGCAATATCAGAGATAGAGCACCTGACGGCTTTATTTATTACTCCAATATCAATATCAGAAAGACACGATTATTCAAGAGAAATGTGGGAAGCCTCGTTTGCATACATGAGATTAAATCATTCCAATATTCTTGATATCCAAGCTGTACAATTATCTTTTGTGAATACACAAGGGATGCTAGATACTAGCCAAGTGGGGTGGATAGATTTTCCAAGAGAATTTGTTTATTTTAATCCTCAAGAAGGGACCTTACAGCTAGTTCCAGCTTATGGAACTACAATGGGAGGGTTTTTATTGTCAGCTTTCAGCGGCGTACAATACTATGCTTTACGTAATTTAGGTTTAGGAACTTTTCCGGGAGCAGTTAGAGTAAAATATAGATGTGGTTTTGAAAATGATAAAATACCTTCAGCAATAGCAGCTCTAATTTCAACAACTGCAGCTTTAAATATCTTATCAGTTATAGCTCCATTACTTTTTCCGTATACTTCAGTATCTGTATCGGCTGATGGATTAGGTCAATCAACCGGCTCATTGGGGCCACACTTCTTAGCTAAAAGAATAGAAGAACTTAGAAAGAGAAAAGATGAACTATTAGATGCTGTGAAAACATATTATTCTAGAAAGTTTCTGGTTGATTATGTTTAATTATGTTAATGGAATAAAATAATATGAAAGAAAAAAGAATTGCATGGAATAAAGGATTAAAAGGAATAAAATCCTTTAAAATTACTAAAAATACCAGGTTTTGTCTTGTTTGTAAGAAACCATTACGTAGTGATAATAAAACAGGATATTGTAAACCATGCTATACTACTTCACCTGAAGCTAAAGAATGGCAATTACAATATAGACAAAGAAATAATAGTTGGAGAAATAAAAAACGAAATGAATGGCGTAAAAAAAATAAACCTAAAATAGAAGAAAGAATATGTGAAGAATGCTATAGTCTATTTACCCACCATAGACAAAAAAATGTTAGCTTTTGTAGCAAATCATGTTGCGATAAAAATTATAATAAACTACATAAAGAAGAAACAAATGAACGAGCTAGAAATAGATTTCATTATAATATTCAAAGCAATCTTAGAACTACCATTAGAGGTAGAATAGGAAAAGCCTTAGAAAGATACAACATTAAAACTCCTAAAAAGACTATAAAATACATTGGGTGTACTGTACCAGAACTTAAGGCTCACTTGGAAGCCCAGTTTAAATCCGGTATGAGCTGGGAAAATCATAGTAATCACGGTTGGCACATAGACCATATTCTTCCTTTAGCTTCTTTTGATTTAACTAAAGAAGAAAATCTATATAAGGCTTGTCATTATACTAACCTCCAGCCTTTATGGGCAATTGACAATCTTAAGAAAAATGATAAGCTAAACTATGATAAAATCCCTACTGGAGACATTTTATAATGGCAACTAAACTAACACCTAAACAAAAAGCCGCTTTAGCTCACCCAGATAAATTGGGCGAAGGAGCAAAAAAAAGAAAGCACCTTAAAAATAAAGAAAAAGGTGCAGTCATAGCAACAGAATGGTCCAAAGGAACCTTACATGCAGGGTCAGGAAAAATAGTACCTAAGGGAAAAAAGGGTGAAGCACAAATGAAAGCTATTATATTATCAGAATCTGGAAAAATGAAAAAAGTAGATAAGCCTGCCTCTCCTGAATATGGTAAAGAACTATTGGCAAAAGACCCAATAAAAAAAGCTATTATAGAAAAATGGCAGCTATTAAAAGCTAAAATAAATAACCTATCTAGTTTTGTAGATATGACAAAACCGTTGCTTGAAGAACCTGAAGAAAAACCTGAGGGAAATGCAGCTAAGGCAAACTTTACAGAAGACCAGGCTGACCCAGAACAATTAAAGATGGGTATTGAACATGAGATGGAGCACACTGATGACCAAGAAACAGCTAAGAAAACTGCACTTGACCATCTTGTAGAAGACCCACAGTACTACACGCATTTAGATGAAATGGAAGCTCAACATAAGGGTGGAGAAGAAACTCCTGAAGGAGAAGCTCTTCCTACTGAAGAGAATGAAGGGGAAGAAGAGACAACAAATGAAGATGAGCCAATGAATGAAATTGGTCAAGAAGAAATAGACTCTATCTCTCAAAATATGCCAGAATCAATTCAAAGTTCTGGGGACGAAGATGAAGACCTTTACAATGAACTTTCAACTGTAAATGAGGCTAAGAAGAAATCTAGTATTGGGCAAGCTCCTACTGATGAAACCGCTTCTGCCGAAGTTCCTGAAGGAAAAGACGAAACAGGACTTGAAGAGCTCACTGATGAAGAAGAGCCAGAAGATGATTTGGACCTACAACTGAAACGACAAGAATTAGAACATATGGAAGAAAAACATAAAATTGAAATGGACTTTCTTAAAAAGAAAAGACAGCTAGAACTTGACGCTATGAAAAAGAAAATTAAGGCAGTAAAATGAAAAAGGATATAATGGCATCTTTTTTATTAAGAAGCGAAAAGGCATCATTTAATAAACATGGGCAGTGGTCTTTAGATAAAGATGATACCCATACTAAGCAACAATATGCCATTTCACAAAACTATAAAGGTAAATCTGCAGCCAATGCAGGAAAGATAAACACATCTACTGCCACTCCCTCTAAAGACGAAACAGTAAAGGATATACTTGGAAGGATTAAAGATAAGGCTACTGATCCACAACTTAGCTTACCATTATCTAAAAAGAAAAGTTAATTGTCCCCATTATCTGTTATCTTAGCCAAGATTGACCTACTAAAAGCAAAATTAATGTTATGATTGGCCCCTTGTGCCTCATACTCAGTAACAAGAACTTTTTGTCGTACACGCCCCCTAACAGGACACTCAAACTCTATATCATCCCAATATTGCTTTTTAATATTGCTTTTAGGAACAAATAGTTCTTTTTTTCTTTTTGTCATTTTTAGTACATTTATTGTCATGTTGTTCCCTTTATAAACATATCTAGGCTAAACCAATTTGCTTTCATTAGATTATAAATACAATAAACATAATCATTAATGCATATATCTTTATTATAGACAGAGTGCCCCCTAATTTCATTCATAAACAGTATCCAGTCCATTACTGTACCTGATACTATAAAGTAGGTATATGCGCATATAGGAACTCTATATGACGTATCTTGTTGTTGTATAGAAGGAAGATAGTACTCTAAATCTGCTATTGGTGTTTCCATATCAACTGGGAATATTCTCAACCCACTATCTGCCATAATAAGTTTAATGAAAATAGGGGCCTTAATATAAACAGTATATCTAGCTAAAGACAACAATTTTTCATCTATTTTTTCTTGCCCGTATAAAAAACTAAAGAACCTAAGAGATTTTTCTGAAAGATGAGTATCTATTTCAGATACAAATCCATAAGGAAGGATAGTGATTTTAGTAGGGTTATTAATGTGGTCCATTTATTCTGATATTCCACCGTTAGCTACGCATTCTTCCAGTGTTTTAAAGTAAAACCAAGTTTTTTCATTAGTATCTTTACAATAGGAATACCCATCTTCGTAATCATAGTAATAGACAAAATTGCAATATGTTTGAGGAAATTGTGCTGGAAGATGCAAAATATAATTATTATAGTTGGTTTCTATTAGTAGACACTTATCATTGTATGGATTTTGTTTCCAAACTTCATTATTTATATGAGCCCCACAAGCAGCGATAATAAACAATAAAAATACTAAATATTTCATTTTTGATTCTCCTTCCACTTCTCCAATTGTACCAACCACTTATCAAAAGTAAGCGAATTTTGACATTCTTTTGTTAAAATGTTACAACGTAAGAAGTTTATCCCGTATGTACAAAAAGCTTCTGTCTGGCAATATCGACAGTTGCTATCTGGCTCTATTGTATAACAACTCCAACCCTTTATGTTATGCCTATAAGGAAGTCTATAATAAGGATCTACTGTAGTATACCCCGCTATTATAGGTGTTTCTGTAAGTCCAGCTAAATGTATTAACCCATTATCAAGTCCCACTATACACTTAGCATCATTTATAACACTTAATGCTTCAGGTAAAGACGTTATGTCAATTAAGTCTATACATCCTTCAAAATCTGCGTTATCAAATGTTGGTCTAGTGATAGTATTGCCACAAAAAAGTTCATGATCTCTTTTCCCTAACAAAACTACTTGGTATCCATTATTAAAGAACCATTCTTTAATAGAATTAAAAACCTTTGGAAGCATTCTTCTATGTTCAGTTGTTGCTCCGTATGCTATTACAACATAATCTTTTAGTTATCTCCTTCTTTACAAAGAAGAGGGTGCTCAGGAAGTTTAACTATATCTACTTGGGGATAGTTCTTTTGTTCGTCTTTAAGTATAGAATCACATATAGTCATAGAAAAACAATCTATTAGGTGAGAATGAATAGAAGTAGGCAAAGGTTGTAAAGAATAAACAATGGGTATATTAGGATTTACTGGATAACTTAAAAACCGTGCTTCATTTGTTTTAGGGTCTATTACATGTCTTGGTATATCAGGAGTAATTCCTTCTGGAGGTATCACTGTCATAGCTAAAGACATTGGAATAATTAAATCATTGTCAAAAAATATCCTGTATAAATCTATGTACTTATCTGCTACAAACATTTTTTCTATATGATTTCTATCAGTTAACAATTTTATTGTTGGAAAAGTTGAAACAGTATCACCAATAGCCCCAGTATTGCAAAGTAAATAAATTTTTTGAGTACATTTAAATTTCATTATTGCCCCCGTTTAGTATATTATACTCGGAAATATAGAAATTTATTATAATTTATTAAAAAATGGGCTTGTACAAATATTTATATCCCAAGACATATTTGATCTTGTGTTTATATAGTGCCACGTAGCAGAAACAGACTGATTAAAGGGAGATAGATATATTTTGCCGTTTGAAGCTAAGGTCCCAGTCTGATACCCATTAGCAACCGCTGCAACCCCATGTGTATAAGCTACTACTGAGCCAATATTTGTATCTATATAGTGCCAAATAAGAGCAGTAGCCTGCCCATTAGGAATCATATAAATTCTACCATTAGGGGCTAATACTGCTCCATAATAAGCTCCAGTAACTACTGTAGCCCCATGAGTATAGGCTACTACTGAACCTGTATTTGTGTCTATATAGTGCCAAACAAGAGCAGTAGCTTGAGAGTATGGGGCCATATAAATTCTACCATTAGGAGCTAATACTCCACCTACATATGCTCCACTAACACATGTAGCCCCATGAGTATAAGCTACTACTGAGCCAATATTTGTATCTATATAGTGCCAAATAAGAGCAGTAGCCTGCCCATTAGGAATCATATAAATTCTACCATTAGGGGCTAATACTCCACCTACATATGCTCCACTAACATATGTAGCCCCATGGGTATAAGGCACTACTGAGCCTGTATTAGTATCTATATAGTGCCAAACAAGAGCAGTAGCAACATTAGAGTTCGGTATCAAATAAATTTTACCGTTGGGAGCTAATATCCCCCCACTATAAGGGCTGGCCGATACAGCACTATAGGATACTACTGAATTAGAATTAGTGTCTACATAATGCCAAGTAGAAAGAATGGCTTGATTATAAGGTATCATATAGATTCTACCATTAGGAGCTAATACTCCACCAATATATGCAAGTTGTGTTAATGTAGCCCCATGGGTATAAGGCACTACTGAGCCTGTATTAGTATCTATATAATGCCAAACAAGAGCAGTAGCTTGAGTATAAGGAATCATATAAATTTTACCATTAGGGGCCAATATACTACCATTATATGCTAACGATACTGCGGTAACTCCATGAACATAAGCATGCACACTTTGATTGCATCCCTTTTGAGATGCACAATAATTTATATATTTTTTTACTACCGCCCAATAACTAGTTAAATCCACAATCTTCTCCTTTATACTGCTGTTTCAGTTTTTGTACCTATTGTCCCATCGGTGCCGGCATAACCTGTTGAATAACCAGTCCCCCCATCTCCATGTACTCCAGCCGCATACCCATAAGTTGGAGCGGTATAAAAACCTGTAGCGTAATTAACTACTACATTACCGCCACTTCCACCTGCTCCACCCCCACCTCCACCACCTCGACGTCCACCGCCTCCAGCAGCTCCACCATTACTTCCATTACTTCCAGAAACATCTACTGTTAAATACGTTCCCGTAAGCGTCCCCTTACATCTAATATATAAATTTTTGCCATGCAATCCCTTAAGACCGCCCCCTCCGCCCCCTACCCCACAGATAGGGCTTCCTCCTGTACCAGTACTTCCTCCGCCACCAGCGCCACTAGCTCCGTTACCCCCATTTGTACCTGCGTTGCCACCTATACTATCATCCCCATTTGTTACAATAGAAGAGACCGTACCAGCATTACCGCCAGCAGCTCCACTTGCCCCAACAGCCCCATTATCCCCAGAACTTCCACTACCACCATTTCCACCATTTCCACCATTACTACCAGAGCCATAACCTGATCCGCCCCCTCCGCCTCCACCACCACCATTATTTTGGGCACCACCAGTCCCTCCTGTAGCTCCATTGCCCGAATATCCAGCTCTACCCGCTCCACCAGCCGATTGTGCTATTGTAGCACTTAATAATACTCCGTCAGGGGCCACAATTGTACTAGTTCCCACAGATGAAGAACCATTGCATCTTATTATCCCATTATGTCCCGTAGCTCCACCTGTTAAGTTTCCTTTTATTCCAAGCATTGTCCAACTATTTGTATTCCCAGTGAATTGTAAAATACAATCAGCATCAATCGTTATATTATTAAAATCATATATAGTGTCAGCAGCTAAAATATAAGGAGTATTCGATGTTGTAACATGTAAATCCCCATCTCTACCTGTTAACCAAGTATTAAAAACATTATTCCAATTAGGTATTGTTGGTACAAATGAAGACATATCTTCTCCTAAAGTTTATTTAAAAATGGACTCTCACATATATTTGCATTAAATAATTCACAACAATAGGTATTGATATAATGCCACGTAGCAACCGTTGCCTGTTGATAAGGGGCCATATAAATTTTACCATTCGGGGCTAATGTTCCTCCTACATATCCCTGGGCACTAATACCAGATAACATATGAGAATAAGCAACCACCGAATTAGTCATTGTGTCTATATAGTGCCACTGAACAGCCGTTGACTGTGCCTGAGGTATTAAATATATTCTACCATTTGGAGCCAACACCCCAGAATAGTAACAATTATCAACCACAGTAGCTCCATGGGTATAAGCAACTACAGAACCAGTTAATGTGTTTATATAATGCCAAATAGTAGCGGTGCTACTTTGGAATCCTGGAATTAAATATAGTTTATTATTAGGGGCCAATACACCACCCAATCCATAATTAACAATTCCAGGAGCCGACCCCTTTGAATAGGCCACTACAGATCCCGTAACAACATCTATATAATGCCAAAGACTTTGACCAGCTTGCACATATGGAGTTAAATATATCCTACCATTTGAAGAAGAAGTGGTTCCTGGACTTAATACAGCCCCAGCATAAGCAGCCGGTGCACAAGTAGCGCCATGCGTATAAGCAACCACAGAATTATCGGTTGTATTTATATAATGCCACACCCCAGAAGTAGCATTAGATTGTAAAGAAGGGGATAAATAAATCCTTCCATTGGGCGCAAGAGCCCCTCCCTGATACGCAGCGCTAACAACACTAATACCGTGAGTATAGGCACCTACTGTACCTGTGATTGTGTCTATATAATGCCAAATAGCAGATGAAGTAGCGTTACAAGGAAGAAGATAGATCTTTCCATTGGGGGCTAAAATTCCCCCATTGTATGCAGCAACTATTACAGTAGCGCTGTGAGTATATGGAACAATTAAACCAGTAGCAATATCCATATAATGCCAAACAGTTGCCGTACATTGACTATAGGGGATAAAATATATCCTTCCATTTGGAGCCAATACAGATCCATAATAAGCCGTATTTACTGCAGTCCCCCCAAGATAGTTAAATCCTTGTTGTCCAAAACCATAATTTGTATTAATTATTCTTTGTAAATATTGTCTATAAAGGGGCCAATGAGAAGTAGTTTCTCCTGCTGGCCAATTGGGTATATAATTATAAGAATCTGCCATATTTTTATTTCCTAAAATTTATTAAACATTGGATTTGTGCACATTTGCGAATTCCAATTTCCAACAGAATTAACATTTAAATAATGCCAAATTGTTTGCATTGCTTGTGCAAGTGGAATTAAATAAATTCTACCATTAGGTGTTAGTATTCCACCAGCATATGCAGCAAGGGTCATATATGGACCTACTGTATTTTGATACGCTACTATAGAACCAGTTGTTGTATCTACATAGTGCCAAACAGCCAATGATGCTTGATTTGCAGGCATTAAATAAATTCTACCATTGGGAGCCAATACAGCACTTGTATAGCCAGCATTGAGTACTGTAGTCCCATGGGTATATGCTACTACTGAGCCTGTATTGGTATTAATATAATGCCAATAAGATACAGTCGCTTGATAATAAGGTGCCATATATATTTTACCATCTGGAGATAAAGCTCCAGACCAATAAGCAAACGCTACACATGTAGCCCCATGGGTATAAGCCACCACTGAGCCTGTTGTTGTGTCTATATAATGCCAAACAAGAGCAGTCGCCTGCCCATTAGGAATCATATAAATTCTGCCATTAGGAGCCAATACTCCACCTACATAACCATTTGCTACTGTAGCCCCATGAGTGTATGCTACCACTGAGCCAGTAACTGTATCTATATAGTGCCAAACAGCAGAAATTGCTTGTCCACTAGGTATCATATAAATTCTACCATTAGGAGCTAATATACCACCATAGTAAGCCCCACTAGATGCTGTAGCACCATGGGTATAGGCTACAACAGAGCCTGTATTGGTATTTATATAATGCCAGTAAGCGACCACAGCTTGTCCACTAGGTATCATATAAATTCTACCATTAGGAGCCAATACTCCGCCAGTATATGCCCCACTAACTGCTGTAGCCCCATGGGTATAAGCCACTACTGAGCCTGTTGTTGTATCTATATAATGCCAATAGACAGCTGTCCCCTGAACATAAGGAATTAAGTATATTCTATTATTAAAATCTAAAGTTCCACTATAATAAGAACTAATGTTAGTTCCTAATAAAGAGAGCCCATGTGAATAATTTTGTATAAATTGTCCATTTGAATTAGCCATTAATGAATGGTAATTTATATATTTTTTTATAGAAAGCCATTGTGTACATACACTATCAACTCTCCAATTGACTGTTTTTTCTTTTGGATATAAATTCATTTTATCCTACTATTTGCCAATTGACGTTATCGCTTATAATTCTTATTGATTCATTGTATACAGTTAATACATATGAACTACTACCATCTATTGTTTCAGCTCCATTAGCGTTTATAGTAACTAGATTGGCTGAAACGTCAGTTTTCTTTATAAGAATTTCTTTTCCACTATTTCCAACAGCAGTAGGAAGATTGGCTACACAATTTCCACCAGTAGCATTATAAAGAACTAAATCAAACACAGACACAACATAAGGAGTATTGACTACAGTTTTTGTTGTAGGAGAAAGAAGCGTAACTGCAGGAGGAGTTTGCCAACTAGCAGCACCAACTCCAGTTGCTGTATAAACCTTGTTTACATCAGCTAGAATAGGAACTGTTGGTAAAGAACCAGGCCACCAAGTAGAAATATTAGCTCCTTGGGCCTGTAAAAATTTACCAGTATCTCCTGCTCCAGGACTAGGAAGTAGTCCTGTATCCACATTTATAACAGGTATCACTCCACCGGTAGAAGTAATTCTGTTTGTAGTTCCTACAACTGAATATACAACTGCAGAAGGAGGAGTAGTTATATACGCACTGTTGATTCCTACTATTGCCTCAAAATTTTCCCATAACCAAACAGTATTAGTATTTCTTCTTATAGCAAATATAAATACGTTTTCATCTAATGGAACATTATTAATAGAACATGTTATT
>Ga0114951_10005922_pt1 | contig 11050 bp, 9 predicted proteins | sample AM7aDNAmetaG_FD_88677 | JGI IMG/M metagenome (GOLD analysis project Ga0114951, IMG submission 88677) | Freshwater microbial communities from Finland to study Microbial Dark Matter (Phase II) - AM7a DNA metaG | ecosystem: Environmental > Aquatic > Freshwater > Lake | place: Finland: Lake Alinen... | reverse complement strand
GGGGGTCGAAGGGCGAAAGGGCCGCCCCGAGCTCCACGCCTTGGTGGGGGGGGGGGGGGGCAGTGGGGGGGGGGGGGGGGGGGGGGTGGGTCTGCTCCGGGTTTCTCGGCTGCGGCACTCGTTCCTGCGGGCAAGCGGCGAAATGAGTCGAGAGACATCCCATATAGAGATTGTGCGCCAAAGCCTCGTAATTATATGCAATCAAAATTGCGGCTAAGCTATTTTAAGTCAGCAATTTGAAAATAGGCCGCATTTTCATTTGGGTGCGGCGATGTGGCGAGACTGCAAAAGGTCTTATTGATCCGGCAAGGAAACCAGGTCATCTCCATTCCCACCCATTCCCGCAAAATGCGCGGGAATGGATGGGGCACGGAGCCTTTGTGCGACGGTGGCGGAAAAGAGCTCACGCCATTTCTCTATCAGCAGCATGCGGCTATTCAATGCTGGTTCACGCAAATGCCCGCGCAAGAAGGGCCACTCTCAGCGAGTGGCCCTTCCTGTTGATTCGGAGTTGAACAGGGTTATGCGGGTGAAGGCGATCCTTCAGGGAAGCCCGGTCCTCCATGGCTTTCCGGCTTGAGCACCTGCTGCGGGCTGCCGCCGGTATCGCTGGGCGAGGCCAGGACAGAGCGAAGAGGGGGCAGTTCTATGCCTTCAATCAGCATCCGCACTTCTTCGGCATCGATGGTCTCGCGCTCCAGAAGGGCAGCTGCGATGCGGTGCATCGCTTCAGCGTTAGTTTCGACGATGGTGTGCGCCGATTGATACGCCTCATCGATCAAACGCCGCACCTCGAGGTCGATCTGGCGGGCAGTTTCCTCAGAGAAGTCGCGATGCTGAGCGATTTCACGGCCCAGGAAGATCTGCTCTTCCTTCTTGCCGAAGGTGAGCGGACCCAGGCGGCTCATACCGTACTCGCAGACCATGGAACGTGCCATCTCAGTGGCGCGCTCGATATCGTTACCTGCTCCGGTAGTCATCTCTTTCAGGAAAAGCTCCTCGGCCACGCGTCCCCCATAAAGAGTGGCAAGCCGCGTTTCAAGGTAGGAGCGCGAATAGCTATGGCGATCGTCGGGCAGATAAACTGTGACGCCCAGCGACATGCCTCGCGGAATGATAGTGACCTTGTGGATGGGGTCGGAGTCCCCGCGCTTGAACGAAACCAGCGCGTGGCCCGCCTCGTGATAAGCTGTGTTGCGCTTCTCCTCATCGGTCAACAGCATCGACTTGCGCTCGGCGCCCATCAGGACCTTGTCCTTGGCCAACTCGAAGTCGTACATGGTGACCTGCTTGCGGTTCATGCGCGCCGCGCTCAATGCCGCCTCGTTGACCATGTTGGCCAGGTCGGCGCCGCTGAAGCCCGGGGTTCCACGAGCCAGGATATTCAGGTTGGTGTCGTCTGAGACCGGAACCTTCTTTACGTGTACGCGAAGGATTTCTTCGCGGCCGCGAATGTCGGGCAGGCCCACCACTACGCGGCGGTCAAAACGGCCGGGGCGCAACAGCGCGGGGTCAAGCACGTCTGGGCGGTTGGTGGCCGCGACCAGGATGACGCCGTCGTTCGATTCAAAACCGTCCATTTCGACGAGCAACTGGTTGAGGGTCTGCTCACGCTCATCGTGTCCGCCGCCGAGGCCTGCGCCGCGATGGCGGCCCACAGCGTCGATTTCGTCGATGAAGATGATGCAGGGAGCATTCTTTTTGCCCTGCTCGAACAGGTCGCGGACACGGCTTGCGCCGACGCCCACAAACATCTCAACAAAGTCGGAACCTGAGATGGAGAAGAAGGGGACGTTGGCCTCGCCGGCCACGGCACGCGCCAGCAGGGTTTTGCCGGTTCCCGGAGGCCCGACCAGCAGCACGCCCTTGGGGATGCGTCCGCCGAGTTTTTGGAACTTCTGCGGCTCGCGCAGATATTCAATGATCTCTTTCAGTTCTTCCTTGGCCTCATCCACGCCGGCCACGTCTTTGAAGGTGACCTTCTTTTGCTGCATGGAAAGCAGGCGCGCGCGGCTCTTGCCGAACGAGAGCGCCTTGTTGCCGCCCGACTGCATTTGCCGAAGCATGAAGAACCAGATGGCGCCCAGCAGAACGAAGGGGCCAATATTGATCAGCAACTGCAATGGGAGGTTGCTGGACTGTTCCTTGATGGCGAAGTGGACATTGGCCGCATGCAGCTTGGTGATCAGCGTGTCGGTGCTGGCAGGGATGGTGGTGTGGAACTCATCCTTCTGCCCCTTCAGGTGTCCGTGAAGGTCGGTGCCCTGAAGCGCGGCATCTTGCACCTGCCCCGAGTCAACCTTGTCGAGCAGGTCAGAGTAGCTGACTTCCGCTGGCTTGCCCATGCTTGCACCTCTCTGCACCACGGTCCAAAGGACCATGAGGCAGGCAAGGATAAAGACCCAGAACAAGACCGTTTTAACGCTAGAATTCACCAGGACTCCTCTTTCCCGGCGAGTGGGAAGCCGCTTGCAAAGCCTCCATCACCGACCGCACAACCCTTTAGACGCCCCAGCCTTCCACAAAGTAGCAGAAAGTACACGGCACCTGAACGGCAGACACGAATCTCTGCCCGCCCGGATGAGCAGTAGGCTCGATTGTACTCCGAAGCCAGTTAATGTGGCAGTAATATGAACGCCGGAGCGAGATTGCGGGCTTGCGGTCAGTCCGGGCCCAGGGCATTTCCGGCAACTTCATGCCATGAAAGGAGATGAGAGTCAAAAGCCGACGGCTCCGGGGGAGCCAAAAGGGGGTACGGAAGAGGCGTGATTACAGGTGAGATTTGTGGCGAGAGGCCAACGGAGCTACATGATTCCTTTATTATCAATCATTTACGGCAAAGGAGGACCAAGGCTAAGACGCTTCCACTGGCAGGCGTGCGATATCAGACTGCTCCGCTCTTCAGTGGTGTTTCGTCCTGAAAAACCACAGCCACGACGATATCGGGTTCCGGCTCCAACTCGACGCCCTGCATCCAAATAATGCGACCATCAATCTCCAGCACCGGCCACAGCTCCCTGTTGGTTCCTGTAATGTGCAGACGCTCCAGCACTTCCTTCACTTTTCGAGGGCCGCTGGAGTAGCGCAGAGTTACCCGGTCGCCGGACCGCCAGTTGCGCACCGTTGCCTCTGACGCACTGGAAGTGGTACCGCCGATACGCAGCCTCAGGCCAAAAACCGGCGCCGCAATCTCGCCGGGCACTGGCCCACTATATTTGGGGACTGGTTCTGACGCGCTGCACGCAGCCTGCCCTTTTACTGCGGCCCCATTTGAGGCAGTCATGCGCAGTTCGCGGGGAGTTCGCTCCGCATGCAGCCTCTGTGCCAGTTCAAGCTTCTGGCCGGAACGGCCAGTCAGCGCCAGAGTTCGCAGCGCTTCTGTAGCCGCAAAATCGGGCACCGCACCGAACTGTTCGGCGGCATAACGCAGCAATCTCCGCTGCAATGCCGGAGCCAGGGCGGCCAGCCTCGTGACGTCGATGCAAATGGAAGTAGCGCCACAGCCTGCAGCCCGGCCGCCTCCGCGCACCGCGCGCCCCGGCAACAGCAATGGGGGAGCGATGCGGGCGAGTTCCGCGCTCCACCAAGCCTCTTCGTCAAGGGCCAGGGCGGCCATTTGCGCCAGGTGCTCGCGGAGACGCGGGTTCCAGCCTTCAAGGAGCGGCAGCAGTTCGTGGCGGATGCGGTTGCGGGTAAAGGTCAGGTGGCGGTTGGACGAATCCTCGCGCCAGACTTGGCCCAATTCGGCCAAATACATTTCCACCTCGGCGCGGCTGGCGATGAGAAGCGGACGCAGAATGCGGCCCTCGGGATATTCGATGACGGGATGAATGCCGCTGAGCCCCTCGGTCCAGGCACCGCGCAGGAACTTGGCGAGTACTGTCTCCGCCTGGTCGTCGAGGGTGTGCGCGGTTGCCACGGCGTCCACTTCGCCACCAGCCATCAGATTCCGAAACCAACCGTAGCGCAGTCGCCGCGCCGCCTCCTCAATGGATTCGGCGGACTTGCCCAGAGCAGGGTTGGCTTGCGCCTCGGCGGCGACATCTACCCGCGCTTCATGAAAAGGCAGGCCGAACCCTGAGGCAAGCTCACGGGCAAAGGCCAGATCGTCGTCCGCCTCCGCGCCGCGCAGGCCGTGGTGCAGGTGGGCGGCATGGACCACCAGGCCCAGTTCCGCGCTGAGTGCAGCCAGCGCACGCAGCAAGGCCACGGAATCCGCACCGCCGGACAGGCCAACGGCCAGACGCAGACCTGGCTTGAGCAATGCCCTGTTCAGAGGGAGAAAGCTGGACGGTTTTGACGGAATTGCCTTGCGCATCTCAAAATGATAAGCGGCCAAAGCGGCAGGCCGCCGGGGAACGCCAAGCAGTTGGTTCACCGAGAGTACCGCCATCCGATGTATACTCCAGCAGTTATGCACGTATTCGCGATTCTTCCCGCAGCAGGTATGGGCACCCGCATGGCCGGGCCACAGCCCAAGCAGTTTCTCACCCTCGATGGGGTCCCCATCCTGATCCACTCGCTGCGCGCTTTTGCGTCGGTGGCGAGGGTAACGGCGATCTTTGTGGCCGTTCGCAAGTTGGAGATGGAGCGCGTTGAGGCGCAGATAGCCGAATACGGTTTTACCGGCCGCGTCATCGTGGTCGAGGGCGGCGAAAATCGCCAGGAATCTGTTTCCCACGCCCTGGCCGCTTTGCCCGCTGAGGCCGATGATATCGTGCTGGTTCATGACGCGGTTCGGCCGTTGATTGACGCAGCCACCATCGAACGCACCATCGACGCGGTGGCTGAACATGGAGCGGCCATTGTGGGGCTGCCCGCCGTAGACACCATCAAGCAGGTGGAGCGCACCGCTCATGGGGCCATCATTACCTCGACCATTCCCCGCGAGTACGTGGTGCTGGCGCAGACGCCGCAGGGCTTCCGATACGGACTGCTGCAGAGCGCCTTTGCCGAAGCTATGGCGGACGGCTTTGTGGGCACCGACGAGGCTTCAGTTGTGGAGCGGGCCGGGCATCCGGTAGCCGTGGTTCCCGGTTCTCAGGTTAATCTGAAGATTACCAAGCAGGGCGACCTGGAGTTGGCCGAGTTTTATCTGAGCCAGCGCGCACGCTGAAAATGGCTGGCAGAGCCACCTGAGTCAGGGAACCGTTCGAAAGACAAGCACGGAGACGCACGCAGACCATGGATACACGAATCGGATTCGGCTATGACTCGCACGTATTCAAGCCCGGCGTAACGCTGCATATTGGCGGCATGACGCTGGACCATCCCGAGGGCCTTGCCGGTCACTCGGATGGCGACGTGGTGCTGCACGCCATTACGGATGCTCTCTTGGGCGCCGTGGCTGCAGGCGACATCGGCAGCTTCTTTCCGCCGGGAGACGCGCGCTGGAAAGACGCCGATTCGGCAATTTTTCTTAACCTGGCCATGGAAGAACTGCAACACGCCGGCTACCGCATCGTAAACATCGACACCACGCTGATTCTGGCCGCACCCAAGATTTCGCCTATCTCAGGCGATATGCGGGCTCGCGTCGCCGACCTGCTGGGAATCGACATTGATCAGGTGAGCATAAAGGCCAAGACACCCGAGGGCCTCAACCTTGATCATGTGGCCCAATGTCACGCCGTGGCGATGGTGGAACGGGTCCAGGAGCCTGAGGATCTAAAGAGCATGAGCGCCGTGATTGAAAGTCAGCGGCAGCTTGAAGACGTGGTGGAAGACCTGCTGAGTTCAGTACACGGCGTGCCGAAAAAGCGCACTGTCGCGCCGGTCTATGACACCGAGGACATTACATAGGAGGGATCGGGAAACAGCAAGCAACAGCGAAGATTCCAGCCGCACCAGATCGGCTGGCACGCCTGAGCGGCAAATATTCTTGCCGTAGCAGCATATTTTCATTGCAGAATGATGGGTTTGGCATTACCGTTGCTCCGAGTTTCAATCCCACACCGGAGCGTTTTCTATGAACCAATTGGCGCTATTCTTGCAAGACGGGCCCGATCCCGTGGCGATCCAGCATGCGGTTCTGGCAATACTTCCAATCGTGTTTCTGTTCATTCTGATTGGCCTTGCCATCGTCATTGTGCCCTTCTGGTTTATCTGCAAGAAGGCAGGTTTCTCTCCCTGGCTCTCGTTTTTGAACATCATTCCGCTCGGCAATCTGATTCTGATGTACGTGCTGGCCTTTGCGGATTGGAAGGTTGTACCCGCGCCGCAAGGTTACTGGCAGCAGCCCCCCATGCCGCCACCGCCGCAGTTTCCACCGCAGGCCTGAGACGGCGGTACCACCGGGCAATTGAGGGAAGTGCCAGGGGAGGCAGTGCTAGCATCGTGAAAGGAAACTTACCGACACGATGCCCGATCTATCTCCCTCCGCAGCCAAGACTCCCCGCGTCCGTTTTGCTCCCTCGCCCACCGGCTATCTGCATGTAGGCGGGGCTCGCACATTTATCTTCAATTGGCTCTACGCCCGCCATAATCACGGAACCCTGGTGTTGCGCCTGGACGATACCGACGTCGAGCGCAACACCGAGGCCAGCGTCCAGTCGATCTTTGAAGGCTTGCGCTGGTTGGGCCTCGACTGGGACGAAGAGTACAAGCAGTCCGAACGGCTTGCCCTGCACCGGCAGGCCGCCGAGGACTTTTTCGCCAAAGGCCTCGCCTATCGCGACTTTACCCCTGCCCACGCCGGAGACGACAATCAGTCTTCAGCGCAGGGGGCCTGGCTCTTCAATGCCGGCATGCGCGAAATGTCCCGCGAGGAGAGCGACCGCCGCGCCGCCACTGGCGAGCCGTTTGCACTTCGCTATCGCGTGCCGAGGGGCGAGGGCCGCACCCTGAGCTTTATTGACAGCGTTTATGGCGCGCAGCAAAAGCTAGCCGACGAGGTGGAAGACTTCGCGCTGCTTCGGTCAGACTCGATGCCGACCTACCACCTGGCCTCCTGCGTTGACGACGCCGACCTGCACATCAGCCACATCATTCGCGGCCAGGATCACCTGACCAACACCTTCAAGCACCTGCTCATCTTCGAGGCCCTGGGAGCCGAGACGCCCCAGTTCGCGCATCTTCCCCTGCTGGTGGCCCCCGACGGCGCCAAGCTCTCCAAACGCAAGCACGGGCCGGTGGTCAGCGTAACTACGTACCGCGATGCCGGCTTCCTGCCGCAAGCCTTCGTCAACTTCCTCTGCCTTCTCGGCTGGTCTCCGAAGAACGACCGCGAGTTCCTGACCCTGGATGAGTTGACGGCGGCTTTCACTCTGGAAGCGGTCAACCGCGCCAACGCCGTGATTAATTTCTCGGAAGAGGATCCGTTTGACCCCAAGGCCGTCTGGCTGAACTCGGAGCATATCCGCGCACTGCCTGTTGACCAGCTCGGCGCTTGCATCGAGCCGTTTTTTGCGCTGGCCGGCTTCAAGGCTTCGCCGGAAAAGCTGCTGGCCGTCACTCCGCTCATTCGCGAACGCATCAAGCTGCTGCGTGAGGCCGTCTCGGCAGCCGACTTCTTCTTTCTGCCTCAGCTTGCACCCTATGACCCGGCGGAGTTGATCCCTCAAAAAGGCGATGCCGCCATGGCCCGTCGCGTCCTTCAGCACGCGCTGGAAGTTCTGGCCACAGCGCCCTTTGACCATGATTCGCTGGATCAGACCCTGCGTGCAGCAGCCGCTTCACTCGGCCTCAAGGCGGGACCCATGTTCCAGCCCATCCGGGTTGCCGTTTGCGGACGCAAGAACGCGCCGCCGCTGTTTGAAACCATGGCCGTGCTGGGCCGCGAGGTCTGCCTCGCGCGCATTCAACAGGCCGTTGAAAGCCTTCAATCGCTAGGTTGAGCACTGAAGTAGAACTCCGTGTAGCGCCAGCCTCCCGGCTGGCTGTCGTGTGGGTCTCCGGACCCACGCGCTGCGGGACCAGCCCACAGTCTGCCCGTTTCAACCGCCTCATTCTCGATTGACATTCTGTAATCGTTCAATTACACTTCGACCAAGTTTTCCGTCAGACCGCTCCCAGAATTCACAAAATGGCTTGATGGATTGAAAGACTTGAGGGTACGCGGCGCGGTGGCGGAGCGAATCAAGCGCCTCACCTTCGGCTTGCTGGGCGACTTCAAGGCGATTGGCAATGGCGTGATTGAGCTGCGCATCGACTTCGGCGCTGGCTGGCGTCTTTATTACACGCAGCACGGCGCGCAGATCATCCTGTTGCTAGTGGGCGGTTCCAAACGCACACAGAAAAGAGATATCCAACGGGCCAAGGCTTTGGCCGCATTGCTGAAAAGCGAAAGGGGCAAAAATGCGCAAGACCATTAACGTGGACGACCTGCCTGAATTCGACCCCGCGCAGTATCTCGACAACGAAGAGAGCATCGCTGTCTATCTGACCGGAATTCTGGAAGCGAATAACCCGGCCCTGTTGGCCTCGGCGTTGGGTGACATTGCCCGCGCACGCGGCATGACGGAGATCGCCAAGGCCGCCGGAATTACACGCGAAGCCCTCTACAAGGCGCTTCGCCCCAATAGCGCGCCGCGCTTTGATACCATCAGCCGCGTCTGTGCGGCGCTCGGCGTGCGTTTGGTGGCCCAGGCCATCCCTGCCGGCAAAGCAGCCGCTTGAAACCCAGCCCGCGGACGCAAAAACGTGCCCCGCTCTTTGAGACCATGGTAATCCTCGGCCGCGACCTCTGCCTGGCCCGCAACCGCCAAGGGGAAGAAAGCCTTCGAATGCCCCTCAAACCTCAACGCAGTTCTGTAACGTCAAAGATCAGTAGTCGCAAACCTCATGTCTTATTTTTCGGTCTACGGTGATTGCTCTGCGGGCTCAGCTGAATCACGTCCATCTTCTTGAAGTTGAGCCTTCGGTAAATCGATGAGCTTAAAGTCATCTGATTCAAAACCGCCGGAAACCCTCAATACATACTTTCCCTGCGGGGGAACATCGAACAAAACGTAGCCACGGCTCGATACGCTTGGATTCAATTCCTTCAAAGTGCCGATTGAACGAGAGAGCACGTACTCCTTTGAACTTTCAGAAAACTCCCTACCTTGCGAATCGATCAATTTCATGGGAGGTCTCGTGCTTGCAGATCTGTCGTCATTGCGAATTGTGATATCCACGACCAGGTAAGCGGCATCCGGTTGCTCCATCGAGCCAAAATCCGATGCAAGTAATGACATCCACTGTGTCCCATTGCACCGATATGTCCAATATCCCGCTGAGACTGAATCTCCTATCGCGTGTTTGAGTTGCGATGCGGCGTTGTTCCCCCCGTTATCAGGAACCGCTACCTGTCTCTGCTGAACCCAAGCTAACGCTCTTTTGCCCCAGTGCTCAGAAACGACACGTGTTCCGATGTACATCCCCGCTAACCCAAAAGTGACTGAAAGGACAATCAGAGTTAAGCCGTGCCCTACTCTGCCCTTGGCAAGGGCCACCACGCCGACCACGAACCCCGCTAGAGCAAAAGCTGGTGGCAAGAATAATAGCGATATAAAGGAGCAACAGTATCCCGCTAAGATCAGGCCAGACTTTGGTTCTTCGACTAGGTCTTCTTGAGTAAACCGTGGAGAAGAATCTCCCCAACCGCCAGCGGGCATGATTGACACTTCAGCGTCTCCTTTCTCTTGGGAAGAAGTCGCACCGATTATACGCCGCACCTAATAAGCGCAGCCCGCCCGTGAAATAATTAATCACAGCCATGACCAACTCGAATCCGGAAAGCCCAGTCACCCCAAGCCAAGTCGCCAGCACGCCCAACAACTTCCTCGGAGACATCATTGCCGAGGATGTGCGCACCAAAAAATACGGTGACGCCCAAATCCAGACCCGCTTTCCGCCCGAGCCCAACGGCTACCTCCACATTGGCCACGCCAAGGCCATCTGCATCGATTTTGGCCTCGCCGATCAGTTCGGCGGCAAGACCAACCTGCGCTTCGACGACACCAATCCCGAAAAGGAAGAGCAGGAGTACGTCGACTCCATCATGGCGGACGTGCGCTGGCTCGGCTTTGAGTGGGACCGCCTTTGCTACGCGTCGGACTACTTTGGCCAGCTTTACGAGTGGGCTTTGCAACTCATCAAGGCCGGCAAGGCTTATGTCGACGATCTGACGGCCGACGAGATTCGCCAGCACCGCGGCACTCTCACCGAGCCCGGCAAAGACTCGCCCTATCGCGACCGCTCTGTCGAAGAAAATCTCGACCTGTTCACGCGCATGAAGGCCGGCGAGTTCCCCGACGGAACCCGCGTACTGCGAGCCAAGATCGACATGGCGTCGCCGAACCTGAATATGCGCGACCCGGTCATGTACCGCATCCTGCACGCCTCGCACCAGCGCACCGGCGACGAGTGGTGCATCTACCCCATGTACGACTACGCCCACGGCCAGTCGGATTCGCTGGAGCGCGTCACCCACTCCATGTGCACCCTGGAGTTCACTGACCACCAGCCCATTTATCGCTGGTATATCGAGCAGCTCGGCATCTTCCCCACGCAGCAAATTGAATTCGACCGGCTCAACATCACCTACACCATGCTCAGCAAGCGCAAGCTGCTGCAGCTCGTGAAGGAAAATCGCGTCAGCGGTTGGGACGATCCACGCATGCCCACTCTGCGCGGCATTCGCCGCCGCGGCTTTACGCCGGAGGCCATTCGCACCTTTGTTGCCGCCGCCGGAGTTTCTCGGACCAATGGGGTAACGGACATCGAAATGCTGGAACACTTCCAGCGCGACGACCTGAACCATCGCGCCAGACGCGCCATGGCCGTGCTGCACCCGCTGAAGCTGGTCATCGACAACTACCCTGAAGGTCAGGAGGAGTTCGTCGAGGTCGCCAATAATCCTGAAGACCCCTCCGCCGGGACGCGCCAGGTGCCTTTCTCCCGCGAGGTGTATATCGAGCACGACGACTTCCGCGAGGTTCCTCCGCCCAAGTACTACCGCCTGTCGCCGGGGAAGGAAGTGCGCCTGCGCAACGCCTACTTTGTGACCGCGCAGAGCGTGGTAAAAGACGCGGAGGGCAACGTTGTCGAGGTGCATTGCACCTATGAT
>Ga0114951_10005919_pt1 | contig 11054 bp, 25 predicted proteins | sample AM7aDNAmetaG_FD_88677 | JGI IMG/M metagenome (GOLD analysis project Ga0114951, IMG submission 88677) | Freshwater microbial communities from Finland to study Microbial Dark Matter (Phase II) - AM7a DNA metaG | ecosystem: Environmental > Aquatic > Freshwater > Lake | place: Finland: Lake Alinen... | reverse complement strand
GTTTTATTCTGAATTTTACCAGAGCTTTTGAATTGTGCAAGTTGGTTACACTTCAAGACTAGCTCACTTTGTCCAAGTCCAATGTGTTACTTTTTCACGTTCTTTTTGCCTAAAGAAATTAATTCTGAATGCCAAACAAAAAATGTTGTAGAACTTTGAATGAGTTATAAATGGGTTGTGGACGGGAGCTAAAGAGCTTCAAAGAGAAAAGAATCCAAAAAAAATTGGACTGAAGATGAAGATAGGATAAAGTAAAAAGTGTGAGACGGAGATGTTCTCCGGTCGAACAAAAAAACAGTCGGTGACAGACAAATGGAGTCACAGAAAGTTGGTTACAGTTATGAAAGAAATGATCCTCAGTCTCGCAGTTGGTTCTCTTGTTGTGGTCGATGGTGAGCTTGCCGAGGTCAAGAGTTCGAAAGGCACTCGTGGTTGTAAGGGCGACACCCTGGTCGTGCTTCGCACTCTAGGCGGCGCGGAAGTGACAACCGGATGGCGAACACCAGCGGTGAAAGAGCTCCGCATTGCGACCATGACGGACGCCGCTGGTGCGTTTGGTGTTGAGCTTCCAGCCCTGGTTGAAGTTGCTCCGGTTGCAGAAGTTGTCACTGAGGAAGCTACCACCACTGGTGGTGTGGAAGTGGTGGAAGTGGCTGCTTCGTCCGAGAACATCGAAGTGGTGTCCACTGAGGCGACAGCGAATTGCTGATTTGATCTCGGTGTCATGAAATCTGGCTGGCGACAAGATTCGCCAGCCAGAAATCGTGATTGGTAGAATTTTGGTCTAAACCATAATATTTATTATTGGAGTAGACAATGAAAATTAAACTAAGCGAATTAAAATCACTCATAAAAGAAACAATCTCAGAAACATTTGAAATTTCTTTTAGAAATGGTGATGAAGTTCAAGTAAAATCTGAAATAGTTGGACGCAACGCTGACAAAATTGCAGGCCAAACTGGCACTATTGTAAACATATTACAATTGGGAACCGAAAATTTATACCAAGTCCAATTTCATTCCGAAGATGTTCCTGACGCCTATTTGCCAAAGAATGCACTTGTATCTAATAAAGCACAAGAAAAAATATCACTAGGATACGAGTCGGGCATATAATATATTTGCCAACGTAGTTTTTGTGTTATAATTCCAATATGGAAAAAACAAAACCAACAAGAATTTCAATTGATGTAATTATTGATGGTGAACTTTACTCTCGTGATTTAGATGAGAACAACATTCTTTGTTTAATGGCAGCAATAGCCAAACGTAACGGCAAAGACCCAGCCGAAGTTATTTATGATATGGCGTATTGCGTAGCTGCTTCCACCGTCCTTACGCCTTTAAGAGATTCTATTGTTGGACCATATAAACCACCACCTGCAAAATAATTACGTTATATGTTAAACGTTTATTCGATAAAAGAATTATTGCAACAATCAAACTGGACTATTGAAATAGTAGTGGCAAAATTAATCGAACTTGACTACATATGTTTTCCTGAACTATGTGAAGAAACAGAAGGTACGTTAGAACATTGGATTCCTATTGTTAAACATTTTTCTGACATTTGGTGGGTTTTGTTGGAAGAAGATAAAGTTATTGGCAGCTTGAGTGTGCTACTTTTAAACGAAAAGGGGATTAAACTTACTGAGCAAGGAGAATTTTCTGGTGGTAGTTTTGATACCAATATTCTTGATCTATCTAATTCAATTTGTAGCAAAACAGGAATTTTTATTGACGAAGTAGCAATTCATCCTTTATATAGAAAAAAAGGCGGCTTGCAATTATTGTTGTCTGAATATAAAAAGTGGTTATCAAGCAAAAATAATGTTCAGTATGCTGTCGGAGTTACTCTTGTTGGTCAATACTTATGTGAAAAATATCTTGGGTTGATCTCAACCAAAAAGGCAAAAGTAGGATTACCTGGTATAGTTTATAAAAGTTTATAATTATAAAAAGTTGTGTTGGCGGTTTAAATGCGATAAGATAATGTTAATGGTGAGCAGATTTTATTTGTAAGAGACTCTGTTGAAGCGCAAAGCACTTCAAGTTGTAACAAAACACAATTTCATCATACAGTGTCACAGTGCGCGAAAAGTTAACGACCACGCTGCAAACGTGAATTATGTTGGTGCGAATCCAACTTGTGACTCCAGAGGAAATATGGCTGCAAAAATTATGATTGCTGGTGTTCTATTGGTAGTATATGGTGGAATAGTTTTACCGCCATGTCTGTTAATTCTTGGTCTTCAAAAGATTTTTGAAAAGGGTGCGTAACAATGGAAGTCTTTAACGCCGAACCTGAAACACATGAGCAATTTTTAGAGCGCCTTTTGAAATTTACTGAAGAACCAGATGTTCACGGAACATTAACCATAATTCATTTAATGATTAAAAAACATCTAGAAATTGGTGAACCCAAACCGATTATTTATATCAACATGGCTATGGAAGATCAAAGTTTTATTAACAACGTGTAGTTGAGTTAAAAATATGTCAAATCTTCAATCACTATTTGCATGTTTAATTATACTAATTGGTTGTTCTGGAAAAGACATTCCTGGTTATCCCACTGGAGAATATGATTCTGGTGTTCTTGATACTGTTCAGAGTGAAACTTCTGAACAATTGTTTGGGTGTACAGTATCTAGCGAATGTTTAGGCATTTCGGAGTGCATTAATGGCTACTGTCGCACACCGTGTCAAACACCCAGGGACTGTCAGAGGGTTGACATTATCTTTAATTCATGTGAAGCTGATTCCGCTGGTATTCCAAGATATTGTTCTAGAAGATGATGACGCAGGCATCTAACATACAAAGAAAATTTAAAAAATGAAACATTATGATAGTATTTCAAGCAAAATACAAGATATAACAGCTTATGCCTTTCCGAAGTACGATGGATCCAATGTTTCTTGTTTATATCGCAACAGAAAAGGTTTAATTAGGTTTGGTTCACGAAATTGTCTGTTTGATGAATCAGATCAAATGGGTAAATTTGCAATTCCCTTAATGAAGATGGAAGAAGAAGCCATTACTGAAATCTTGAAATATCACGGAATTGATGAGGCAACTCTATTTTGGGAGTTTTTTGGTAGTGAATCTTTTGCTGGTTGGCACAATTGGGAAGCAAAAGACTTTCAAATCGTTTTAATTGATATTTCTGTTGAGCGCAGAGGTTTTCTTAATCCCAAAGATTTTATTGATATGTTTGAAAACTATGATAGAGTGGCTCCTTGTATTTATCATGGTCGTTGCGGACCAGAAATAATTGAACAAATTAGATTGAGCACATTTCCAGGGGCAACTCAAGAAGGAGTAGTCTGTAAAGCAAATAGAGCAAAACCTAATTGTCATCCCCCAATTATGTGGAAAATTAAGTCAAATGCTTGGTATAACGCTCTGCACACAAAATATAAAGATCAGCCAGAAATGATTGAAAAATTGGCATAGGTGACAACATGAGTTTGCTACAAAATTATAATTCAACTTCAAATTTTAATGAGCTATCTCTAGCGGATCTACATTTACTGATGAGTGAATTTGGAATGTGTACATTCGAAACTTACTCCCAGCATATAAAATCAATGTTGTTTGCTGACATTTTAGAACAAGTTGAATCTTTTAAGAAGAAATATCCTGGGGTTGAAAACATTTCTTTAGACGCAACGGAATATGAATATGATATTGTAAATATCATTGCTGATTACTATTACACCCAAGAAGAATGTATAGAAAAAATTATTTCTGCATATAAAGAACTTGAAAAAAAGAATTTAGTAAAAAGGGAAGCAAAATTAAAACAATTTAATAAATTGAAAGAGGAGTTAGGACTTTAACGTATTTATGAAAATAATAACATTAAAAAGACTGACAAAAAAACTTAAAGAAAGAGATTCCCTTCCTGATGAATTTATTGTTTTCTGGTCGTTTAATCAAGCTAGATCATTTACAAAAATAGAAGATATTTTTAATTGGGATCACATAGATAAAATAGAAATAAAGTATAATTATTTTTGGTGTGACAGAGAACAACGTTTAACCAACAAAATAATATTGAAAAAATGAAAATTTAATATCTAGTTCTTAGCGTATTAACAGTTACAATGTCTTCTGGCGACATGATATCAAATCCATTATCACCATCTTTGTCGTTCATACCACGTATGAGCGAGATGGTTTTTTCAAGCTCTTCCAATGATATACCTGTGGCAATTAATCCTCTGACAAGATCATTTAGTTTTTCTTGTCTTTCATCATATTCAGGATCTTCTTCGGCTTGTCCGCGTTCATATTCATGAAAAGATTGTTGGTCAGACAAAGATTCTGTTATACAATTTTTAATAAGTAATCGTAATTCTTTAATTTTAAGTTGCATTGTGTATTCCTGGTTTCTTATAATAAATATTCTTACCAAGTGCAAATGGTGTCTTTTACCGTGTTGATACTTGATTTATAGTCAGTATTCTTTTTTAAGAATTCAATTGATTTCTTTATTTCTTCATAAGTAACGCCACGTTTGACGAGATCAAAAACTAGATTGTTTATCCGTTCTTGTCTGTTGTCATGTTCTGAATAATCATCAGAATTAGTCGGAGAGTAATCCAAAACTTGTTGCTGGTCTGCCAAAGTTTCTGTTATACATTCTTTAACAATATTTCTTAAATCTTTAATGGTTAATCGCATGAATGACCTCTTAAATTAAATAGTTGAAACGACAAAGGATTTAAATGATAACTGAAGTTTTGACTGGTTTAGAGGTTTTAGAGAATAAAAAACTTAGAAAACAATTATCTAAATTAACTTTAAGCTCGGAAATGCGTCTGTGGTCGAATGAATATTCAGAATTTGATGTGTGGCTTTCTAAGGCGATCTATCCGAAGATAGACAATCTTACCAGAGTTGTTCTTCTCAAAAACAGGAATTCTATTGTGGGGTGGGGATTGATGCAAACAGCCAAGGCGGTATACTTGAGTGAAAAATATTACAACTCGGGAATTTATATTAAACCAGAATTTCGTAGAACAGGTCTGGGAAGCATTCTAATAAAAAGAATGTTTGAAGTCGGGAAGCAAGATAAAAGAATCTTAAGGTTTGCACCATATAACAAAAAAACAAAGAAGTTTTTTGTGTGTTTTGATAGTCAATTACTATATCGTTAATATTATGTTGACTTTTACAATTGTAATGATAATTGCAGCCTTTGGAGCGGGTGTTCTATTTGGAAAAAGTATAAATCAACCAAAAGTAAGAGTGAATTTAGAACCTTCTCGTAATGAAGATCAAACAGAATTAGTCATTTCTGATGAAGTTGCTAAATGTCCAATTCACATTGTAACTCCCTTCGATCATATTTCTTATGATAATTTAACAAAAGAAGAAAAAAAAGAATTTGTTGATTGGATCAAAGTTGTTAATGGTTTCTTGCTTCTTGAGCCTTCAACGTCACTTGAATTTCCCATTATGGGAAATTCAAAAGTAGATAGTCGCAAAACTCTTAAAGCATTATTAATTTATTATCAAGAAAGTGGATGGTTGGCTGCTATCAAACAAAGCAAACAAACTGGTGAAGGTGAAAAGAAAAAAACAACATATACGGTTGAATTTAAACCAAATCTAAAAATAAAATCAATAAAATATCGTACTCTTGATGATGAAATATTGGAGAAATGTAAAAGAGAAGTTGAAGAACTACTTAGAGAAGAATCTATTTCCTCTAACAAGGAAGAAACCGAAAAAGGAAAACAACGATGATGATAAAGAACGTATTAATGATGATTAGTTTGATGGGTTTAATTGCTAGTTGTGTTCGACAATATCATTTTTGCGATGATCACACTGGCGTTTGTTACGAGTGTGATGGTGTAGGATGTGCAACGGCCGTATATCCTAACGCAGACTCAAGCATTCCAACTAACTTGATCACAACAGATGCGACACCGCCGACTATTGACACTGGAGTTCCAATTGTGGTGGACGGTGGTTTAAATACTTGCTATAGCAACATAACTTGTTCGGTGTATAGCATTTGTGTAGAGGGTAATTGCAGAGTGCCTTGTAGGGAAATTTTGGATTGTCACAGAGTTGATTACAACTATGGTGCTTGTTCTCCACAAGGTTATTGTATCTTTTAAATAAAATTTTAAGCGTACTTTGAGTAAGTGGTATCATTAATCATGACGATAAAATCAGATGTTTTAGACATCACGAAAGAAGTGATGACCCTTTTAGAATCAACAGACTTAGAACCTGATGAAAAATTGGGAATTTTGGCCGCCTTAACAGTTGAAACTGCTTGTAGTGGTGGATTGCCGCTAGAAAAACTATTAAAAGGTATGTCGGCTTTATATAATTCTTTAGAGGAAGAAATGTCTAAGTCAGACGACAATGATAACATAAATGACAAAGAATTAAACTAGGAGTAACCATGAGCACACGAAGGGAAGCAGAAGTCAACAAAACAATTGCAACCACAAAAAAGATGATGGAAGTTTTAAGTGAAATAGGGGATAATCCCAATGCCCAATTAGCGGTTCTTATGGGCCTTGCAGTGAGTTTATCTGTCAAGGTGGGAGTTCCTTTGGACGACATGATTTCTGGTTATAGAACTATCTATGAGATGGCTTTAGAGCGTATTTCTATTGAACAGAGCGATGAAATTACAGAGATTAAGCCAGTTCCTTTTATGAATAAAGATATAAATTAAAAGTGTCGTCGGTTGTTTGTTGTGCTATATTACTCATATGGCAAGTCTAATTGTTCGACAAGGTTCGGCAAAAATGTTTGAAATCGGCACCATGTTGAAAGATCTAAATGTTGGTGATAAATACAACATCACGAAACAAATTAGGTCAGAAAGTGGTTTTACAATCAAAGATGAAGAAACTATCATGACCCTTGGGTGTGCCTTAGAGGATATTGGGTGTTTGTGTGTGTTAGTTGAGGATTAAAATATGTTAAAACGTTTAGTGGTAGTATATTTCTTTATTTCTTATATGCCTGAGTATTGGAAACAAGTGTTCAAACTCAAGAGTTTGTTAAGGGCAGAATTTAAAGCTGCGTCTATGGTTTCTCCAAAAATTGAATTGGAAATCAAAGAAGCCCTTGAACAACAAGAGCTTTTTACTAAAGTTTATAGTCAGCTAAACGGATACCACAACAAAAATGAAATATGACAAAGAAAATGATAAATTTGGTAGTTCTTGGATTCTTTGGATAATTGTAGGAATTCTGTTGGGAAGATCATGCTGTGTTGAGGATAGTGCCACACACTATCCGATAAATCCTACCCAAGATGCGTTTAGAATGGACGCTTCAATTGGTCGTCAGTAAATAAGGAATAACATAATGTCAATTTTTAAACATAAAACCAAATTAGTTACTGGCGATTCTAGTGGTGATGGACATGAAAAGTCTGACGACTTTTATATTGAGTCAAATCTTACAAAGGCAGAAATTAATGCTGCGTATGAAAGGGGATCTGAAATAATTGGTTTTGATTTCTGTAAAGAAATAGCGTCAGAATACGAGAACAGAGAATTTCCTTTAGATAAAGTAAAAATTTTAGAGGAACTCGGAATGTTTGAATATTGTTGTGTAGACGTGATGACGGACAAGAAAGACAACATAACAGGGGCATATCTTTATCCTGAATCTTTTTTACAAGTTTTCTTATTTATTGTAAAACTTGGAAATTCATCTTTTGAATATGAGCAAGTTAAAGCAGAAAGTTATATTGACATTGGCGGTTATGGTCTATACTATTAGGTGTAAGTAGGGAAGCAAAAATGACAAGTTTGTCAAAAACAACAATTTCTGAACATCATGGAATTCAAGCAGGAGATATTGTAAAGGCTTATTGGGCTGGTTTTTTAAGGTTGTATCTTTTGAAGTAGAAGAAGGTTTGGATTATTACAAAAAGCCTTATACACACGTAATAGCCAATGTGATACAAGTTGCTACAAACACAGGAAAACAAAGAAAAGGTAAAAGAGTGCGACACTGCGATGCTTCTTACGTATTCTCAGCTAAACAGTTTTTGCTTGACGAAATTAAAAGAACAAAAGAAACATTACAAACACTTGAAGATTATCTTGGATCAATATAATTAAATTCTCTACACGCAGAAGTTTTACATCAAGGTGAGAATGAAGTAGAGTAGAGAAGTTGGGAGATACCTCCAAGCGCCCGAAGCGGGCGGATAGCTTGTCACGTTATTGGAACGAGAGCATTACTCGTTGGAGGTGCCAAAAGTTTTTAGTTGAACGCCACTGTACGCTAATTGGCAGCGCGGCTAGATTTAAAATCTGGTGGTTGGAGATTCGATTTCTCTCGGTGGCACAAATAGTTAGATACGGTCCTGTAGCCCAACGGCAGGAGGCGCATCCCTCAAGAGGATGTCAGTGTCGGTTCGAATCCGACCAGGACTACCAATATCGTCTCTACTTTATACAAGTTCAAATCACTTTCGTATCTTCAAATCATGAAATACGATTTGGAACAATTAAAAGAATCAGTTAAAAACAATAAAAGTATAGCAGGAGTATTAAAACAATTTGGGCTTTATCCTACAGGCGCAAATTATACACAATTAAATCGTTTAATAAAAACTAATTCTATTAACATAGATCATTTTCTTGGTCAAGCCCATTTTCGTGGGCAAAAAATTGGCACAACACACCACAATTCTTATACAAAAACACCAATAGGAGAATTATTGGTAGAAGAGAAACAATGTCAAACTTCTAAACTACGTAAACGTTTAGTTAAAGAAGGAATATTTGAAAATAAATGTTACAAGTGCAATATAAAAGATTGGCTTAATGAACCGTTAGTCGTACAGTTGCATCACATAAATGGTATAAATGATGATAATCGTTTAGAAAATTTAATATTGTTGTGTCCAAACTGTCATTCGCAAACAGATACCTTTTCAGGCAAAAATCGCAAAAAAATAACTGAAAAGAAATGCAAAGGTTGTGAAAAGGAAATACCATACAATAGAAAATGGTGCGAAGAATGTTTTGATAAACAACAGTATGTGAGAATAAATAAAAAAATTCCAACTTGCATGAATTGTAATACGCCAGTTTCAAAAGAAAATTCACGTTGTAAATCATGTGCGGGAAAACTTCGCACTCCGACCAAGATTCAGTGGCCCACCAATGAAGAATTAGAAAATTTGGTTTGGAAACAGTCAACAGAGTCTCTTGGAAAACAACTTGGAGTTTCCGGTAAGGCAATAGAAAATAGATGTAAGAGATTCGGAATTGACAAACCACCAAGAGGTTATTGGGCAAAACAACAAGCGGGGTCTAATACTTAGTCACATGACAATTTCAACAAAAATTTTCCTATTTTTAACTTTTCTTTTGATGACCAATTGTTCTGCATTTTCAGAACTTCCACAACGCGACCAAAATCGTTGGCAGGGTTGTTATTCAACAATTAGACAAAACCATTGCACGGCGATTAATCAAGATCCCACACCTTGCATGAATCAAATTCTTGACAGATACGTTCAAACAGCGAGCGGTTCTGCTAGAGAAGGTGTGCTGATCGAAAATGGTTGTTATCACCTAGATCAATCTACAAATAGACACGACTAAACACCCAATTCTCAATAACCTAGACTCTTCCAAGAGCAAAGGTTGAAAAAAATTGGTTCGTATTTGTAAAACTTGTAATAAAGAATTTCCAAAACAAGGAAAACGTCTTTATTGTTCTAAAGAATGTAAAAGAATTAATAAAAATACTAGTAGATATAAAAAATTTAAATTATTTTTTTGTAAAATTTGTAATAAGGAATTTCTTCAAAAAAGAAAAGACAAAGTTGCATGTTCGGGTTCTTGTTCAGAAAAATTGTGGATTCTCAATAATCCACAAAAAAATTGGGAACGACACAATGGTGTATCTGCAAAAATTAGAAAAAAGATTTGGAACAAAAATAATAAAGATAGACTTAGAAAAATAAAACAAAAATATAAGTCCAAAAGAAGAAAAATAGATATCCAATTTAGACTAAATGAAATAATTGGCAACGCCATTAGAATGACAATAAAAAATAAAAATACAATACATTGGGAAACTTTGGTTGGTTATAATTTATCAATATTGAAAGAACATTTAGAAAAAACTTTGCCCGATAACATAACTTGGAATGATTTTTTAAATGGTGGATTTCATATTGATCATATCATACCAATAGTTTTATATAACTTCACTTCTTATGTAGATATTGATTTCAAAAAATGTTGGAATTATAGAAATTTAAGAATTATTGAAGCAAAAGAAAATTTAAAAAATCTGGATCTTTTGATGTAGACTTGGTGAGAAGATACGGCATCGAAGATTTATTGCCAGAAAATTTAAGGATTAAAACAAATGGGATATGATAGTAGCTTCGAAGGTTCATTTTTGTTAGATCGTCCTCTAACACCAGAACACAAAACATATCTTTCTAAATTCGCTGAAACTAGACGAATGAAAAGAAACAAACATGGTGCTGAGAATCTTCCAGATCCAGTTCGTGAAGCCGTGGGTCTTCCGATTGGAATAGATGGTGCTTATTTTGTTGGAGCAACCGGATTTGCTGGTCAAGAAAGTGATCCAAGCATTGTTGACTACAACAGTCAACCACGAGGGCAACCTGGGTTGTGGTGTCAATGGGTTCCGACTGAAGATGGTTGTGGATTAGAATGGAACGGCGCTGAGAAATTCTATTGTTATATAGAGTGGCTCGACTATTTAATTTCTAATTTTCTAAGTCCTTGGGGTTACATTCTAAATGGTAAAGTTAGTTGGACCGGAGAACGTCATGGAGATTTTGGGGTTATCACAGTAAGAGGAAATCGAATAGAGGTTGGGAAAGGTTTGTTAGTCACTCCCGAAGTTGCAGAGGTTTTAAATTCTGATCAAAACAGAGTTGGAACTTTAGAGAAAGCTCTAAAAGAAATTTTAGATAGCAAACCAGAAATAAAAACAGCTATTAAAAATGGAATTGAACTTAATGATTTGATGAAGATGGTAGATAATATTTTTCGTATAGCCC
>Ga0114951_10005916_pt1 | contig 11056 bp, 7 predicted proteins | sample AM7aDNAmetaG_FD_88677 | JGI IMG/M metagenome (GOLD analysis project Ga0114951, IMG submission 88677) | Freshwater microbial communities from Finland to study Microbial Dark Matter (Phase II) - AM7a DNA metaG | ecosystem: Environmental > Aquatic > Freshwater > Lake | place: Finland: Lake Alinen... | reverse complement strand
CTCCCAGGATTTGAGTGAAGACGAGGCTTTTACCAGCCGCTTTCTGCGCGAGGTGCGGACTCTGCGTCAGGTGCGCCACCGCAACGTCGTGGATTGCGGAGATCTGGAGCCGGCCGAGGATGACTCGCTTTTCTTTTCCATGGAGTTTGTAGACGGCCCCGACCTCAGGGGCTTTATGCGCGCCGCGCCCCAGCCCTTCGACGTCGAAACGGCGCTGGACATCACCCGTGGCATCGCACAGGGTCTCGGTGCGGCCCACGCTCTGGGACTCGTTCACCGCGACATCAAGCCGGAAAACATCCTCATGGCGAGGGTAGGGGCAAGCTATACCCCCAAGATCGCCGACTTTGGTATTGTGGCGACCAAAGAGAACAGCACCACGCGCACGCGCACCGGCTTTTCCCTGCTCACCCCGCCCTACGCGGCGCCCGAGCAGTGGCGCGGCATCCGGGCTGCGGAACTGGACGGCCGGACGGACCTTTATTCGCTCGGCGGCGTGCTCTTCGAGATGCTCACCGGAGAAACGGTCTTCTCCGCCGAAAACTTCGAAGGCTGGTTTGTCCAGCACCTCGAGACCGCGCCTCGCGCACCCAGCAGCCTCCGTCCCAAACTGGCCCACTGGAAAGGCCTGGATGAGTTGGTCCTGCGCCTTCTCTCCAAAGACCGCGACCAACGGCCCAGAGACGTGACCGAGTTGCTCGACCTGCTCGCTGCTGTTCGCTATGTCGCTCCGCAAGCGCGCCGGGCTGCGCCCGCAGTCCCGCAACCGGCGCGACCCAGAACGATCATCGACCCCGCTCTCGCTGCCCCGGCAACTACTCAACCGGTTGCCGGACCGGAAGAAAAGCCCACCCGCAAGCGTTTCTTCTGGGTCGGGGAAGCGGTGATTGTCGCTGTCGTGCTCATGGTGGTTTTCATCTCCTGGCAGCAGGGCCGCGAGCGCCCTTCCAGTCCCGGCCCGGTCATCGACTCCGCCACGCAGGACCAGTCGGTAGCTGCACAGCCCGACATGTCGGCAACCGAATTGCAGGCCGAGACACTCTTCAAGCAGAAGCAATACGGGGAGGCCGCACCACTCTTCGAACTGGCCTGCACAGGCGGCGAGATGAAGGGATGCAACGGACTCGGGCTCCTCCGCAGGGAAGGCCACGGCTTGGCGAAGAGCTATCCTCAGGCCGTCGCCCTGTTCACCAAAGCATGCGATGGCGGAAATATGGAAGCCTGCTTCCATCTCGGACAAGCCTATGAGATTCCCCAGGGCGTGAAAGAGAACCTCGCGCATGCCCACTCCCTTTACGCAAAAGCATGCGACGGCGGCTTCGGAGAAAGTTGCGAGAGCCTGGCGCTGGCCTACGACACGGCGTACGGCGAGACCACTGACCACGAGCGGGCAGTCACCCTCCGCACCCGCTCCTGCGACCTCGGCTACGCCTATGGCTGCAGCGAACTGGGATATATGTATGCGCTGGGAACCGGAGTCGCTGTAGACATGAACAAGGCTGCCGAACTGTATGCAAAAGGATGCGACGGCGGCGATTCATTTGGCTGCGAGAACATCGGCAAATGCTACTTCAACGGCTGGGGAGTCGTTAAGGATACCGATAAGGCAAAAGAGCTCTTCACCAAAGGCTGCACGCTCGGCAGCAACCTCGCTTGTGAGGATGTCAAGGCCGTTCCGTAACCGCCCCCGCTTGACACAGTTCCTCGCCAGCCATGAAACTGCCAGCAAGGTCATTGCGGCGTTTAGGGCGGTTGTTTCCCGGCGCTTTGCACAGAAGGCGGGATACAAACCCGGTGAGCGCACCCAGAACAGGACGGCAGTGCTTTCGGCTCAACTCCACCATGGAGAGTGTGAGCGAGGTAGAGACCGCTGCCGATAAATTGGCCTGCGAGGCGGGCTTGGATGAGGACGAGCGATTCCACGTCACCATGGCCCTCCGTGAGGCTGCCGTTAACGCCGTGCTCCATGGAAACGAATACGACCCGTCCAAGCAAATCGCCCTCTGTTTTGAGAACACCGGCGATGCCCTCGTCTTTACCGTCGCCGATCAGGGCAAGGGCCTCGATCCAGAGACACTCCCCGACCCCTTGGCGCCGGAAAACCTGCTGCGCGGCACAGGCCGCGGCATCTTCCTTATCCGGTCGTTCATGGATGAGGTAAACTTTCGACAATTGCATCCCGGAACCGAGTTGACGATGATCAAGCATCTTTCGCCGGCTCGTGATAAGACGTAGACTACATGCGCTGGGGCGTGAATGGGGATTCGACCTCGGTCGCTCCTCTTCCAGCGCCGGGCCGGTTGGGACTTTTTCGCCAATAGGCACTGCGAAAGTGCTATAACCGTATTACCGAAACAAGGAGGAAATTCCGTGGCACTTACAATTGCTTCCCGTGAAGTGGACGGCATCACTGTCCTGGACCTCAGCGGGCGGATCACTTTGGGAGAAGGCAGCGTGCAGTTGCGCGACGCCATTCGCGACCTGATCAGCAAAGGACAGAAGGGCATCCTGCTCAACCTGGGGGACGTGAACTATATCGATAGCTCGGGGTTGGGTGAGTTGGTAAGCGCCTATACCACGGCAAAGAACCAGTCCGCGGCGCTCAAACTCTTGAAACTCACCAAGAAGGTACACGACCTTCTTCAGCTGACCAAGCTCTATACCGTTTTCGACATCTACGACGACGAAGCCAGCGCCATCGCTTCCTTCAAGTAGTCAGATACGGGCAGTGCCCAGATTTCCAACCCGGTTCTTAAACATCGAAAAAGGCCATCCCGTCAAGCGGGATGGCCTTTTCCTCTTTGCAGTGCTTTTCCCTGCTGCGCGTTCCTGGAATATCTTCGCTCTTACTGTAGACTTCCGTGCCCCATCCATTCCGCTTCTTTCTGCGGAATGGGTGGGAAAGCATGCACCCTGCCTCCGCCGCCTCCAGTTCAGTTGCCGGGGGCCCAAAATATTTATATCTACGTTATTTCCGAAAAATGCCCTAAAACTTTACCGTCGGCGCTACCTTCGCGCCCGCGCTGGCCTCAAAGAACGCATCGTTCACCTTGTATCCCGCCATCCCCGCCCAAATGCTGTTCGGGAACTGCAGCACAAATGTGTTGTAGTCGCGCAACGCGTCGTTATAGCGTTTGCGCGCCACGCTGATGCGGTTCTCCGTCCCCGCAAGTTCGTCCTGCAGGCGCATGAACTGGTCGCTCGACCTTAGTTGCGGATAGTTCTCGGTCAGCAGCAGCAACCGGCCCAGAGCCCCATCCAGCCGCCCGTTGGCTTCGATCTTCCCTGCCGGTCCCTGCGCGTTCAGCATCCCCGCGCGGGCATTGGCAATGTCGCCAAAAACCGTACTCTCTTCCTTGGTGAATCCCTTTACGGTCTCCACCAGGTTTGGAATCAGGTCGGCCCGCCGCTGCAGCTGCGTGTCCACGTCCGACCATTCGGTCTTCACGATCTGGTCCTTGGCCACCATCTGGTTCTTGGCGCTCACATAGCTGCCAAACACCATCAGAAGCACCAGTACCAGAACGCCAACCACGCCCAACGTAATCCAGAGTCCCTTACTCATACAGTCCTTTTCTCCTCCGGCCCCCACTCAAGGAAGCCACATTCAAACACTAAAAACTACGGGTGCCCCATCCTCGCCGCGTTCTTGTTTTTGCGGCTCGGGTGGGATCGCATGAATCCCAATCTCAAACTCGCAACCCTACCAGCTTCCGCCAGCTCCGCCGCCGCCGAAATCGCCTCCGCCAAATCCACCGAAGCCGCCTCCGCCGCCTCCTGAATCCCCTCCGCCAAAACCACCGCCACCACCACCGAAGCCTCCGCCTCTTCCACCGAAAATGCTGGAGAACAGCCCGAAGCCAAGCAGCATCCGGAACAGGGATCCGCCGCCAAAGAAGATCAGAACGAAAATTAGCAGGATCAGCTTGCCCAACACCCGGCTATGGTGCGCGGCCTTCACCGGAGCGCCCGGCATATCTGGTTGTTCCGACAGCGTCACCTTGGCGTCGACGGCGATCACCTGCGCCAGTTGGCCCACAGCCGTGGTCACCGCGCCGTCATAATCGCTGGCCCGCAGAAAAGGAACCATCTCGCGGCCGATGTCGCCGACCTTGGCGTCGTTCAAAATCCCCTCAAGCCCGTATCCCACGTCGATTCGGTATTTGTGATCGCCCACCGCCAAAAGCACCAGCGCACCGCGATCTGATCCCTTGCGGCCCATCTTCCACTTGTCTTCCAGCGCGTTCGCGTAGTCCGCCGCATCCGCGCCGTTCATGGTTTGCACGGTGACGATAGCCACCTGCGCATTGGCTTGCGTGTGGTCCAGTTGCCCACAAATCGAGTCCAGCCGCGAAATCGCCTCAGGCGAAAGCACATGCGCGTAATCGCTCACGTAGTCGGTGGGTTTGGCCAGGCTGTCTACGCTCTGGCCACTAGCCGAAACGGCGGGAAGCACGAAAATGGCTGCCAAAAGCAGCCGGGAAACGGTCGAATTTGCCTTGCGAGAACCTTCCATCGCTATTAATTGTACGCGGACTGCGGCCCAAAAGTTCCAGAAGGGCAGCCTCCAGCTTGTTCTGCTGGAAGCCGGCTTCTGTCGCCCGTTCACATACAAGACCGAGCCGGCATAGAAAGGCTGAGAGCTGAAAGCTGAAAGCAGCCCTTCCCTCTACACTGAGAAAGACATGAGCCAGACCCAGCTTCCCTCGCCCCCCATCGCCCGCAAGCTTCACACCGAGGCCCTTTTGCACGGCGTCGTCCTCACCGACGACTATGCCTGGCTCCGCGACAAGCAGGACCCCGAGGTCACCGCCTATCTTGACGCCGAAAACGCCTATGCCCACGCCGTCATGGCCCCCCTCGACGGCCTCCGCGGAGAACTCTACCAGCAGATGCTCTCGCACATGAAGCAGACTGACGTTTCGGTCCCTTTCCGCGATGGCGGCTGGTGGTACTACACCCGCACCGAACAAGGCCTCCAGTACCCCATCCACTGCCGTAAGGCAGTCACATCTGAAAACCAAACACTGGGTGCCTCAAACATCCAGGCACTTGACGCTCAGCCCGAGCACACCATCCTCGACGGCAATCAGCTCGCCCAGGGCCACGCCTTCTTCTCCATCGGCGACACCGACATCACCGACGACGGCCGCTGGCTGGCCTACACCACGGACACCACCGGCTTTCGCCAGTACACCCTCCACATCAAGAACCTCGAAACCGGCGAAACTCTTCCCGGTGAAGTCGAGCGCATCGGCTCCATCACCTGGGCCGCGGACGGCTGCTCGCTCTTCTACACCCTCGAAGACGAAGAGCAGAAGCGCCAATACCAACTCTGGCGCCACACGCTCGGCACGCCTCATTCGGCCGACGTGCTTGTCCACCAGGACGACGACGAGCGCTTCAACCTCGGCGTAGGCCGCACCCGCGACGGCAAGTTCCTTGTCATGGAGTCGGCCAGCCACACCACCACCGAGTCCTGGGTGCTGCCCGCCGGCCAGCCCGGCGGCAGCTTCACTGTCATCAGCCCCCGCGAGGATAACCACGAGTACTCCATCGACCATCGCAGCGGGCTCTGGTTCATCCGCACCAACGACCGGGGCCGCAACTTCCGCCTCGTCACCGCGCCCGTAGCCACTCCCGGCCGCGAGTACTGGACCGAGCGCATCCCCCACCGCCCCAACATCATGATCGAGGATGTGGATCTCTTCGCCGGATTCTTCGTAGCCTGCGAGCGCGAAGACGGCCTGCCCCGCCTGCGGGTCTGGAGCTTCACCGGAGACGGTGCCGGTTTTGGCGACGAGGCCACCCTCGCTGCCGAAATCGACTTCCCCGAGCCTGCCTACAGCGCCCAGCCCCACATCAATCGCATCTTTGAGACGGCCACGTTCCGGTACGCCTATCAGTCTCTCGTCACGCCCAGTTCCGTCTATGAGTACGACGTGGCCTCAGCCGCCTCCACTCTGCTCAAGCAGCTTGAGATTCCCGGCGGCTTCGACCGCACCCTCTATGCCAGCGAGCGCATCCACGCCACCGCCCCCGACGGTGTCCAGGTCCCCGTCTCCTTGGTCTACCGTAAAGACAAGCGCCAAGCGGAATGCGCCGCCAGCCTCAATCCCCTCTATGTCTACGCCTACGGCTCTTATGGATATTCGCTGCCCATCGGCTTCAGTTCCAACCGCCTCAGCCTGCTCGATCGCGGCGTGGTCCTGGCCTATGCGCACATCCGCGGCGGCGGCGACTTGGGCGAGCCCTGGCACGATGCCGGAAAAATGCTGGTCAAGCGCAACACCTTCGCCGATTTCATCGCAGCCGTCGAGCACCTCACCGCGGCCGGCTACGGTGACCCCGCGCGCGTCGCCATCGAGGGCGGCTCCGCCGGCGGTCTGCTCATGGGCGCGGTCGTCAACATGCGCCCCGACCTCTTCCGCGCCGTCGTCTCCCATGTGCCCTTCGTCGATGTCATGAACACCATGCTCGACGCCTCCCTGCCCCTCACCGTTCCCGAATATGAGGAGTGGGGCGACCCCAATGACGAGAAGTACTTCCATTACATGCTCAGTTACTCACCTTATGACAACCTCAAGCCCGCCAGTTATCCGGCCATGCTAGTCAAGACATCTCTTCACGACAGCCAGGTTATGTACTGGGAGCCGGCCAAATATGTGGCCAAACTCCGCACCCTCAAGACCGATAGCAACCCCCTCCTGCTGATCACCAATATGCAGGCCGGCCACGGCGGCGCCAGCGGACGCTACGACTACCTCAAGGAGATCGCCCTCGACTACGCCTTCCTGCTTCGCGAACTCGGCCTTGTGAGCTAGAATCTTCCTTCGCCGTTAAAAGGGAAATTCATGCAACGGTTCCTGGTGATCGCACTCTTCGCTCTGTTGGCCGCGGATTGCACCAACGCGCAACAAGCCAAGCCTCCCTTGCCGCCCGCGCATCCGCAACCGGTGCGCGTAAAGGTCTACCCCGTAGGCGGAGAAGTGAAGCCCGCCACGCTGATTCCCTTGGATGTGGGCCAAATTCCGAAAGCGAAATGTGACATGCGGCAGCGGGGAACTGTCGAATTCTCACTCCTCATCGACACCACTGGACACCCCCGCAATATCATGTTCCTTCGCCCCTTGGGCACAGACCTGGACAGGTTCGCCCTCAACGCGGCCAAGGTGAATCTCTTCAATCCAGGCACTCTTGGCGGCAAGCCCGTCGTCGTCGCGGCCTCCCTGCAAATCGACGTCGATACCTGCGTCGAAATATCCAAGGATGCGAAGGGAAATCCGGTATCCCTGTGGCACCTTCGCTCTCCCCTGCGGCAGAAGCTTCGCAAACTGCGTAACCCACCAGAGGAAGCTGTACTCGCACCCATAAAGGCCTCTTGGAAAGAGTCCAGCCGCCCCGCGCCACGTTCCGATTACTTCGGTGGCGAAGTCACCCCGCCCGTCGTTCTCATCGGCGCCGACCCGCTTTACACTCCGAAGGCGCGAAGGGAAGGAATCAAAGGAGTCTGCGCCATCTCACTCACCGTCGATCCGAATGGCTTGCCTGAGAACGTGAAAGTACTTCGCCCCCTGGACCCCGGCCTCGATCAGAATGCCATCATCGCCGTCAGCCAGTTTCGATTTTTTCCCGCAATCAAAAACGGCGAGCCCGTTGCCGCCGTCATTACCATCGACATGCAATTCGCTCCACCGGAAGCCGCCTCGCCCATCTCGGATTTCGAGTAGAAGCCCAGCGTGAGCCGATCCTCACTCGCTCCGCCTGCCGCGCGTCCATGCCTGCAACTCCACAAGCATCGCCATCATGGGAATCAGCCAGATCACTCGTGCCTGATACCGCGAATCAATTGCGGACAACGCGCCGCACACGCCCGCGTTCACCACGATGCCCACGCAAACCCATCCGAACATTCTCTTCAGGTCGGCGCTCATCGTTCTCTTCCGCCACCTGCCCGAGAGAACCGCCAGCAGGTATCCCAGCGAACCGAATACAAGCCCGTACAGAATCACAGACAGCGTTCGAATCGGCAGCGTTCCCCGGTAACTCGCACTCGCCTGTACCCTCGCCAGCACCGACACTGGGAACGTCCGGTCCATCACGTCTTTCATGCCCGGATCGTATCTGAATGTATTCAGTCTGAAGTCCAGCAACTGCTCCCCTGCGTCGCGCACGCTCGTACGCAAAACCCCCGCCGGGTCGTATCGCAGAACCGCCAGAAAGAAGCGAAACTGCTCTTGACTGATAGCGCGCCGTTGATCGTACGAGGCCACTTCAAAGACTGACCTGCCCGGTTGAGTACCGAAGAGAAACTCCGCATCCAGCAGCGGCATTTCGGCGGCATAGTCGCAAAGAGCAAAATGACTCTGCGGGCAGTTCGCGCGCAGATAGTTCGTTCCTGGGCCGTCCGCCACCAGCCGCGCCGAAAGAAACGGAAGCCGCAGCGGAGCCTTGCCTGTTGCCCGCTGTGCCCCAAACTCCACCAGCGTCTGCCCCGCCCAGGCCGTCATGCCCGCCAGCAGGATAATCGACAAGCCGCGCCAATTCGGCCAGCGCACGCAAAGCGCATTCGTCTGCGCAACCGGATGCGGCCGCCTCAGCAGATTCAAAACCAGGCCAAACCCAAAAAGCGAAACGACAATCAGCGCGCACGAATCATGGAACAGCATCGCAGCCGACAGCAGCAGATACCATAGGACAGCATCTCTTCTCGCCCACCTTTCCCTTATTGATAGAAGAACGCCGCAAGCCAGAATCGCAACCCCGGCAAATAGATCCGGCATAAGATAACTCACAAACAGCGGCGCAGCCGGCACCAGGCATAATCCCAGGCCAACATACGCCAGACTCGGCCACACCGGACGCCTCAATGCGCGCAGTGTCAGATAGACGGCGAGCAGCATCACCCACGCCTGAATCAAAATTGTCAGCCAGAATCCGCCCGTGATTACGCCGCCGTAGAGCAGCATTCCATAGTAGGGCGACCTGCCCAGCAGAATGCCCTTCTTGCCGATCTCCGTCAGACTCCGCGTCCGCGCCTCGCCAATATTGTGCAGCGCCTGTTCGGAATCCTGCACCGTCTGTCTCGCGCCACCAGCCGCAGGCCCCTCTTCCGCCGCGGTCCACACCGTATGCCGATGCGTCAGTTTGGCCACTGCGGTGTCCGCCCCGCGTATATAAGTTCTGGTGTCGGGAAAAAAGAACGGCCCGCCATTCACCAAAGCAGGCCATATCAATGCGATCGTCAAGCTTGCAAGCACGAGTGCCCGTATCAGGTACTGTCGAGTTCGCACCCGCAAACCTCCAACGGCCGTCGATCGCGCAGCCGTTCTTCACGGAACTCATCCGCGGTCCGGCCTTATCCTGCCGGCGTCTCCGTCAACGCATCGGTGGCTTTGCTCATTTGCGCGGTCCGCTGCAGCTTATCCCAGTTGAAGGGCTTGCCGTCGATGGCACGCTTGAGCGTCTTGAACAGAACGATGGAAAACACCTGCCGGTACGCGAAACGCTGCAACCAGATATGGAACAGCAGCCAGCCATCGCCCTTGTTGGCCGCGTGCCGTCGCTCCAGTGAGAAGGCGATCGACGATGTCACAAAATCGATCAGCAGGAACCCTACAAAGTAAACCAGCAACTTCTCAAAGTTGGCCGCCGAAGCGGCCTCAGGGTGGTAGTAGCGATCGACGAAGAAGTTCACAATGCCCGCCACGAACATCAGGTCGATGAACGGCGAAACCAGCGGCAGCAGCATCTGGAAAATGAGAATGTTCGGCAGCGCGAACAGCCCCATCGCCTTGTTGCGGATAAAGGCGGCACGATGTTTCCAGATCGCCTGCAAGGTTCCAAACGACCAGCGGAAACGCTGCCGCATCAACCCCTTCGCGTCGATCGGCGCTTCCGTAAAGGCCAGTGACCGGTCCTCGTAGTCCACCCTCAATCCCTGTTCCAGCAGGTTCATGGTCAGGTCGGCGTCCTCGGCAACGGTGTTCACCGGATAGCCGCCGGCGAGCTTCACAGGCGCTGTGCGCCATGCGCCAATCGCACCCGGAACCACCGTCACCACGTGGAACAGATCCAGTGCGCGCCGTTCAAAATTCTGGCTCGTGATGTATTCCAGAGCCTGCCAGCGCGTCCACAGGTTCACCCTGTTGCCCACCTTGGCGTTGCCGGCCATTGCGCCGATCCGTGGATCTTCAAAATGTGGAATCAGCTTCGAAATGGCATCGGGCGCAATTACCGTGTCCGCGTCGATTCCTACATAGATCTCTTCACTTAGGCGCTCCAGAGCGTAGTTCAGCGCGGCTGCTTTGCCCCCGTTTTCCTTGGTCAGAACCTGCACATGGCCGGCCGCTATCTCCGCCGCGTATGCCTTGCAGGCCACTTCAACCGTGCTGTCCGTCGATCCATCGTCGATCATGATCACGTGCAGGTTCTTGTAATCCGAGTTCAGCACTGAACGAATGGTGCGCACAATGACCGTCTCTTCGTTGTACGCGGGAACCAGCACGGCGACGCGCGGACAATAGCCGGGCGAGGCCGGCCGGTGCGGCTTGCGCAGGCGATCGATCACCGCGAGCAGACCCACGACAATCAGGCGCGCGCCCATCAGGATGTTGCCCACAAAGAAGACCATCACGATGAACTTGACGACCAAGGCCGCGCTCGAGAACGCAATCGAGTCGGGCAGGCCGCGCAAATACTGCCATAGCGTTACCTTCGGCATCACTTCGGCGGTCGTCTTGCCCATCAGTGCTGAAACCGGAACAATACTGTAACCGTGCGCCCGAAGCGTGTCAATCAGCACGGGCAGTGCGGCGATGGTAGCCGAGCGGTCGCCGCCACCGTCATGGAGCAGGATGATCGAGCCGCGAAACTGCGGCTTCACCTTCATGGTCTCCAGTTGCTGCAGAACCGACTGCGCAATCTCGTCGGGAGTCTTGCGCGGGTGCTCGCTCCAGTCGTCGGTATCGATCTTGTTGCCGATGATCGTGTACCCGTCCTTCTGAATCTGCACCACCGGCCCCGCTTGGTCGTCCGTGTCCGGCTCCTCGTCAAT
>Ga0114951_10005913_pt1 | contig 11062 bp, 8 predicted proteins | sample AM7aDNAmetaG_FD_88677 | JGI IMG/M metagenome (GOLD analysis project Ga0114951, IMG submission 88677) | Freshwater microbial communities from Finland to study Microbial Dark Matter (Phase II) - AM7a DNA metaG | ecosystem: Environmental > Aquatic > Freshwater > Lake | place: Finland: Lake Alinen... | reverse complement strand
TGTTTTGCGGCTTTGGCGCCGCGAAGAAATTGACCCTTTTAAGTTTCAACAAAGGGGAAATGGCTGACGACAACAGCAACGCGCAAGTATCTTTGTCGGAAGAGAATGTGGAGAAGGCCGGGGATTTCAGCATGAAGGTGGAGTTCGGGGCGAAGACTGCCACATCGGGATCATACATCGCGGTCTTTAAGCCGAAAAAAGGCGCATGGAACGCCTACACTAACGCGAAGATGATAATCTACAATCCGTCCGATAAAGAAGTGAAGATAGGCTGGATGATAAAGGGCGCGAAAAACACCAACACGCCGGAAAACAGGAAAGACTGGCCGCTTACGCTAAAGCCCGGGAAGAATGATATAGACATAAAGATTTCAGGCGTGACCTGCAATGACGAAAAATCTATCCTTGATTTGAGCAGCATTTTTATCTACGGCTTTTGGAACCTAACGATGGATCAGCCGGTGACCGTTTATTTTTCAAAGCTCTATCTGGAAAACAGCGAAAAATAAGGCATTCCTGCCGGATATATATGGAGGCATGTTCCCAAAAGGACATGCCTCTTTGTTATTTTAGGCTATATTCTTCCGAGGTTGTCATAAACCCGGAAAGTGTTGGTATCGCAATCGTTTTATCAATTGACAACCGGGTCAAACGCATATAGAATTAGATATACAGATTTCTGACCTGATGCCAGAGTGATCTGGCATATTTTTTGGGCAAAAAGAGGAAAAGTGGCGAAACACCTTATCCAACCGACTGAAAACGGCGAGAACCAGACCCTGCTGAACAAGGTCAAAGACATAGTTATTGGCAAGGCTAAAGATCCAACAGAGAGCGGTATTTTTCACCGTCTGGCTCTTATCGCATTCTTTGCCTGGATTGGGCTTGGTTCTGACGCGATTTCTTCTTCCTGCTACGGCCCTGAGGAAGCTTTCAGGGCTTTAAGCGGCCACTCCTACCTTTCTATACTTGTGGGACTTGCTGCGGTCATTACCATTTTCGTCATAAGTTCAAGCTACAACCAGATAGTTGAGCTATTCCCTTCAGGCGGTGGCGGTTATCTTGTCGCAAGCAAGCTGTTAAGCCCCACGGTCGGAATGATTTCAGGCTGCGCACTCCTTATAGATTACGTCCTTACTATTACTCTTTCGGTCGCCGCCGGTACGGACGCTATTTTTTCGCTCCTTCCTGTTTCATTTTATTCTTATAAGGTGGCAGTAGCGGTGGCTGTGCTGATAGTCCTTATTATCATTAATCTGAGGGGCATCAAGGAATCGGTTATGGTTTTGATGCCGATTTTCGTGGTTTTTGTCATAACCCACATTACAGGCCTGCTCATGGCGTTCTTTTCCCACTCGAGCCAGCTGGGCTCCATCGCCATTAATACGGCATCGGATATCAGGTCTTCTGTCGGTCAGATAGGAGCGATCGGGGTTCTTGCCCTTCTGATTCGCGCTTATTCCATGGGAGCAGGCACTTATACGGGAATTGAAGCCGTCAGTAACGGCGTCGGTATTCTCAGGGAACCTAAGGTAAAGACCGCGAGGAAGGTCATGCTTTACATGTCAATCTCGCTCTCCGTCCTTGTGCTCGGTTTTATGACCGCGTACCTGCTCTACGGGGTTTCTTTTGAGCCTGCCAAAACCTTGAACGCCGTGCTCTTTGGCAAGATTTTTGGAAATTCCGGGTTTGGCACTGCCCTGCTTATGATCCTGCTTGTTTCCGAAGCGGCAATACTTTTTGTGGCCTCCCAGACAGGGTTTATAGACGGCCCGAGGGTTATAGCAAATATGGCCGCGGACAAATGGTTCCCGAGCAGGTTCACTTCTCTCTCCGACAGGCTGGTAACCCAGAACGGCGTGCTTATGATGGGCCTGGCTTCGCTTATATTGCTCGTCTTCACGCGCGGCAGCGTGGTATTTCTCGTGGTGCTTTATTCCATCAATGTGTTCATAACTTTTGTGCTCTCCCAGCTGGGAATGGTTAAACATTGGTGGGAGTGCAGAAAAACAGAAAAGAAATGGCGGCGCAAACTGGCGATAAATGCCGTGGGTTTTGTTCTGGCTTCCATAATACTTGTAAGCGTGGTGGTGTTTAAGTTCTATGAAGGCGGCTGGCTTACCATCTTTATCACAGGCGCTCTCATTGCCGTTGTTTCCAGCGTAAAGCGCCATTACAATAAAACGAAAAATCTCCTGCGGAGGCTTGACGAGCTGGTTGTTCCGATCATAGCCGAAACTACCAAAGAAGTTTTGGAAAAAAAGATCAAAGAGCGCGGCGAAACGCAGTATGACCCGGAAGGGAAGACCGCGGTGGTGCTGGTTAACGGTTTTAACGGGCTTGGCCTGCACACTCTTCTGAATGTATTCCGGATGTGGAAGGGAGTTTTTAAGAATTTTGTTATACTCGAGGTCGGCGTCATCGATAGCGGTTCCTTTAAAGGGGTCGGTGAGATGGACAACCTGAAAGCAAAACTGACGGAGGACGTGGACCGCTATGTCAATTACCTGAAATCCCAGGGATATTTTGCGGACGGATTTACCGTCACGGATGTCGATGTGGTCGATGGGATTACGAATGCCGCTCCGGAAATACTTGGAAAATACCCGAACGCGATATTCTTCGGCGGGCAGTTGGTCTTTCCTGAGGAGATATTCCTTTCCAGGTGGCTGCATAACTACACGGTCTTTGCCGTGCAGAGGAAGTTCTACTATCAGGGTATTCCTATGGTTCTTATTCCGGTCCGCCTTCAGATTTAGGCTTGTATCCGGAAAATATTTGGTTCGAAGGATGGATGAAGAATGCGTCTTGAATTTAAGCCTGATTTCGCTGAAGCGCGTGAACGATGGGATTCTTACTGGAAGAAGACAAATACACACCCTCTTGTCAGCGTGATAATCCCCAAAGAAGGAACTAAGCCTGCGGATAAACCCGGCTGGCTGGCAGGGCACGACGGCAACTTTGAACCGGTGATTGAGCGCATATTAGTGGGGCGAGACTCATGAATTCATCGGGGACGCGATACCCTTCTACCAGTTTGAGTTCGGTCCGGACCACTTTTCCACATTCCTCGGCGCTGATCTGAAATTTTCTCCCGACAGCAGCGCGACCAGTTGGGCGGTCCCGTATGTTTCTGATTGGGACAAGGCTAAACTTTCCTTTCTCCGTTCCTCGCCCTGGTGGGAAAAGACGGTTAAGTTCATCAGAGCTCTCCGCAAGGCGCTTGACGGAAAAATGCTTATTGCGGGGCCTACAATGGTTGCCGGCATGGATTCCCTTGCCGCGATACGAGGCACGCAGGATATCTTGATGGACACCGTTGAGTGTCCGGAAAAACTCCTGGCAGCGCAGGACCGGCAGTGGCAGTCCTATGTCGAGATCGCGGATGAGCTCTTCAAGGAACTCAACTACACGGAATTCGGAAGCATCAACAGGCATGGGATGTATTCAAAGGGTAAGATTGCGATACCGCAGTGCGATTTTTCCTGCATGATAAGCCCTGAAATGTTTAATAAATTCGAAGCCCCTTTTAAGGAGAAAGAGATTGAATACCTTGATGCTTCGGAATACCACCTTGACGGGCCTGGGGCTATAGTTCATCTTGAACGCCTGTGCGGGATAAAGAAACTCGGGCTAATTCAGTGGGTTCCGGGAACGGGAAATCCAGCTGAAATGGACTGGACCGATTTGTACAAGAGAATTGACTCCCTCGGCAAGGGAATGATCGTAGACGGGACGCCTGGGCAGATGAAAAACCTTGTATCGCAGATGAAAGGAAAGCAAATCTTCATTAAAACCACGGCTAAAACACGCAAGGACGCCGAGCGCGTCTACAAAGAACTTTCAGCGCTTTAATTCTGATTAGAAAGAACATAGAGCCTCCTTTCCATTGACTTTCCGCGCTTTCCGTCGGATAATTGCAATATAATATATTGAAACCTGAACAGCTTTGAAAGAGTCTAATTCATATCTGAAAAGGGGCCTTTCGATGAAAAGGGCGGCGCTGTTTCTTGTAGTATTGTTCTGCTCCTTCACGGGGAATCCGCGCTGTGAAGAGGCTTTAGAACAGGAGCCTCCGGCCGAACTTTTCACGCATTTCAAAATTAACAATCACATTGACGATATAGTCCTTTCCGAACTGAAAGACAGGATGTATCCCCCTTCTGAAACCTGCAGCGACGAGGTCTTTCTCCGCCGCGTCTTTCTTGACACGCTTGGTTTGCTGCCTTCGTCCCAGGAAGCCAGGAACTTTCTTGCGGATAGAAGCGCTGATAAAAGAGAGAGGCTTGTGTCGAGGCTTATGGAACGCCCGGAGTTTGCCGACTACCTTGGCATGAAATGGGGGGATTTGCTGCGCATCAAAGCCGAGTTCCCGAGCAATCTCTGGCCCAACGCTTCACAGGCCTACTCAAGATGGGTTCACGACTGCGTCAGGGACAATGTGCCTTATGATGTGTTCGCGAGGAAACTGCTTACGGCTTCCGGCAGCAATTTCAGGGACCCTCCGGTAAACTTCTTCAGGGCTTTCCAGGAAAGGACTCCCGGGTTTTTGGCGGAGAACGCGGTTCTGGTGTTTCTCGGTATTAGGCCTGAGAATGCCGTTTTCAGCGCGGAAGAGAGGCTCGGCCTGGCCGCCTTTTTTTCAAGAATCGGCTATAAGGGAACGGAGGAGTGGAAGGAAGAGATCGTATATTTTGATCCGGACGCGAAACCGTTCTTGAGTCCTGACGGCAAGGAAGTCCTGCCGCGCTTCCCGGGCAAAGAACTGCTTTTCCTTGGGGGAGACATTGACCCCAGGCCCGTGTTTGCTGATTGGCTCATGTCAAAAGACAATCCCTGGTTCGCGAAATGCATGGTAAACAGGTTGTGGTATTGGTTCTTCGGGTATGGGATTATTAACGAACCGGATGACCTGGCGGGAACCCACGATGCCTGGAGCGACGAACTGCTCTCATATTTGGAAAAAGAATTCATTTCCCACAAGTTTGACGTAAAATACCTCTGCCGCCTGATACTCGCTTCCAACACCTACCAACTTTCCGCCGCCGCGACAAAATGGAACGAGGAAGACTCTGACGGTTTCTCGCACTACAGGACCCGGAGGCTGGAGGCAGAGCCGCTCATAGATATTGTATGCCAGATAACCGGGGTCGGCGAGAGTTACCAGAGCATGATACCGGAACCTTTCACTTTCCTGCCCTACAGCCAGCGGGCTGTGGCTATTCAGGACGGGAGCATTACTTCCCCGTTTCTGGAACTATTTGGAAAACCGCCCCGCAATACTTCGTACCTGTCCGAGAGAAACTCCGTTCCTACCGCGGCCCAGATGCAGCATTTCCTTAATTCGGGCCAGATAGAAAAGAAGATAGAACAAAGCCGTCCGCTGCAGCAGCTCTTCAGTCTGAGAAAGGACGACAAGGTCGTAATCAACGAAATTTTTCTCAGGGTGCTGACAAGGTTTCCGTCGGAGCAGGAAAGGAAGCTCGCTCTGGATTACCTTACCGATCCGAAGAAGAAGTATAATGAGACTTTTTTTGATATAGTCTGGTCTCTGATGAATTCCTCTGAATTTCTTCTGAGGCATTGAGGCAAAAATGAAAAGAAAAAAAAGCCCGATAATAAGCGGAAGAATGTCACGGAAGCGGTTCCTGCGCTCAGCCGTTTTCGGGGCAGGGGTTTTGCTTTCCGGGTTCATCGATTCCAAAGCCTTTGCCGATGTTCTGGAAAAGAAGCCTAAAGCCAAGTCTATGATTCAGCTCTGGATGTGGGGCGGACCTTCGCACATTGACACTTTTGATCCAAAGCCCGCCGCGGGAAAGGATTATACCGGCGGCTTAAGCCGGACTATAGATACAAATGTGCCGGGAATAAAAATAAACGGGACTCTGCCTCTGCTCGCCCAGCAGGCTGACAAGTACGCGATTCTGCGGGGCATGACGCACAATAATAACGGGCATGAGACTGCGGCGTATATGGTGCAGACCGGCAGAAAACCCGGCGAAGGGCTGGTGTATCCGGGCATAGGGGCCGTTGTTTCGTATTTTAAGGGGCAGCCCCCGCTTTATAAGAGCCCGCTCCCTCCATATATAACATTGACGACCCCGCAGGGCAGGTTTTCGGAATGCGGCTTTATGGGCGGCAAATATAAGCCGTTCTCCACGGGCGGAGACCCGAACAGGGAGCCTTTTGCGGTGGAAGGAATAGTCTCCGAGACCGTGAACGATGACCGGCAGAAGAGCCGCAAGGATTTCCTGAAAGAGATTGATTCCTTTGCCAGGTCTATGATGAACGACCCGCTTGTCAAGGTGCTTGACGCGGGGCAGCAGGAGGCCTATTCGGTAATTCTTGGAGAAGCGAGGAAGGCTTTCCTCCTGAACGTTGAGTCAAAAGAGACGAGGGACCTTTACGGGAGGAACACCTTCGGACAATCCTGCCTGCTTGCCAGAAAACTGGTTCAGCAGGGCGTTCCTTACATCACTATAAATTACAGGGGATGGGACACGCACAAGAAACATTTTGAAACTATGAACCAAAAACTTCCCGAGTTGGACCGCGGCATGGCCGCGCTGATATCGGAACTTGCCTCTTTCGGGCTGCTCGATTCAACCATAGTCTGGTGGAGCGGGGAGTTTGGAAGATCCCCCAAGGTCGCTTGGGAAGATCCCTGGTACGGCGGAAGGCATCACTACGGCAAGGCTTTCTCCGCGGTTGTGGCGGGCGGGGGTTTTAAAGGGGGAACGGTCGTGGGCAGGACGGATGATACCGGCGAGAACGTTGCCGAAAGGCCTATTTATCCCTGGGACCTGATAGCCAGTTTCTACGAACTTCTTGGAATAGAAAAAGATGCCAAGATACCAAATGTGTCCGGGCCTGCCGTTTACGCGAATCCCTTCACGGCGGGCGCTATAAACAGCAAGGAGACCGGCGGGATACTTTCGGAGATAATGCCTTCTTGAAAAAACTAGTGTTTGCCATAATGATTTTTTCCTCGGCGCTTTACGCGGCCGAACCTCCTCATGCCGGGTATATTTATCCTGCGGGGGGGAAACAGGGCAGCGTCATAGAAGTGACAATCGGAGGGAAATATATTAAAGACGCCTCCAGGGTGACTGTAAACGGAAGCGGAGTTTTCGCGGTCATCCTTCCTGATCCTGATGCAGAACCCGCGCCGAAAACTGTTGCCGCGGCCCAGCCGGTAACCGCGGAACAAAAACCGGCGGCGCCGGCGTTTCAGGCTACGCCGGAACAGCGTCCTTTGGCTCCCTCAAGTGCCGTTACGGCGGATAAGACAGTTCTTTTGCCGGTGCCGCCGGCCGCAATGGCCACCGGCGAGCAAAGCCCGGCGGCGCAGCCGGCAAAACCCGTGCAGGCTGTTACGGAAGAGCAGAAACCGTTCCCGCCGTCGGTTCCGGTAACGCAGGAAGCCGGTTCAAAGCAATCGCTTCCAGCCGTAACTTTGGCCAAACCGCAGGCGAAGCCTCAGGTAAAACCGAAGGCCAGAAAGAACGACCTTTTCCCTGATACGCTTACGCTGCGCATCGCGATCTTTGACGACGCGGAGCCGGGCAACAGGGAGATTAGGGTTCTTACCCCCGGCGGACTTTCAAACAAGCTTACCTTTCAGGTGGGAACGCTTAAGGAAGTATTTGAGTCCGAACCAAATGACAGGAAAGAAAACGCAACCGAGGTAAAAACCCTGCCTGCCGTGCTTAACGGCACTATCATGCCGGGAGACGCTGATGTTTTCAGGTTTTCCGCCGTAAAGGGAAGGAGCCTGGTTTTTAGAGCAGACATCAGGGTGCTCAAACCCTTTATGGCTGACGCGGTCCCGGGGTGGTTCCAGGGTTCCATGGCTCTTTATGATTCAAACTGGAAGGAGCTGGCTCACGCGGATAATTTTTACACCGGGCAGGATCCCGTGATACTTTACGACACCGCGACGGACGGTGATTACTACCTGGAGCTTCGGGATTCAATTTACCGCGGGAGGGAGGATTTTGTTTACAGGGTCAGCATCGGTGAACTGCCTTTTGTGTCCGGGATATTTCCTCTCGGCGCGAAGTACGGCGTTCCGGCTAAAGTCAGATTATACGGCAAAAACCTCGCTGAGGATAATATAGAAGTTTTTAGCGGGCGGAGGGACCTGCCTGTCCAATATATTAACGGCCGTTCCAAAGAAGGCGCGGTAAGCAACAGCCTGCCGTTCGCTTTTTCCGACCTGCCGGAAATAACAAATGAAAGCGGCAATGAAACACTGGCTAAAGCCGTGCGTGTGACTTTGCCATGCGTAATAAACGGCAGGATTCTTACGCCTGGAGTCCCTGACCTTTACTCCTTCGAAGCCTCGGAAGGCGAGGTTCTTTCTCTCGACGCCGCGGCGAGGCGGCTGGGGTCTCCCCTGGACACTTACCTTGAAGTCTTAAATTCGTCCGGAGAAAAACTCGCGGCAAACGATGACGATGCCGCCTATAAGTGGCTGGGTACTATTACCCATCATTCGGATTCCTTCATAAGTTTTAAAGCTCCAAAGTCCGGCGCGTATTTTGTCAGGATACGGGATATTCAGGGTAAAGGCGGCGAAAATTTTGCGTACAGGCTCCGGATCAGCAGGCCGATGCCGGATTTCGAGGTTTTTGCCCTTCCCGCCGGGGTGCTGGTTCCGAAAGGGGGCAGCGGCTGGATAACCCTTCGCGCAGTCAGAAAGGAGGGGTTTAAAGGGGATATAAGGGTATTTCCTTCTTCAGAAAGCCGGGATGTCATGTTGAGCGCCGCGGTGGTTCCTGACGGTAAGAACGAGATAAAAGCAAGTTTCGCCTGCGCGGGTTCTTCCGAGGGAAGCACGCGCCCGCTTGAACTGATGGCCGGTTCAACAAACGGCAACGCTATAATAATACATCACGTTGCAGCATCTGAGGAGCAGATGCAGGCTTTCGCCTGGAAACACATTGTGCCTGTGAATTCCCTGCAGGTGGCTGTGGGCAAAGAGACGCCTTTCACTCTCTATTTTGATTCGGTGCCGGAAGCCGGCATTGACCTGACGCAGGGGAAAGAGACCAAGATTGTGATAAACGTCGGAAGGAAAGATGGTTTTGCCGAACCCATAAACCTCGCGCTTATCACTCCGCCTGAAGGGGTATCTCTTCGCGGCAGTTTTATCAACGGCAAGAAGGACAGTTTTGAAGCGGCGTTCCGCGCGGACTTTAAGGCAAAACTTGGGACTGAGGTTTTGCTGCTGCAGGGAATGGCTGCCGTTCCGGTGGAAGAAAGGCAGGTAGCCGAGAAGGGAAGGCGCGAAAAGATGTACGTGAACGCGCCTGCGCTGAAGATAAATATCCTTAAAGGGAAAGAGCCCCCGGTAAAGAAACCTGAGCCGCCCAAAGCAAGCGTTCCTCTTTTGCCCGCGAGAGTTGTTACGCCGGAACAGAAAGCGGCGCCTTCAGCGGAAGTTACGGGTGAGAAAAAACAGTCCAATCCGTCGGCAGAATCAACACCCGAAAAAAAAGCTTCGGCGCCTGACTCAAAAGTTAAAGGAGAACACGTTGACAACAGCAAGAAATGACGATATCGCAGAAAAAGAGAGCAATTTTACCTCGTGTTCAGTCTCTTCCGGGGAACTGACCGAAGATTATGTTTCCGTAAGTGCTTCTGAAGGTTTGCCGGGGGATGCGTTAAAAGCCGCCGCGGCTTACCTGCAAAATAAAGGCGCGAAGCCGTTGATGGCGCTCTCTTTCGGAGATATGGCCGGCGCCGCAAATATGCTTAAGACTGCCGGTTTTAAAGGGTTGCCGGTTTCAATTCTTGAACACGATAACGGAAATACTTACCCGTTGAGCGGGATTCAGTTGTTTGCCGTGTCAGGTGTTCCGGTGGCAGAGGTGGTGCCAGGAAAAAATCTTGCGGGGTATTCCTGGGAGACCGCTGAAGCGAAGCATGTAATTCTCGGAGGAATTTCACCGGAAAACCCCGGCGCGTCACCCGAAGAACAGGTGAGAAACACTTATGACCAAATCCTCAAGGCGCTCGCATCCGCGGGTTTTACTTACCCGGAGGTCGCAAGAACCTGGTTCTACCTTAACAGGCTGCTTTCCTGGTACGGAAAGTTTAACGCGGCAAGGACCGGTTTTTTTACGGAGAACGGGATCTTCCAGCGCACCGTACCGGCGAGCACAGGTATAGGAGCAACAAATCTTTTTGGCAGGGCCCTCTCTCAGAGTATCTATGCCTTCAAACCCAAAAAGGCTGGCGCCGGCATTGTCAAGGTGGGGTCTCCGCTTCAGTGCGAGGCCTTAAATTACAGAAGCGCTTTCAGCCGGGCGGTTGAGTTGAGTTATGGCGGCATAAAGAAACTTATGATATCGGGCACGGCAAGCATTGATTCTGACGGAAAATCCGCGCACGTAGGCGATCCGGTCAAGCAGATAGAACTGACAATGAGAGTGGTCCGCGAAATATTGCTTTCAAGGAATCTGGATTGGGAAAACTCCGTAAGATCCATAGCGTATTTTAAGACTCCGGAGCATATCCCGCTGTTCCGGGAGTATTGCAAAAAGAACGGACTCCCGGAGCTTAACTGCATTAGCGCCCTTACAACGGTTTGCAGGGATGAGCTTCTTTTTGAGATTGAGCTGGACGCTGTCGCGCAGAAAAGATTCCCAGGCTAAATAAAAAGATTGTAATCTCTCCCGCTAAGTACTAAAATGCTGACCTGCCGTGCTTAAGGCGCGGCAATTAAAAGCAGTTCAAAGGAGGCAACAAATGGCGGCAGATTCAGCGGCACCGGCAAAGAAAGCGGCATTCGGCGGCAAAATGATCAAATGGAGCAAGGTAAAGGATGTAAAGATAGGGGAAATATTTGATAACAAAGATTGCGGGATGGCAGAGCAGACGAAGCTCATCTGGAACTTTATAAAGAAGAACAAGATCAACGAATAGTCCTGAGCCGGGCAGGCAGAGATGCCTGCCCGGTCTGCATTCGCGTTAAAGTAAGACATTAGCGTGATGACACAGATTTCAAATTGATGCCACCGATAGGTCAAAATGGTTTATCGGTGTAATCGTCTCT
>Ga0114951_10005911_pt1 | contig 11068 bp, 9 predicted proteins | sample AM7aDNAmetaG_FD_88677 | JGI IMG/M metagenome (GOLD analysis project Ga0114951, IMG submission 88677) | Freshwater microbial communities from Finland to study Microbial Dark Matter (Phase II) - AM7a DNA metaG | ecosystem: Environmental > Aquatic > Freshwater > Lake | place: Finland: Lake Alinen... | reverse complement strand
TCCACTGCGTTTCAGAAGGTCGTATTCCGTTTTAAAACTGTCGGTAAAAATACCTGTCGTAAGATTTTCCTCAATCTGCGACTGAGTCCACCATTTTGCCTGTTGAACAAAGCGGTCGCTCAATTTAAAGTCGGACATCATACAGCTAATGAACAGAAAAGAATACTGAATTTCGTTTTTACAATCTACCATGTAGTTCGACAAAAACATATATTTGAAATCATCAATATCCAGTTTTTTCTTCACGGTTCGTGCCACACATTGTTCAATTGTCTCTTCCATTACCACATGTGCAGCTAGTGTACTATCCCACATATCAGTTATTTTGCCATTAGTATCAGTTTTCTTATTTAGCAAAATCATACCTTTGTCTACAAAAAGTATGCGTACCACCGGATGCTGATAATTTTTTTCATCATTCAGACTGATGGTATGCTGAATACTTCCAATAATTTTCCCCTGATTATTTACTATCGGCAACCATTCTTCTCTGATAAGTTTCGACCGGACCATCTGAACCCGAAGTATTTCATAAGCCACCAAAAAAAATAAAATTCCAAGATAAACTGACTGAAGAAACTGTTGATATGCACGAAGGTGTACAACTGAGGTTTGAATAATAAGGTAACCAATTATATAAAAAAACAATACCAATGCAAATATCCAAATTACCCGATATAATTCTTCAAAATTATTAGTCATCGGAATGAGGTTTGACATCAATCGCTGGACAATCTTTTGTATTTGTGTACGAAAAATCAGAAAAACTGCAAAAAATGACAGAACCACACACTCATAAATTATTTCGTAACTTATGACCGGAAACGGAAGCAATGTTTCAAAAGCAGCTATCATGCTTGCTGCAACAAAAATAGTTGTACCAATCAGATGCCACGTAAAAATGCGGTTGTACACAAAATAAGTGTATATCAGTTGAATTATTGCAAATGGAATTGAAACTTCCCAGGCACGAATCATTCCAAAGAAATCGTCAACCACTAAAAACGTCAGCAGTGGCAGGAAATGAAAAATGGGATTAAAGAAAGATTCTTTTATGTGCTTGCGGAATTTATCCATATCAAAAAACTATAATCATCGAATTTCTAACAATTCAATCTGATTATAGTTTGATTTACGGCACAAAAAGTGAAAATTATAACTAAAACGCCATCATGCGGCTCACATACTTACCAATGATGTCAAACTCCAGATTCACAACCGTTCCGGCTTTTATCTGGTGGAAATTGGTATGTTCGTAGGTATAAGGAATTATAGCCACCTGAAAAGTAGTATCGGTAGGGTTGCAGACAGTCAGACTCACACCGTTTACAGTTACTGAACCTTTATCCACAGTCATGTAGCCTCGTTTAGCCATTTCTTTATCAAAAACATATTTGAACGTGAAATACCAACTTCCGTCTGCTTCCATTACTTCGGTGCAGGTTGCAGTCTGATCCACATGACCTTGCACAATATGACCATCCAACCGACCATTCATCATCATGCTACGCTCCAGATTCACCTTACTGCCCACCACCAGTAAACCAAGATTCGTTCGGTCGAGTGTTTCTTTGATAGCCGTTACGGTATAAATGTCGGCAGTTTTTGAAACCACCGTGAGACATACGCCGTTGTGCGCCACACTCTGATCAATTTTTAATTCGCCGGTGAACGAGCATGAAACGGTAATATGCAGATTTTCCTTGTCTTTCTGCAAAGCCACCACCTGAGCAGCTTCTTCAATTATTCCTGAAAACATATCTTTTAATTTACAATTTATTAATTTACAATGTACAATTTTAGCTAATTTCATTTACATTTAATGGTAAATTGTAAATGAACAAATAGTCAATTATCAATTATGATCTTGATATAGACTTCACTCCTTTTACCAGTCTGATTTTCTTGATGATACCTTCCAGTTCGTTGGTATCGTTTACCATGATGGTGAGGTTTCCCTGAAAAAGTCCGGCATTTGAATCAATCGAAATCGAGCGTAACGATATATTCTTTTCTTTCGAAATGAGTGAAGTGATATTGGTCACAATGCCAATATCATCGTGTCCCACAATGCGCAGTGTGATAGGATATTGCGAACCAACTGATTTACCCGACCAGCGAGCTTTTACAATACGATAACCAAATCGTTGAATCATCTGTGGCGCATTGGAGCAATCGGTTTTGTGAATTTTGATACCGCCAACCACAGATACAAACCCGAATACATCATCGCCAAAAATCGGATTACAGCATTTGGCAAGCTTGAAATCAACTCCTTTCAAGTCCTCGCCAATAACTAATACATCATCTTTGCCAGAAGTCTCAACCTGCTGAATTTCCTTTGAAAAAGAATCAGCACGGCGAATATCCGGCTGCTCTAAAACAGTTGGTTTGTCCAGATCGACATACGCATCGCGCACCACATGCATATCCAGTTTCTCATGCGCTATTTCCTGATAAAAGTCGCTTACCGTTTTATAACCTTTCTTCTTTGCCAAACGGGAAATCTTTCCATCGTCCAGGTCAATTTTCCAGTTCTTAAAGCGGCGAATAAGCGTTTCGCGACCCATTTCAGCATCTTTAAACTCCACTTCCTTGAGTGCCTGACGGATTTTATTCTTCGCTTTAGAAGTTGTTACCACATTCAGCCATGCCGGATTGGGTTTCTGGGTAGGTGAAGTCAGAATTTCTACCTGATCGCCATTATTAAGTTCGTGTTTTATCTGAACATTTTTACCATTAATCTTCGCTCCCACACACTTAGAACCAAGACCAGAATGAATGGAGAAGGCAAAATCGAGCACGGTTGCTCCTTTGGGGAGTTTATGCAAATCTCCATTGGGCGTGAACACAAACACTTCTTTATCATACAGGTTGAGTTTGAACTCATCCATAAAATCCACCGCATTCAGTTCAGGATTTTCCAAAATTTCACGAATGCTTTTAAGCCACTCATCCATGCCCGATTCGCTCTTAATACCCTTGTATTTCCAGTGAGCAGCCAATCCTTTCTCAGCAACCTCGTCCATACGCACCGTGCGAATCTGTACTTCCACCCATTTGCCCTCTGGACCTAACACCGTAGTATGCAGGCTTTCGTAACCATTAGATTTAGGTATGGAAAGCCAGTCGCGCAGACGCTTCGGGTTGGGTTGGTATAAATCGGCAACAATGGAATAAGCCTGCCAGCAAGCCGCTTTTTCCTTATCAACCGGCACATCAAAGATGATACGAATAGCAAAAAGATCGTATATATTTTCGAACGCAGTGTTCTGTTTCTTTATCTTAGTATAAATAGAATGAATCGATTTCGTGCGTCCTTTGATGGAAAATTCATAGCCAAGTTCACTGAGCTTTTCCTTTAACGGAGTAATAAAATCTGAAATAAATTTATCGCGCGACCGCTTGGTTGCGTTGAGCTTATGGGCAATTTCACGGTATATTTCACGATTTGTATGCTTCAGTGACAAATCCTCCAGTTCTGTTTTTACGGCATACAAACCCATGCGGTGAGCCAGTGGCGCATACAGAAACGATGCTTCACGTGCTATGCTTTGATGTTTTTCCTCCGGATACGAGTCGAGAATTCGCATTATATGTAAATGTTCGGAAATAATGATTAGAATCACCCGGATATCCTCGGCAAAGGTGAGGAACAGCTTCCTAAAATTCTCTGTTTCGAGCGAAGCATTACGGGCATAAAGCTCATTCACACGCATCATGCCGCTTATGATGGTGGAAATCTGAGTACTGAATTTTTTCTCAACATCGGCAACACTCAGCTTTTTGTTTTCGACCAACTCCCGAAACAAAATGCTCAACACGGCAGCTTTTCCCAAACCAATTTCACCCAATACAATGGCGATGATGCTGAGTTTATCAGACCACTTCTGATTCAGGTTGCTGCCTTTCAGCAGTTTTCTGATTTCATCGCGTTCGGCAACAGTGAAAAGTGCTGGATATGCACGCAGCAACTGCTTGTATTGTATGGAAAGTGCTGAATTCATTTGCTCTCTAATCTCTTGGTTTCTGGTTCTTGGTTATAACGAAAGTGCAAAGATACGACACAAATTGAAGATGTTTGAAGCGGAAACTCAAAAAAGTCAAAACATTCCGTCGAAAAATCATTTTTTTAATAAAAGGCCTATTTATTGGTAGGTTTGAATTTTCTTTCCTATTTTTGCAGTGAAAGTGTAATTTTGAACCGTGAAAGACAAATCAACTATCCTTACTAACTATTTAATTATTGAGATTGACGCAGAAGGTATTTCGTTGTCAGTATTTGATAAGCCAAACCATCTGTTTTCAGGAAAACGGATTGAAAGTGATGTTTACACTATAAAAAGAGATGAACTTCACAATCTGCTTAAAGTTGAAACCGATTTAAACATCAATAAAGTAGATGTAATTGTTGAATCTTATCAATACTGCATCATTCCTACAGATATTTTCAAACCCGAAGAGGCAATAGATTTTTTATTGTTCGAACACAAACCGGCGCCAACCGACAGCATTCTCTACAATAAAATTCCCGAATTTGGCATTGTGAATGTTTTTGCCATTCCTGAATCTGTACTTGATGTTGTGAATCAATTATTTCCGCAAACAGCTATCGAGCATCATTTGAGTCGATTTATCACCGAAAATCTTTTGTTGCAGTACGAAAACTGTCTTTATTGCAATGCAAGAAGCAAAAAATTTGATGCTGTGGTTGTGAAGAACGGAAAACTGGCGCTGATAAACAGTTTTGAGTACAAAACTCCTGAAGATTTTCTGTATTTCGTAATCAACATTTACGATAAACTGTCGCTCAACCAGCAGAAACATCCGGTTTATTTACAGAATAACACTAATAATCAGAGAATTGAACAAATACTAAAAACCTACCTGACAACAATTAAACTATGAGAATAATAAGCGGACGTTTCAAAGGCAGACGAATAAGCGCACCAACTACTATCACTGCACGCCCTACAACGGACTTCGCCAAGGAAGGGTTGTTTAATTTATTGAACAACCGTATTGATTTTGATGGAATTGACATACTCGATTTATTTGCCGGAACAGGCAGCATAAGCATTGAGTTTGTATCGAGGGATTGCAACAGCGTAATCACTATTGAACAAAACGAAAAGCATTGCAATTTTATTCGCAAAGTTTGTAATGAGCTGAAAATAGACAATCTGACACTCCTGAAAACAGATGTTTTTAAATATATCACCGGCTGTCATACTCAGTTCGATATGATTTTTGCCGACCCACCCTACGAACTGGAGAAACTGTCCGAAATTCCCGATTTGATTTTCAATAATAAACTATTGAAAGCAGATGGACTTTTTGTGTTGGAACATTCAGCCAAACACAGTTTCCAAAACCATCCTAATTTTACAGATCATCGCCATTACGGCAATGTAAACTTCAGTTTCTTCGAACCGAAAGCTTAAATAAGCTTAAATAAAATGATTTAACTCTACAAAAACTTTTAAAAAGTTTCGGAAACAAGAATTCAGCCCCAAATTTAATCAAACAGAACGATATTTAGTCGTACAATAAATTATAGTTTATACTACAAAAGCAACATCGAGAATATTTCATAAAATCTGGAACGAATTCCTCCAAACTTGCATTCAGCAAGCAATTTCATTGAATATTGGGTATTGCTTCAAATTTCTTTTTTTTTGTTTTCCGTTCAAAAACAAAAATATTAACCCGCTAATAAAACTCACTGTAGATATTACTACAAAACTCTACACACATTCTGAATAACAGCATTTTAAGTTCAAATCTTCAACCCTTTTTTTATTGAAATATAGTTATACATTTGCATCATAAACATGGATATAACCAATGGAATAGATTGATTTTATTCTTGTATTAATTTAAAAAAAAGTCTAATTATGAAAGCAAATGCACTTATTCTGATGAAGAAATTTCAGGAAAACATATATAATATCCTGCTCACATCGACCGTTGTAGTTTTAATGACCTTTTTCTTTGCAGTAGCACTAACAAGTCAATAATTTGAATTATAAAAGTAATCCTATTAAAAGCATATCGGAGCAATGAAAGTATTTCTAATGAATTCATTACTTTATGAAAAATTAAATGAGAATACAAGTCAACTATTACTGATACTAATTATTGTAATATTAATTTTATCACTAACTGGGGCGTCTTTATTTATTTAACATTAATAATTTCAACAAAAAAGCTGACCGGATAATTTCGATCAGCTTTTTTTGTTTCAACCTTACCTTCTATTATTGTCTTTTCAATACAAATGCAGTACGGGCAGGAATATAAAGTTTCAGCCATTCTTTACCCGATTCATGTTTTGGAGTTGGGATAGTTAAATGTTTAGTTTTTGCATCTACCAAATCATATCCTCCAAATTCAGAACTATCGGTGTTTAATACCATTTTGTAAGTTCCCTTGTCAGCCAGAATTCCATAATCGGTATATGATTCAGCTCCGTTGAAATTAAATACAAATACTAAATCTCCCCGTTGATAAGCCAGAACTTTATCATCCTCTTTATTCCAAAGCTGATAAATCGGCAATTTATTAAACTCTTTTTCGCCATTAATAATACTTATCATGGCACGATCAAATTCGCCTAAAACATGGTATAGATTTTTCACATTGTCAACTAGCTCCCACTGACGACGGGCATATTTATGTGACCATCCATTTCCTTCGCGTGGAAAATCAATCCACTCGGGATGACCGAATTCATTTCCCATAAAGTTAAGATAGCCACCATTTATGGTTGTTGAAGTTATCAGACGAATCATTTTATGTAAAGCTATTCCTCTGTCAACTGTCAAAGTATTGTCACCACGCTGCATGTGCCAGTACATTTCGGCATCAATCAGGCGGAAAATAATGGTTTTATCACCTACCAGCGCCTGATCATGACTTTCGGCATAACTGATTGTTTTTTCATCGGCACGGCGGTTTGTCAATTCCCAATAAATATGTCCTACTTTCCAGTCTTCGTCCTTCACTTCCTTGATATATTTAATCCAGAAATCAGGAATTCCCATAGCCATACGGTAATCAAAACCGATTCCACCTTCACTGACTTTGGTTGCCAATCCAGGCATACCGCTCACTTCTTCAGCAACTGTTATTGCATTGGGATTTACCTCATGAATGAGTTTATTGGCAAGAGTCAGATAACAAATTGCATCACCATCCTGATTCATATTATAATATGATTCATATCCGTTGAAATCCTCACCTAATCCATGACTGCGATACAACATGGAAGTTACACCGTCGAAGCGATAACCATCAAATTTGTACTCGTCGAGCCAAAATTTGCAATTGGAAAGCAAAAAATGCAATACTGATGGCTTGGCATAATCGAAACATAGTGAGTCCCAAGCAGGATGTTCGCGTCGTGATCCGCCATGAAAATACTGATAAGGCGTGCCGTCAAAACGTCCTAATCCTTCAATCTCATTTTTCACTGCGTGAGAATGCACAATATCCATAATCACTGAAATGCCTATACCATGAGCTTCGTCAATCAGATGTTTTAGTTCTTCGGGGGTTCCAAATCGGGAAGAGGCTGCAAAAAAACTAGACACATGATATCCAAACGAGCCATAATACGGATGTTCCTGAATGGCCATAATTTGAATACAATTGTATCCTGCTTTATGAATGCGAGGCAAAACTGAAACACGGAATTCATTGTAAGTTGAAACCTTTTCCTCTGAACTCGACATGCCAATATGGCATTCGTAAATCAAAAGTGGATTCGTTGTGGGTTTGAATTTGGTATTTTTGAATTTGTAAGTCTGAATTGGATTCCAAACCTGAGCACTGAAAATTTTAGTGGCATCATCCTGAACAACCCTTCGCGCCCAAGCAGGAATACGCTCACCACTGCCTCCATCCCACTCTATCAACAATTTATAATGTTGTGAATGAGCCATAGCATAATCGGGCAATCGGATTTCCCAAACACCGTTCTGCATCTTTTTAAGCTGATAATCAGGATGGCGTTGCCAGTTATTGAAGTCGCCAATTAAAAAAATAGCAGTAGCATTTGGTGCCCATTCCCTGAAAATCCAACCATCGGGCAAATGGTGTAACCCAAAATACAAATATCCGGTAGCAAACGAAGAAAGTGACTGACCTTCAGCAACAAGCTTTTTTTCAACACTCTCGAAATACTCATAACGACCGTTTATAGCACCCGAATAGGGTTCGAGCCAAGGGTCGGATTTTAAAATAGCAAGATCTTTCATTTGATGGGTTTGATTGTTTATACTTTTTCTTTTCCGACATAAAAGTGAGGTTATAACAACACTTTTACTATAACTTTTTTAAGCTGTCCCTGAGCAATTCCGGGTTGATGAGCATCTTCAGGAAAGAATACTGCAAACTGATATGGTAGTACGTTTAGAAAACTGGTGGCTTTATCAGCAAAAAAAGCGACATCCTTTTCTGGATTATATTCCTGGGTAGTCTCTTTCAAATTATTCACAGAAATCCAGCCCATTGTTTCGGGTGCAGTTATTGGAACCTGAATATCTATATACTTTTTGTGGGTTTCCATTTTGGCCTCGTCAGCTGATTTGCCAACTATTTCCTGAACATTTACAAATAAATCCGAACCATCAATCTCGGTTTTTCCTAAAGGAAGAGCATTTAAATCTGTATTCAACAAGAAATCAAAAGCTTTTTTGAAACGCGGGTGTACTGACTCATAACGGGCAGCATTTTTTAAGTCATCTAAAATCATCTTTTTATTTACAATTTAATTATTTACAATTTACAATTGGAGGGAATAAGTCACTTAATCTCATCCACAGTGTAATTCAAAAAGCGGTTAAGCGGATATCCACATTTCAACACGTTGGTCATAACACTCATGAAATCAGGTGATTTAACCTGTTCATCATTAAAGCGATAATCTACCAGATAATGCTTCAGTTTGAGTAATTCGGCATCGGGGAAATCTTTGGGGAAGCCGGCTGGAACAGTTTTCAACTTATCTTCCTGAAAAAACTCTGAGAAATACTGCGAGAATTCCTGACTATGACGTATTTGATTTAATTCATCAATGTTGTCATAGACGCTTTGTCGAAGTGCTTTCAATAAATTTGGCTCAGGACCCCAAACACCAACACCCACGAAACAACCGTCAGGGTCGAGATGAATATAATAGCCCCCACGTTGACTTTTACGTCCACCGGCCGTAGCAACAAATACCCCAAAATGAGTTTTATAAGGCGTTTTGTCGTGCGAAAAACGGGTATCCCTGTAAATACGGAAAATGCAATCTTTCGCTTCTACATGTTTAATTTCTTCATCGAATTTTGAAATATCAATGATTAATTGCTTACTGATTTGTTCAAATTCAGTTTTTACCTGATCAAACCATTTTTTATTTTCGGCAAACCACTCACGGTTGTTATTTGTTTTCAGTTCTTTTAAAAAACTGAGAATATTTTCTACTGACATAAGAACTATTTTTGCGTATGACAAATATAGAACAAAATTAAGACATAAACGAACTAAAAGTCCTTTTTTTTTCATCACACCTCAATTTTGCAGAAAATTGATTACTTTTGCACGACAATTTAAAACGGATATTCTCTATAAAACAACCTGTAATCTGCTATCATACAGCAAGTTTATAAAATATCAATGAGTTAATAGAAAAAGAATGAAACACCGTATCAACCAACTGCTTGAAGAAGTAAACGAACTCGCCGCTTCAAACCTCGATGAACTGGAAGCCATACGCATTAAATATCTGAGCAAAAAAGGTCAGATTTCTGAATTGTTCAACGATTTCAGAAACGTGGCTAATGAAGAAAAGCGTGAAGTAGGGCAATTATTGAATGATTTGAAAAATCAGGCTCAGGATAAAATAAACGACCTGAAAGAAACTTTCAGTAATACACAACAAACGGATTCAAAAAGTGATTTGACCCGAAGTGCTGACCCGTTGAAATTAGGTACACGTCATCCTTTGTCGCTGGTTAAGCATGAAATTATTGATATTTTCTCACGGATAGGATTTACTATTGCCGAAGGTCCTGAGATAGAAGACGACTGGCATGTGTTTGGTGCTTTGAACTTTCCACCCGAACATCCAGCACGCGATATGCAGGATACTTTCTTTATCGAACAAAATCCGGATGTATTGCTTCGCACACACACTTCATCGGTACAATCACGGGTAATGGCAAAACAAAAACCGCCCATCCGCATGTTGTTTCCCGGTCGTGTGTATCGTAACGAAGCCATTTCGTATCGCGCACATTGCTTTTTCCATCAGGTAGAGGGATTATATATTGATAAAGATGTTTCGTTTGCTGACCTGAAACAAGCCTTGATGTATTTTGCCAAGGAAATGTTTGGTGAAAATACCGAGATACGTTTGCGTCCATCTTATTTCCCATTCACCGAACCTAGTGCCGAAATGGATATTTCCTGTAATATCTGTGGCGGAAAAGGTTGTCCTTTCTGCAAACACACAGGTTGGGTGGAAATTCTGGGATGCGGCATGGTTGACCCAAATGTCCTTGAAAATTGCGGAATTGATTCAAAAATATATTCCGGTTATGCCTTTGGAATGGGCGTGGAGCGCATTACCAACCTGAAATTTCAGGTAAAAGACCTCCGCATGTTCTCCGAAAACGATGTGCGATTCCTGCAGCAGTTTGAATCGGCGTATTAGACAGAATCAAGTCAAAAGATAATAAACCGAAAACCGTATTGAGAAATCAATGCGGTTTTTTTTGTAAATTAAGACTAAGTCGTACCAAAAAATTGTATTTTTACACAATATATTTATTACACAATTTAATTCAATGAAAAAAGCCAACATAGCTTCTCAACGCTTCACCGCCCTCGATGTTTTTCGTGGGTTAACCGTTTGCTTTATGATTATCGTAAATACAACCGGAAATGGAAATACGACTTACTGGCCGTTGCTTCATGCCGACTGGAATGGCTTCACTCCTACCGATTTGGTGTTTCCTTCTTTTCTGTTCGCTGTTGGTAATGCACTTAGTTTTGCAATGAAACGCTGGGAAACGAT
>Ga0114951_10005910_pt1 | contig 11070 bp, 12 predicted proteins | sample AM7aDNAmetaG_FD_88677 | JGI IMG/M metagenome (GOLD analysis project Ga0114951, IMG submission 88677) | Freshwater microbial communities from Finland to study Microbial Dark Matter (Phase II) - AM7a DNA metaG | ecosystem: Environmental > Aquatic > Freshwater > Lake | place: Finland: Lake Alinen... | reverse complement strand
TGCTTCATATGCAAACGTTCAATTTGCTGCACAAGCTACAGATTGGCACGGCTCTACAACTATCAACTATGACGGATGGTATACAACAGATGGTTCAACGTATGTACCAGGTGCGTGCGGTTGTTAACAACCCTTTATAAATATTATATATGATACTAAGCGCTACATCGGTTTCATTTAATTACGGATACGACAATAATGTATCCTATAATGGCGGTGTGGTGTACACGCTTGACGGGTTAGACTACACTAGTACAGGTTTGCTTGCAAGTGCAATAGATGTTACACTTAACAAAGATCAAATTTTAGTATTAACTGAGAGTGTTAAACTAAGCGAAAGCTTAACTAATAACTTGTTAGTACCACAGCCAGAGAGTTACGTATATAGTACTTTAATAAAAGACTATGCAGGTAGATACTTGTATGCTACAGACCCGGTTAATACCCAAGGTAGTATACTCTCATTAACAACAGCTTTAGCTTCTGCTACGGTATTTAATTTCTATTTTCCGCCCACTCCAAGCACAGTACAAATATACTACACTGTACCGTATCAAACCACTACACAAAACTTATATTTAATATGTAATGGTAGTGTAAACACTGTGTCTGGTGGACAAATAAACGGAGTACCTTCAGTCAATTATACATACTATTACATGTTAAGCGGGGCTGCGTTTTCGTTGGTTTCAACTTTACCCGCAATAAATACTCAATGGCTTGTGAGTAATGGTAATAACTCACTTTCTTTTGCAGGCATTTCGGGTATTTCTAGTAATACTTTAGTTTTGCCGGTAAGCAGTATATTTTGTGCAACAAATTTAAGTAACAATAATGAACACGGTAGTGTACAAGATGTCGGTCAGTCTGATTTAATAAAGTATCAAAATGTAAATAACGCGCTCGTCATAGATAAGACTTCAAATAACGTACCATTTAATTATCTTATAAGCAGTGCATATAAAAACTTAACAGTAGGAAATTCTGTTATTGACGCAAATATAAACACGTTAAAAAATTACTACTCTCCTATGCATGGGCAAACAGCTGTGCTAAGTGCAAGCTTAAGAGATTATACCAAATTATATACCGGACTTAATGAAAACACTGGTACTGATAAAATTTATTTAGGTTATAATTCAAATACGTCAAAATTAACATTTACAAAAGATAAGGATGTGTATTTTCATTATCCATACGGTACTGATATATTACCTTTAAGTAGTACAACTTTAATTGACTATGGCTCACGTGCTGATATATCTCCATTTAGAGCAGATAAAATATTTAAAAAATCAGCAACTAATAGTACATATACAAGTTGGGGCACTACTACAAACAATCCACAAAATGGTGTATTCTTTTGTTCCTGGTTGTCAGCCGCTAATTATGGAGATAACAACATATTGAAACCAGTTTGGGTAGATAGATATTATAACCCAGCTGTTGTCAATTTGTTAGGTATTAATAGCAATGCAATAATATCTCTTTCCGGTCTATTAGTGGGTGGTATTAATAATTACCCTAATTTAGTATGGGATGTTCCTTCTTCTTTAACATTTGAGCCCGGGGCTTTATATTATTATCATAGAGTAGGAGAACAAGATAATCAAACTATAGTTAACAGTCTTACCGGGTTAGTGTATCATATTGAAAACTGGAATATTAACTTAGTTAATTCCGTAAACAGTCTTACTGCAGGTAGTATAGTTGAGTTTCAGCCTGCTAATAATGTTACAGACAACACTTTAAAAACATCATACTACAACACTGAAGGTACATATGGATATATAAACACGATAAATAGTGATTTTACTAATAATAGCGGGTTTACAATGTCGTTCTATGCATACCAGTCAGATTGGACTAATATACAAGGAGATCAAATAGTAGGTAATTACTTTAACGGTGGTGTTGGATTGTTTGGTGTTAATAAAATATTAACACCATACTTTACTGTAGCCGCTCGTATTGATTCAAACGTGGGAGTAGTCAGCAGCACACTGCAAACGTATAACACTGATTTAGTTTTATTAAACACAGAACCGTTTAACTATACGAATTATATATTTGCACCTGGATTTGGTGGTACGAGTTGGCAAACATTATCATCTGCCTGGGCCACACCATCTTTTATATTAAAAACTACATATGACAAACAGCAATATGTTATAGATAATTATGCTTATGGTAGTTATTTAACCACTCTTGATTCTTCTGATTTAATTACTAACAAAGTATCGCTGAGTTCTAATATGTACAGCTCTTCAGTTATACTAACCGGGGGGTTAATTGTAGATGCATATATTATACCTAATTCAAATGGTAATGTTGTTACAAAGACACACCCCACAAATAATTCTGTAACATATAGAAAGTTTGATCTTAACGGTAGCTTATTGTATTCTTATACTAATACAGACTATAATAATTTCACTGTAGATCTGTATGGTAATACAGTTTGGTATAATACAAACATACCCACACCATTAAATCCAGCAACACAAGCTTCTCCTATTAGTGGTTATGATATGTGGGGCGGTACAAACGCTACCGTAGATAATAACAATAATGTGTTTTCTCTTTCTGGTAATGGTATACAAGGCACTATTGCTAATTCATGGGTAATTGCAAAAAACGGTAAACCAGGTATTAGTGTAGTTAAACCAGACTATATTAATTGTGATCAAGATAACAATATTTGGGTTACATACAATAACAACTATATACTCAAAATAGACTCTAACGGTAACATTATTTGGTCTAAACAAATAAATACAAATAACCCAATTGTAACACCTTATAGTACATGTGTAATAAACTTTATAGCAGAAAACACATCAAATGGTGTGGTGTATTACGGTTTAATTATTGATGGTAGATCGCAGTATATTTATAAATTAGATATGAACGGTAATGTGGTTAATAGCTTGTATGTGCCAGGCTTAATACCAGGTGGTGATAGTACCGGGTTTGACTATCAAAGAAAATATGTTGCACCTTATGTAACAACACCTGCAGTACAGGCAAAATTTGTTGTACAGGACAGCACATTACCGACACCTACGCCAAATTACATTACATTAACTTATAGTACTTCCGCTCTTGCAGCAGGGTGGCATCATTTCGGTTTAACATTTAGTCAAGCTAATGTTGCGGGGTTGTTTGTAGATGGTAAACTGGTAACTGAGATACCAACATCAACAGACACTACTTTTACAGATCAATTTGGTAACCCGTTAGTTAGTAACACTGGAGACAATATTGTAGGGTTAAATAGTCCTTATGCTTTGTATAGTATATACAATTATAAGAATAACCCGCAAATAGCTATTGGTGCGAGTAATTTTAAAACAGGTACGTTAAATACGTGGATTAAGAAACCCGATACGTACTTGTTTAATGGTGGTATAGCTGATTTGCGTGTTTACAATATAGCTTTAAACTCTTCTGATTTAAAAGCAATAACTAAAAATTATTTAATTAATCAATTTATAGATTTAACTTGGAATGTACCTACCAGTACCCGTGGATATATTGAAGAAATTGAGCGGTTCTTTTTACATAGATTGCCTGGTTCTAAATCTCAACTTTACAATATTAGGATTAAAAATTCCGGTATAACCGATCCTTCTGTGCAAGCTATTGTAGAAGAAAACATTCGAGCAGCTGCTTTAAGTACTGCACCAGCTCATACGCAATTGCGTTCCATTATCTGGGAGTAAGTATTAAGTCATGGCATCTTACACTCAGTACAAAGAAAGTTTAGCAGATGGTAACAGAAATAATGTTTATGATTTGCAATATCGGACAGATATATGGACTCAATTTACTAATGAAATCAATGCTGCCGGTTTTACTACTGATCCTCAAAGTAATCCAGTAACTGATGCAGCTGCAGTTATTACTGCTTTAAGTAATTTTGTACAGAGTCACCCTGTACTCCCGGGAACATATTCAATTACGGTAGGTAATGCTACCGGTAACGTAAGTGCAATTGTATCTTCAGATTATACCCCATTACCAGGTTATAATCAAGTTTGGGAAATACAAGCTACAATCACTGTTAATGATCCAGTACACATAACAGTGATTACGAATCCGAATGGTGTTATTACAGATAATAATATAACTCAGTCGTTTTTAACACCTTTAAACTCCACACCTGGTATTTCAGTAACTGATACAAATAGTGGTTATACATTTGCATATTGGTCGGCTATAGGGGGTACTGTAGCAAACACGCTAGCAACACAAACAACATTAAATACTGTAACAGGCCCAATGACAGTAACAGCTGTTTTAACGCCTAACTCTTCTCAGATTACCCCTACCCCTACGGTTACTCCTACACCAACAGTAACCCCCACTCTTGGGCCCACAAGTACACCTACTATAACCCCTACCCCTGGGCCTACAAGTACACCTGCACCTACTCCAACAATAACACCCACACCACCACCCGGTCAGTTAGCAATTTACACACCATGGGTAGTAGCTCTTACTAACACACCGGTATGGGTTGAAACCGTTTATCCTATCTCTCAAGGTGTAACTAAATATGGTGTAGATTGGAACGATGGTACTGGTAGTCAACTATATATTGCAGCTGCAAATACTGAAAATTGGTTAACTTATAATTATACTACCCCTGCACCCAATACAGCATTCTATAATGTTACAGTTAATGCAGCTGCAGGTGTTACTGCACCAAGCCGTACGTTAAATAGGGGTGGTAATCTTGCAGGTCTTTACATAAAAAGTAGTTTACCTACATACAACATAAATAACTATTTTGACCCTACATCACAAACACCAACACTACCATATCAACTAAAAAATATAATGGTTGGTTCTAACGAGTGGGCTGTTGCAGATGTTATCAACGCTTCTTTTTCAAAATTAAACGATAACTTTAACTATTTAAAAAATATATCGCAGGTATTAAACCTCAACAATACATTTTATTTAGTAGAATGGATAGCTCAATTAGCTCCAGATGCATACACATCTACTATAACCTATGGTGGTTCTGCTTTTGCATGGCACACAAACATAAGTGGTTTAAACTGGGAAAATAAATTTAATAGTATTTCCAGTATAGGGGTTGCAGATGGTGATATTAGAGATATTAAATCTTATAGTTTTACAAATAAAACTGCCCCAGACTACTATACATATATCGCTTATAGTGGTTCTGGAATAATACCCGATCATATTCAAGTACGTACTAATGACTGGCGTAACACATTAATTCTTAGTGCAACTAATTTAAGCAACAACACTCCTTCCTTTAACAGTATAAGCGCTATTGATGTTATTGATAATCAACTTTATATACTTGACACAAACACAATTTATAAAACCAATCTGGTAACTACCGGTAATGTATCTACATCGGGGTTAATTGGTGTACAAAAAGTGGGTGGTAACATAGGTAATATTAGTGATAAGAATAATTTTAACACTCCAACTGACATTAGAGCATGCAACGAATTATTGTATGTAGCTGATAGTAATAATAGTTGTGTTAAAGTATACAATACATCTTTAAGTTGGGTTAATACTATTTATAACACAGCGTTAAGCGGCTATAGTGTGCAACACTTAGAAGTTAACCCCATCACTAATAATGTCTACACTTTAGGTCAAACGTTTGCACCAATTGCACCAGTATTAACTAGTATAAGCACGTTAAGCTCAGCTAACGGGTTTACATATTATGGGATAAAATTTGTACATGACGGTGCAAGATTAAACGACCCGACAATAACAAATCTTTCTAACTTTGTATTGTATGGTTTGGTAAGTGGTGGTCAAGCTTATGCTCCGTTAACTACAGCTGTTATGTTAAGTGCATCAGCTGTAATGCCAATTACCAATCAAATACAAACAGTTACATACACAGCTGCATCCGGTATTGCATATAGTGGGTTTGCTGTTCAAGCTTTAGGTGTTAATGGTTTTAATTCTGTTCTTTCAAACACAACACCTACAGGGGGTAGTTATACATATACTTCACCTTATAAGGTGTTCGAGCTTGATAGTAATGGTAATGTTGTAAATTCATTTGTCTTACCAAGCAATACAAAACACATAACCCCAGCTGGTAACATACAGTCAACTACTCTTATAAAGAAAATGGTAGTTGATCCAACCGGAGCATTTTTGTATTTTATTACACCTAACTACGTTTACAAGTACCTTACAAATGGTATAGCTTTGAATCGTGTTACCGATCCCACATCCTATACTTTAGGTTCCGTAGAAACATTTACATCCGGGTTTGTTGACAATAGATTAAACTTTTTCTTAACTACAAATAAACGCGTATTTAAGTACGTAGACATACCAAGCACATTAAATCTTTATAATGTAGCTAATATAGATCCGTTGTTTTTACCACTCTCAGCAATAACTATAGATTCAAATGAATTTATACAAGACTGGGTTTATAATAAATCTATTCTACGATTATTAAAAAACCACGAAATACTTTATAAATCAATACAAGGTAAATATAATATTAATTTAGATATTAATGGTAATCTTATAGCTAATACTGGTTCGTCTTCTTTTGCAATAGGTAGTTTGAGAAGCACGGACATAGCTATACCTTATTCTATTGATCAAAACTACTTTATACATAGTAATGAATTTGTGACTTCTAATGCTATTAACCGCGCATTAACAAGCGTTTACAACTTACAACTTAATATTTTACAGCTAGTAACACCGGTAATAAATAGACAAACTACATTTAGTTAATTTTTTGCTGTAGATAGTTAAGACAAATCTATAAATATAATATATGTCACTCAAGATTACAGATTTAACAGCGATTACTTCGCAGCAGGGATTAACCACGTCATTACCGGTATCAGTATCTAATACTGACGCTACTACATATAGAATGACCACTAAACAAATAGGTCAACTAACAAATGGAATTAGTACTTCCGTATCAATATCTTCTCTTGGTAACACAACGAATTATGCAATACCAGACTACGGATCCGTAGCACAGACTACAATTAACTGGTCTAATCAATTATGGCAAGACACTGCTGTTGGAGTAACTTCAATAGCACCGGCAATGTGGACTGCAGGCGGTAATGCGGGCGCTCCTGGTTCTGGTCAATATCTTTACGTGCCTACAGGCGCTGCTCGTGTGAGACTATCTGCACAAATTCATTGGATTACAAATGGCGTTAGTGTTATTAGTACACCTGCAAATGCTACTACTGGTGCACGTGTAATGAAAATTACAGATGGTACAAATAATTATGCTGGAGCTACAATTAATGCAGTTGATGGCAATATGCTTTACGAGTATGCAACTGCAAATACCGGTATTATTGACTTAGCAGCATGGGGCAATCCTGCTAGGTTTATGGTAAAAGTACAACAAGATAGTGGCTCGACACAGCTCCTTTGGGGTACGCAAACTAATTGGTTTACGTTAGAAGTTGTTACCTGGGCATAAAACCGGTTTTAAAATCAAACACCAGGTTCCTATTATTTGCGTTAAATAGACGCAAGACCTGGTGTTCTTCTTGTACATTACACTTAAGTAGTGCTTCCTTATGTGCTTGATATACATCAGTTGCGTTTACAACGATCTCTTTTAAAGAGATTTGTTCTGTGGTAGTTTCATTGTATAAACCTATTACAGCTATGTATTGTTTCATGTATAATACAAATATTTATTAAATCCTTGCTAAAAGCAAGTGGAGTTATGCTCTTCCTATAATATAATGTGGAAGTTAAACAAATTAAAACAACATGCAAACAATATCAGAGAATATTATCGTTAAAGATATCAATACCCGTACCCTCGGTGACGAGAGTGTAGAGACCCGTATGAATGCAGCTGTTCGTCGTTTCAATCCAACTAAGTACCATGTACTTGGATTCTTGAATCGTTCGAGCCAGATTATTCTTCAGCCTCGTTTCTACAACGTTCGCGACGCCAAGGGTCGCTGGGCTAAGGTTCGTCAATCACGATAATCAACATATACCGAGGGCACAGTATTCTATTATATACTGTGCCCTCTTTTTATCTATGGGAACTGTTAATTTTTTAGATATTGCATTCAAATGCAAGATGTCATCCAATCAAATGGATGCTATCAAAACTTTACTATGTATTGAAAGAGATACGGTAATAAATGGCAAAACGTTAAAAATGTTTTTACCAGACTTTCCTCAGTCGTTTCGTGAGTGGGTTCACATAAATAACCCTGAAGCAGTATTTTTTACTGGACTTCCAAAAAAAAATATAGATAATAACGAATATAGAGATTTTATATAATACAAATATGCAATTAACAATAATTGGTAATATAAGCGAGCTAACTGCAAATGAACAGAAAGCTCTTTATACAGATGGCGCAGACATTACAACCGGTATGTATTACATAGTTGCTGATGCAAAAGAGTTCACCACTCAAGGTAGAGAGGTAATACCCGATCTCCCTGCATTACGTAGTCTATCAGCATCAGCTAATATTAGCTGGATTATCACGCATTTTCGTGGTTCTAAAGTAGCATTTGGTTCCGCTACAGCTTAACATAATGGAAAAGAAACTATGGAATGGTATTGTTAGTACTTCACTTAAATCAATACCTAATGCCGCTCGAGGTTACGAGCAGCGTATCAGTGTACCAGAGTTTACTTTTTTAGGGGTACATAACCAACCAGATTTTGGTAATATTACTATATGGTTTTATGGTAAAGAGAAGACTATCGAGCTTAAAAGCTTAAAGGAATACCTTTATCAATACCGGGATACTGTTATTAGTTATGAACGGTGTATTGATGTTCTTTTTAAACATCTTAAAGATGTATATCAACCAGATCGTATTAGAGTTGAAATAGAGTTTAGACCACGAGGTGGTATATCAAGCAAGATGACAGCTGATAGTGATTGGGGTCATTTAGGTGGTACAGACAAATATTGGCAACACCATAAAAATTAACTTGCAGTAAACAATAATAGTTCCATAATAGGCACTATGAATAAAGCATTTTTACGTAGACAAGCTGCTTCTAAGTGGAAAGACTTAGGTTGCGGTCTATGGGAACGCTGGGATTATAAATACTGTTACTTGGTTATACGTCAAGATGACAACGGTAAATTTATACCATCAGTAAACGGTAGTATTGACTTGCATATGACACATGCAGTTGATAATACTGCAATATTATGCGAATCCTTAGAACAGGCTAAACAAACAATTTACGATTATATTGATTGGATTAAAAGCGAAGGTAAAAAACGATTAGAAGCAAAGAAATAAATTATTTCTGGTGTTCGTGCTTTATGAATATAGAAGTATATTCATGGGGATTGTCCCCCGGGAACATCTCATCAGGTAATGTATAAGGCACTATACCAGTGTCTTGAACCACTTTAGGAAAACCTATTTGATCTTGAGTAGTATACTTAAGTGTTTGCTTGTACCACAAGTTTAAAAAATTTTCTATATCTTTATCTCGGTTGAGAAAAGCAACAAAGCACGTGACCCACATACCAAAATGATCACCTCTACCCCTACCCTCTTTACGGGTATATTTTTTCCAAAAACCTTCATCATACCCTTGCTCAACGTATTCGTGATACTGTCTCATTACATCTTGGTATGGTTGATGCTGATCTAAATAGTATTTGTCTTGATATTTTCCTAAAAATGAGCCAAAAGCTTCCCACGCTAAATGTCCACCTCTTAATTCGTGATGCCAACTTACTATTTTATATTTAGTGCATAATTCAATCATGTACTCAGAAACATTAGCAGCAGTAATTTCAATTGTGCCGTCAATCCATATAACTACATCGTATTCAGCTAAACGCGGTATTAAATGCCAAGATTGTTTGTAATACTTAGCTAAATTAAAATTATGAGTGTTACTTAATAATTCTGAACATGAAGCCGGAGCAAACTTCGTCAGTAGTTCTGTTTTGTTTGTAGAGTTAATATAAAACCCGTTATCTATTTTGTTTGGATGCGTTTTCCAATAAGGATTAGTATCCACTATCCAACCATTAGCACTAATATTTGGTTTATTTGTAAAACAAATGAAATCAGTTTCTATAGTTTGTTTAACAAAAGGCTTGCACGTTATTTCATAGTCTCCTAATATTGCTGTAATAAAAGCTACTTTACTCATTTAATAAAAACTATTTACTCTATATATTATAATTATGCAATCATTTTTACCAGTACCCGATTTTCGTGAATCCGCCAAATGCTTAGATATGAAGCGTTTAGGAAAACAAAGGGTGGAAGTTTTACAAATTCTTAATTCTTTTCACAAACCTGGTTATAAAGGTTGGAAAAATCACCCAGCTCGTGAGATGTGGCGCGGGCACGAGAATGCTTTAGCGTTATATGGTATGGTTGTATGTGAAGTATGGTTAGAACGTGGTTATAAAGACACATGCTGGGCTAAGATTAATGCATACTACGATAAATCCAAGCCTACCACTATGCCTTCATGGTTTGGTAATGAAGCATTCCACTTATCACATAAATCAAATCTAATACGTAAAAATCCAATCTATTATAAGCAGCTATGGCCAGATATCCCAGATGATATACCCTATGTTTGGTTTAAATAATATTAATAATAAATCTTGACCTAATAGTAAATTGCACTATTATTGTATTGTTAACTTAAACAATAAATATGGATACAAGAGTACAAAAACTTATTGAAATGGGTATATTGCCTGATCCGAACCACGTACCAAGGGAAAAAACAGCTAATAGATTTGGTGTAATGGTATGGGATCATAAAACCGCTGGGGCCTGCCAGGTAATGTCTGGCGATAGCTTTAATAAGGCAAAACAATACATGGCCAGGCCTGGCCATAGATCAGGTATTCAAAAATTAGGATATAGAGGATAAAATATGAAAACAAAAACATTAATAGCTTATTTGGTATTAGTAAATGCAATTTTTGCATTTAGTAGACCTACTGCAACACTCAACGTGCCAGTACGTAGCGTTGCCCCTGTATATGGGCCACCGGAACCCGCTCCAGTAGTTACTGTAACTTCTAC
>Ga0114951_10005909_pt1 | contig 11070 bp, 16 predicted proteins | sample AM7aDNAmetaG_FD_88677 | JGI IMG/M metagenome (GOLD analysis project Ga0114951, IMG submission 88677) | Freshwater microbial communities from Finland to study Microbial Dark Matter (Phase II) - AM7a DNA metaG | ecosystem: Environmental > Aquatic > Freshwater > Lake | place: Finland: Lake Alinen... | reverse complement strand
GGAGCCGGGGAGAATCGAACTCCCGTCCTCATACGAATCCATCCGAACATACACACGCTTCTCTCGATACCTAACCAGATTTACTCCGGCGGCTTTATCGACCCCGAACTGAGTCTATCCTGTCTTCCCAGGATTCCATGAACTATTCTACCCCGGTGCATTCACTTTCCGGCATTACCTGTTACTTGTCAGGCAAGCGTCCAAGTTCTTTAACCCTCAAACAGATGTTATGGCACTCTATCGTTTTGGGGATGTGCTTCTTAGGCAGCCGCAAGCTCTTGCACTTCACTCGTTTCCGAGGAGAAGGAGAGCATACGGACCATCGTTCCAGTTACTGTTTTCGCAGTTACTTTTTTCAGGATTTTTAAGAGGCCAACCTGAGTCCTCTACGTGTCGTCCAGTTTTCAATCATACAAGTCGAAACCAGTCGGCCCCATATTCAAATTTGAAAGATCAAAGAGATACAACAGTATCACATTGCCAACTTCCGTATCCAATACGAAAAAAAATAACGCCGTTACTTTCCACGGTCAGTCACCGATTAGTTTATTCTCACTCCACTACTATAACTGCTACGGTCGCCGTCATGGAGCCAGTCCGATTCACACGGACGCCCTTTCGAGTCTTTCGGATATCACTACCCGAATATCTATCTAACCCAACTCCATCCGAGCCACAGACTTCCCAGTCAGGTCAGAGACGGCTCTTGCCAGTTGATTCTTCGGACCAGCAACTTCCCTATCGGCATACTGATTCTCCAAGCAGGGATATTATCCCCGACAGGTCAAACCGCCGAACGTATAGGGCGACTGATTCAGGCATTGCACTACCAACGCCTTCCAGATACTAAGACCTTCAGCCACCTCCACCATTCCAGACCACTCCCCCGAGGGTCCGAAATCCTTAAATTTGCATCCAAGCACGTCCCAACCAAAACACGATATCAACTCGTCTTGACTATTACTTCGTGAGCCATTCCGCAGCCTATTCTAACCCGTCTCTGTGGTCCCTAACATCCCGTTTGGGATTGGGAGTTTACACGTCGGACGTGTCTCGCTCACGGGGTATGCTTGGAATATTACCCCTGCCGCATTCTGAGTTTGTGTTGTCGGCAGTCTCACAACCACCGGCACAACACCTACCCATCCTCTGCTGTTCGATATGTCTGTCGTTTCCCTCCCCACGCTGTACCCTTACGTTTGGGTCAGCCTCGATTGTGGACAGGCATTACATATCTCCGTATCAGAAAAAGATGTGTCTGTCGTTCCCTCTCCACGCTGTATCCTTACGTTCAGATCAGCCTCACTCGCAGACAGGCAGCCCACATCCTAAAAACAGATCGTAAGTTTACGGGACAATGGGGTTTGTCCCATCGTATTACAACTCCTTGCGAAATAACCCATCGACTCTATTCGTCCTAAGACCAGCGTGTTCGACTCGCTGACGATCTGCAAAAACATCAACTATGGCTTCATCGTCGAATCGCTACGTGATCTATGCACGGGTCATGATCATCTCTGGAACACCACAGTTAAATTCAATTATCAAAAATCAAAATATGCTTATCGCTCCCACCCCACTCACCGATTCTTGCGAACTGTCTCGGTCTTTTTCGGTTATTACCCCCGCGTGGTCTGGTAAGCACATCCCTAAATACTATCACTCGTTCGGAATAAAGTCACTCGGAAGTATTTGAAACTTCTCGTTCACATCCCCATTCAACCGAATCACATCATACATAATCAGCACCCCATTGGCTGCAATATGTTTTCCGACCACCTCAACCTTTGTCCCGGCCGGCGTCTTGCCAATCAACCGGACATCATCAACTATTGCTTGTTCGTTCATTATACTCCTACATTGCAGAACTTTGTCAGCAATACGGAAACTATTTTCAGATCGTCTTTACTGTGGGCGGTTCATCCGTCTTTGTCACAACAGAAAACGTCATATCCGCTGCCTTGACCCCGTCCGTAATCTTGTCCGGGGCACTCCCCTTCATCTTCTCCCCAGGCCCTGAACCTGCAATCTTCAAGACAATCTTGCCTGTCACCATGTCCCCGACCTGACCCTCAACAATCTCTTCACCCAATGCCCGACGACGCTCAGTGTCAATCCGATGACTTTCAACCTGGTATAAAGCCGACCAGGACTTGATCCCGATTCTCCAACGACCATCAATCTTTACATCCAGCCGGAATCTCTTGTCCGGGGCATTCTGTTGAATGTTGTGAGTTTTGGCGATACGCTTCTGGCGATTCTTAACTTTCGCCTGTTTCTTCATCTGCTGTTTCGTCATGCTTCCCATAGTAATTCCACCCTTTCCGGATGCGTCTTAATTCAAATACGATGACAGTATTATACTCTGTGGAGAGACGGTGTGGTAAAAAAAGAAAAAAATCAGCGAACTCGATGAATGCCGCAACTTTCAAGTCTACGCTCAACCTCGGGGGACCAGGGAACTTCCGCATATCCAGTTGCCGTAATGGGACCATTCCCATTCCCACCCATCACAACACCAGATGATTGAACTCTGCCAGCTTGAAGGGCCATACTCAGAGCTGATGCCTTTGCCCGAGTCGCTAACACCTCGACCTTGGATGCATCAACATCCCTTCTCATCGGAACGACCCCAGGCACTACTGCCATCACAGACACACAATTCTTCTTCTCATTTTTCATCCAACAAACTTTTTCTCCAGAGCCTTGTGGAATAAAAAAAGACATCATCTGCCTCAAACTCATATTGTCCTCCGTCCTTACCACTCAAATTTCTCAGGTAGTGGTTCCCCGTTTACTGAAATATCCTTGATTCTGTCCGACCCGTCCCCGTCAAATCCTACAGATCTTTTATAGTCTTTTCTGCCCTTCGGATCAATATCAATATTAAAACTGTGTCCGATGTCTCCCATGTAGGAACATTGCTTGATCAGTTTCAACAAGGAATACAACCCATCCCCCTTGATTTTAAAGGTGATCGTCGCATATCCATCCTCATCCCTCTTGAATACTTGGTCCTTTGCCTTCCTCAGTCCAGCCGCAATCTCTCGTATCTCTTGAACAATCTTTCTCATAACATCCCCCTCTCAAAACACTCGTGAATGTCCAATGCAAATTTCGTATGCTTCTTATCGTCAAGTTTGATGTCCGTGTAAAAGTCTTTGGCTTTCGGAACTTCCTTCCATCCCTTTCCACCACAAGTCTTTCCGGCCTTCTTCCCGGTCGTAAACACGATCTCGTTCCGACCTGCCGACCCATACAACACACTATCCTGGTTAAACTTCTTTGCGAGATCGGCAACGACTTTACGGTCTACCTTAGCCCCACCCTCATCCTTGTGATGAACCATCATCGATTTCTGAGTCTTTGGGGTCAATTTTGTCTGGTCATGGAACACAAGAAAACTTGATTCAGTTCCTCCATAATGTCCTACAACTTCAGTATATGGCAGATTTGCTTTATTTAACTCATACCGAAGTTCTTCATGCCGTTTGTGAAAGACCTCATCATCCGGCGAAAGAACGGACTCTTTCGGGTCATTCGGATTCCTACCAGCAGAGATAATTGAAAAATGGCCATTCGTCAAAGTAGACTGCAATGTGGCCTTATCCATCTTCTTCTCAGTATTCTCCGGCTTGCCCTTCTTCGTATCTTCCTTCTCAGGCTTCTTGGTGTCTTTACCGGGAGGAGTGTCTCGATACTCATAAGTGCCGTCCGGACGCTTCTTACGCCAAGTCTTCCTATCCCCCTGGGGAGATTCCCAATCGTTCTGCTTCGTCGCTCCTAAGACTTCCCGAGCCATTCCTAAGAGATCCAAGGCCGCCTGCGTCATGCGATCATCATGCACATGATTCAAAGAACGATACTTCGAGGCACTTTGTGACTTCTCAAACATATCAAACTCCATATGTCTCTCGGGCATCTAAAATACATTCTTTCAGGTCCCTGTCAGACATCCCTTCCTCGTGTATCATCTCCAAAATCAAGGCATCTCCCTTAATCCTACGATAGATCTCATCCACACTCTTCGTCTTGTTTGAAATCACCTGGCCTTCAATAACATCAGCCAAGTCTTCGGAATAATGCTTCCAGCCCCCGCCGACAAGGCTCTTTGCAATTACAACCAACTCTTTCGCCATCATAGTTTCGTTCATACTGATTCTCCTTACGCCCAACCAACACCCATCAAGGCATCGTGTAGGTCTTCGATATTGTGCCGGCAATGAAGCTCAATCTCACTTGAATTCTCGTGAGCCTTGTCATAATCCCATCCCTGCTGCATCTTTCCCAACTCATTCATCTCATGAAGAATTACAAATCCCCGTTCCTGCCACTCCAAGTCATTGTCAATCCAAATGTCTCCTGGTGGAACAAATTCGTACACAAGGCTATGCCCTCCCTGAGTGAAATCGATATCCAGGACGCTGCGAATCAAGTCCCCGTGAACCAGCCAGACCTTGTTCCCATTCGCCAGACTCTTCAAAAGTCTCTCCCGGAACATCTTGGGATCAACAATTTTGCGGACCGGGTCCATTACCCGAGAGATGTCACGAGACTTCAACCGAAGATTCTTCTCAGCCTCATCTGCCTTCTCAATGGCCTTGTCATATTCTTCCCCCTCCTTCATCAACTTCCACTCGGTAATGAGATGCTCGATGAAATAGGCTGATTCGTTATTCTCGTTTTCCCGATCCAGCCAGAATTCAAACTCCGGGATAAATGGGAAACGATAGTGTTGACCGAAATTGGTGAACTCCTCGTCAACATAGGTGCGAATATACTGGCCATCCACGATCCAGACCTTAATCTCTGTATCTACCTTGTCTGGAAAGACTTGTATGTTTTTCAGGAATTCGAGCCGGGGGTATTCTTTCCCAGTCAAATCCTCGGCCAAACGGGTGATTCTTGAATTGTCCATATGAATAAATGCTCCTACAAGTAGGGCAGATTATTAATAAAAAATGACAGAATCAATCTGTATCCGACCAGATACATTTTGAGATATGTATCCGACCGGCATCATTCAAGCGGCGATCCCATTCGCAGCCGCCGTGGCTGCCCAGTCAATGTGCCTCACCTTGGCCCTGACCTTGTTCCACTTACCGTCTATTGCCAGAATCAGACTATTGACAGCCCCAGTGTGTTCTATCCTCCAGGACTTTAAGAATCCAGGTAATGAAGGTTCAGATATCCGCTTCCGCCGACGTTCCACCTCGACTGCCTTGCCCTCGTGAACTCCATCACACCCGTACCCAGGCATAAACTTGACGACCGGGGTCTTACCCTCTGCAACCAACTTGGCAACCTTCTCAATCAATCCCTTGGTATTCCTTGCCGCCATCCGATTCCAACGAATCTCGTCCTGAGCATCCAGAGGCTCGACAGCAACCGGTTCCAGAGCCGTCCCACGAACAGCCACTTCTGCAAATTTCTTCAGATCTCTCATCTTGTGATTGATCCGAATGGAAGTCCGGGTATGAACCCAATCTGTCCACCCACCATCACAACCTCCTCCACCTCCCGAGACATTGAATACGACTTTGACACCATTGATCTCTGCCGGGACGTAGGAATGCCCCTTCTCCGGAAGCATCTTGATTGCCGTCCGAGGTATCACGAAATAGAAGTCCATCCCAGCACGAACCGTCCAGAATTTACCCCCACCCTTCCGGTAATGTTTGAACTCCATAACCGACTTGCCAGAAGCCGCCATATTCGGATGCGTGAAATTCATCATAGCCTTACCAGCCGTCACACCCGTCCGTATTACCAGATATTCCCCAGGATCAATCTCGACCTGATAATGTTCCCCAGGAGTGTCATCAATCACGAGAATCGGCCCACATTCACTTAAAAGTTTTGGTTCTGTCATTTTCATAATTTGTTCCTTACATCGTCCATCATGCCTATACATTGCAGAATCGTGGACAGAATACGAAAGATTAACTCATCCTTTTTTTCTTGTTTTCGTCACCACAGAGACATTCACCCCGAACCCCATTCCTTCAGGATCACACTCATTACAACCAGCTCCAGACCCCTGACTGACCTCCAGACGAGTCCCGTCATCAAAAACTATAGTCAGACACCGGTATTGCCCAGGATACTCCACAGGGAGAGATACAGATACAACCTTCCGTCCAACCAACAACTTCCCCATCTTCTCGGCCTCTGCCGACATCTTATCTCTCAACTTCATTTCAATGAAAGTCCTTTCAACATCTTGTAGTCACGAACTAATTGAGCGGCTGTGGGCTTCTTCGTCTTTCCAGACATCTTTTCAGCCCGCTTAACTGCTTTATCAATCCGTTTACAAACAAGTTTTAATCCGGCTCTCATAACCCTTCATTGCCAAATCATTCCCGAAATACGGAAAGAATTATTTCTTTACCGAAAGTTCTACTCTCCCGTTTAGAAAGTCCCCACTCGGCATCTCTCCAATCCGGATTATCTTTCTCATTGCAGTTATCATTGCCTGATTCTGATCCAACCCCGCCAAAAACTCTTCTTCCGTCCATCTTTCTGCCATCGGGTCCCAATCCCCTCCCTGCATCTTGAGAACCTTACCACCACGAGAATTCACGAATTTGACAAAGTCCTTGTCCAACCACGGGGGAACCCAACACCCCGAGCGACAGATATGGACCCGGTCAATCGTCTTAACTCCCCAGTCATCCCCCTCTGAAATGACCTTAACCCTGTTCCTGAGGTCGTCAGGGACACTGAAGTTGCCGACCGACCACTTGGGCTGTATCCAAGTCACTCGACGCCTCTTATCGCCTTCCAGCCAAACTCTTACCCAATTGTGGCAATAAACATCATTGACAGTATTATCCAATCCAAGACTATCCCCTTCCCAACAGTCATGGTGAGCATCCACCAAGAGAATATGCCCTATCCCATTCGTGATACTGTGAGCATAAGCGTGTGAATCCGACACCCAGGTTCCCTTCTTCACCACGGGAACCTTCGACTTAACCAGATCCCAAAAATTGTTTTCCTGCCCGGTGGTCTTAATGGCCTCGTGATACATAATCCGAGTCATCCACAGCATCTTGAGAAACATCAATGATTCCGAGTGTCCAAAGTCATACTCAGGCTTTTCCGGCACCCAGTAATCGAAATCAACTGACAACAGAGTCTTCATTTCTTTGAATCCAAAGTTGTTAGAAACTCCTGCCATAGTGCCTTTTCCTTGGGTAATCCCCCATCAGTCCCGCAAATGAAGTCCGGGTTCTTTATCTCCGGATGAAGACTATTCTCCAAACAACCATCTACGAGATGACAGAGCCTCCACTCAAGTTCAAAATAGTTTCCGGCACTTGCCAACATAGGCTCTCGGTCTAACAACCACTGAACCTGCTTCCGAGTGAAACGGCGACCATCAACTCTCATCTTCCTGTCTTTCATACACCCACCCGAATCCCTGTTAATTCTCCACCGCACTTGGGACACTTACCGTCTGCCGACCGAGGTTCAGCCGATCCCCAGCAAGCCTCAACATTCCAAGAACACCGTTCATTCTGAACGACCAGAATGTGTTTACAGGGTTTGTGAGGATGAAACTTGAAAGAAAGACAGTCACAGACATATCCATGAGAACAGTCTTTCGGATTCGATAACTTCCCATAACTAACCGTGTGGAATTGGCCTTTACTTCCGGAAACCTTGCGTTCCCAGACCTCATTGCTCTTGCACCACGAATAAGTCTCTATTGTTAAATCAGGCATTGTATTGTCTCCTATACCAATACATTGCCGAAATACCACCAGAATACGGAAAAGAATCAAATAATCGACCGGGGAATCCCCGTATCTAACACCTTATCATCCAACAACTTCCACTTAGCCTTTTCATCATCTGGAAGTTGTTCGTGACTTCCCTTATCCCAGATCTCGCAAGTTCCACCTTCCGGGACATGACCAGAACGATCATTCATATAATTACTCATCGTGTGAGCAAATTTGTTCATCCTGGGACCCCGACCCTTGGCCATCCAATATTGAAACGGGGCATGCCACTGATGAATAGCCATACACCAATTCGGGAGAGTAATATCCATCACATTCGACTTCTCCCTTAATCCGCAATACCAGGGGTCTTCTGAGTTATGAGATACCAAACCTTCGGCTATGAATGTTTTTGTAGAAGTCATCATTCCAATAAGCGTCCTCATCCCTACTGGTTCAATACTTATGATTTTAGATGCTACACAGTCTTTCTTAACCGGCAATCCAATCCCGACCCATTTATTTTTAAGTCTGACAGAAGGAGCCGATATTAAAAGTTCCAAAGCACTTGCCGTATTCCTCGTCCTTAGATCCCAACACCTGCCATCTCTTGATGATCCCCACTTGCCTTTTCTTTCGTATCTCTTATGAGCACTAAAATCTATCCCCCAATTCGTTAAAACACTCATCGCCCGATCTAATACATCTCCTGGATTTTGAGTAATTTGAACTCGAAGACCTGAATCTCCCGATGCTGATCCTTCCCCGTCTATTATCCCCGCCATCCAACCTGAATCAAATACGTCTCTTTTCTCTCCAACATCTACCAATTTCCTGATCTCATCTCCAACTTTCAATTTATCCGTCCTCTTCCATAAAACATCTCTTTGACTTCCTGTTGACCTCATATTCGCTGTAAGCCAAAGATGTTCTTCAGACGACACAATATCTCTCCCGTCTTCCGTGATGATTCTAAAGGAATTCTTACGGACTTCTCCGATACTTAAAACTTGTGACTTTTCAAGTTTTCGCTTCGATTTACCGACAGGATTTTCTGTTACACCAACCAATACATCCCCAACTTTTAACGAATCGTTCCTCACCCACCTCAGATCCTCGGTTAAAACTTTTGTCTTCCCATCTAAACAACCGTAATCGCAATATAGCGGAAACCCCTGCCCCTTCGTGATCTCATACCAGACATCCTTCCGAATACTGCAAATCTGATGAGTCCCGAAATGAGTGTTCGCCACATTATTCTGAACCCAGGCTTCGTCCCACCCCTGGATCTCTGCCACATTCATAATGTCTGATTCCCAGTCCACTCGATCAATCACCGCCTGCATCTCCGGCCTTAAATTGTATGTCTTCAAGGCAACAAAACACCTTGGATTCGTTTTATGAGGCTCCAGCATCTGACTAATGGCATCCCGAGGAAGTAGACACTCCGCAGTCGTCTCCGCCAGAATGTGTCCCCGTGCCAATCTGAAAGCCGTATTGAACGCTACCGTATTCCCCCTCATCCCCTCCGAATGCTCCAACCTCTCATACCTGAGATTGATCTTCCCGAGTAGAGGCCGAAGTGCGTTCTGGACGTCATCCTGGGAACTGTCATCCATGACGATCAATTCCCACCTTGCCGGGTCAATATCCTGCTTAATATAAGTCTGAACACTTCTCTTAAGTAGGTGAGATGTATTCCAGACACAGACACACAGACTAAATTCAATCGCCATACAATTCCCTCCAGAGACACCGGGAAGTCTTCCGGCCCTTGAATACTAACCACCAAGGTCTGTCTGCCGGCCCTGGACTGCCCGAGAAGTCCTCAATCTCGAACCCGTAAGTCAACATCGTCTCCTTCAGAGTTTCCTTCGTGTAAGTCATATAATGCTGTTGGAATGGCGAATCTGCCCAGCCATAAAGAGCATTCTTGGCATCCGTCAATGTCATTGTCCCATTGGCATAGTCTTTCATCACCCGGTCAATGTTAGGCATCGACCCGTGAAATATCCCTCCAACCTTCAACAACCGGTTCCACTCTCCCAGCGTCTCCGCCAATTGCCACATCGGGATATGCTCAATCACATCTCCGAAGTGCATCTCGTCAACGGATTCCGTGTCCCTGGGGATCTTCTTCCAATCACAGACGATCTCCACGTGGTCTCCTGGTTTCCCATCCTGGTGAATCCAATCCTCCAAAGGCTTTTGAAGATTATGACCACCAGAACCAATATCAAGTCTGACTATTTTGACCATATGTAATCATCTCCTCCATCGAAATAAATCGGTTTACGACCTGAACGATACTCTTCCGCCAGTTTGTTATACCTGTCCATCACCACACCAGCCTCATCCTTCTTCTGTTGAGCATAGACATCTCCCCCTGGGTCAATGTGGTCAATGTTGATATGGGGAATAAAGACATTTCTGAACCCGGCCAGTTTAGACCTGAGACTCGCCAGTGTGTCATCGAAACCATATTTCCAATCGCCCTGATACAAATACCCGATTTTGTCGAACAAGGCCGAACTGAATCCCTGACAGGTTCCCATAATATGAGAGGCTTCCTCGACGATGATCCAGGTTTGTCCGGGTTGATGTGGCAACATCTTCAAAGATGTCTTGAACTGGAGAGACTTATGACCCGGATGCTCATCCAGATCCTTTCGCTTCAGACCACAGATCCCGATGGTAGGATCTCGGTCAAAGACTTCTGACATCTCATCTGCCCAGCCGGTGTGATTGATTACGCAGTCATTATCCATTTTGACCACGTGTTCCCCAGGCTTTCTTTTACTCCAGGCCCGATTGACTGCCCGAGCCGTCCCGAGATTCTCACCATTGAAGATGACCTCAAATGGAATACTCAAACTCGACATATTCTTGTAAAGTCTCAGAGTCTCTCCGCAGGAACCGTTATCAGATATGATAAGACGATGTTTGTTCCAATTGACTCTTTCAGAAAGTGACCGGATAGTCTTTTCCGTCATCTCCGTCCGTTTGTTCTCAACTGTGTCAAATACGGCCATAGCAATTAACATAATATTGTCCTCCTTTGAGGTTTACCTGCCAAATGATTCATTATACTCAGGATTCCAGAAACCAATCAAGATTTCTTCAACTTCTCCATCCGGCCTTCCGCCTCCGTCTCAGATCTCTTCAGTGGAAGAATCAACTCCGGCTTGAAGACAGGCTTTCCGAAGACTGCAATTCCATAATAATGAAGTTCACTATTATAGTCATACCACCGATCCAACAAATCCTTTTTCTCCACATATGTCCGGAATGCCGCATCCGGGTCCTCGAAGATAATCTTGTCTCCCTTATAACCGATCGC
>Ga0114951_10005908_pt1 | contig 11071 bp, 6 predicted proteins | sample AM7aDNAmetaG_FD_88677 | JGI IMG/M metagenome (GOLD analysis project Ga0114951, IMG submission 88677) | Freshwater microbial communities from Finland to study Microbial Dark Matter (Phase II) - AM7a DNA metaG | ecosystem: Environmental > Aquatic > Freshwater > Lake | place: Finland: Lake Alinen... | reverse complement strand
TCGCGAACCCGCCGGCGAGCTTGTCTGGGAGGCGCTCGCAAGCGATTTCGACGCTTACGCGAACTACGCGTACTACGCCGACTTCGGCCCCTTCATGCCGGACTACACCGAAGCGCCGGGAGCGCGCGATATGGCGCGGGTCTACCGGGAAACGCAGCGCGGACTCTCCACGCTGCTCAAAGGGGCCAAACGCCTGAGCGACCCCATCGCCATTCACTACTCGCAGGTCAGCGCCCATGTGGCGACTCTCGGCCTCGTGCCGAAGCTCGACTTGAACCTCTTTGAGGCGAACCAGACCGGCCTGACCAGCCTGCTCACCGATTGCGGTTACGAGTTCCGCTATGTCTCCTACGAGGAGATCGAGAAGGGCGTTTTGCAAAAGGAGGGCTTCCATCTGCTCATTCTCCCGATGTCCACAGCAATCTCGGACAAGGAAGCCGAACAGATTCGGGCCTTTGTGGCCGCGGGCGGAACGGTGATGGGGGACGCCTGGACCGGACTCTTTGACGGCCATGGAAAGCCGCGCGGCAAGGGAGTGCTGGACGATCTCTTCGGCATCGCGCGCGACAAGCCCGCCTCCGACCTCTCATTATTGCCGATCACTCTTCCAGAAAGGGTCAAACTCACCGGACGGACCTTCGGCGAGCAGCAGGCCATCCACGCCGAGAGCGGCATCGTCATCGCTGGCGGCGAAGCGCTGGCGCACTTCGGTCCCGACAAGCCGGCTCTCATCCGAAAGGCCGATGGAAAAGGACAGGCCCTCTTCACCAATCTGCTCTTCACGGATTACGATATCTTCCGCGCCGGCGGCGCCAATGGCGAGGTGGGCACGGTCACGCGCGCCAAGGGGGAGCGGCGCATCAACAGCCAATCCCTCTACCAGGGGATTCTTTCCCTGGCGGGCCTGAAACCGGTTATCGTCATCGAGAACGCCACGCCTCCGAACCAGAGGCAGGTCAACGCGGAGGTCATTCGCTACTCCGACGGCGAGGGCGAGTATGTCATGCTCTGGACCGGGCTGTCGCAGGCGCTCGACTCCAAAGAACGTGCGTCCAATGAGGTCACGGTTCATCTCCCGGCGACCGGCCACGTCTATGACGTCCGCCAGGGCAAGTATGCCGGGCGAACGGATGCAATCAAGATGACGCTGACCGAAGGAGAACCGGCGATCCTGGCTTTGCTCCCCGACAAGGTCGAGAAGATCGCGGCCGCGTTTGACAAGACCACAGTGAAACCGGGGACCGTGCTTTTGCTCTCCATGAGCAACGCCACCCCTGCGGCAAAAGCGCAGCGCCGGGTATATCACGTCGAGGTGATGGACCCCAAGGGCGCGCTTGTGCTGGTCCATACCATGAATGTCAACGCGCCCAAGGGGTCCGCGACGGTTGCCGTTCCCCTGGCGCTCGACGCCGCAGCGGGGGAATGGAAGTGCGCCGTCACCGACGCGGCCTCCGGCGTGAAGGCCGAAACGCGCTTTGTCGTTCAACCGGCCGAGCCCGCCGCTCCTTGATGAGCCAACCTTAACGGAGGATGAACCTTGACAGGCGCCGTCCGTCGCAAACGGGACGATGAATTGGTGTTGAACATTTTCGCAGCCGCCATCGGATTCGCGCCGAAGCGCGTCTGGTGCCCTGCGCCCTCCATCGAGCACCGCACCGCGCCCTATCCCGCGCCGGGAACAATCCGCATCGGCACGAAAGACACCGCGGAGGCGGGGGCGCGTTTCAGCCCATCGCCGTATGCCGTGGTGGTGGAGAGTGGGACGCACCGCGCCTTCATCGGAGTGCAGGCTGAAGCCGGCTGGCATCGATGGAACTACGCCGCGTTCGACGTGACTTCAAGGGGCGTCCGCGTGCGGGTGGATCTCGAAGGCCACACTCCCCTTCCCGCAGCCGCGAAGCACATTCGCGCGCGCGTCATCGCGGGCGCAGCCGGAGAAGATCGCTACGCGCTCCTTCGACGCGGACTGGCTCGTCTATATCCCGCGGCGTACAAAGCCCGTGCCCGGAAAACGCCTGCCTGGTGGAGCCGCCCGACCTATTGCGGCTGGGGGGACCAGGTCGGCATGTCGCTGGCGTTGGAGGGACCGGGCCTCGAATCCCGGTGCCTGGCCTACTGCATTCAGGGGCTTTACGAGCGTTGGATCCGCCGTCTGGACGAAGCGGGTGTTCCGTTCGGCACGGTGATCGTTGATGGCGGCTGGTCTCCCGGCGGCGTATGGAAACCGCACCCGGCGCAATGGCCTGATCTGAAAGGATTCATCGCTGGGCAGCATGAGAAGGGGCGGCGCGTTCTGCTCTGGACGCCGCTCTGGTACCACGATGGCTTGCCCGACGCCTGGTGCGCCTTTGCAGGCAAGAAACGCCTGGCGGCGGATCCGACGCACCCGGCCTACCGGCGGTTCCTCGCCGCCCAGGTGCGCCATCTGCTCTCCCCGGACGGGTTCGACGCGGATGGTTTCAAGGTGGACATGCTCTCCTGCATTCCCTGCGAACGCGGCGCCCGCTCCTACGAGCATTTCGGCCGCAACCGGGCAATTGCGGACCCCCACCCCCTCATCCGCCTCCACGTCCGCGCCTGGGGTTGCGAATTGCTTTACCTCCTGCAGAAGACCCTCTACCGGGCCGCCAAGGCCGCGAAGTCCGACGCGCTGGTCACCAGCAGTTCCGTCCACCCCTACTTCCATGACACGTTCGACATGGTCCGCCTGCACGACACCGGCGCGGTGAAAGGGGACGTGATCGCCGCAATGAAAGCGCGCGCAGACCTCGCTCGCGCGACATTGCCCCACCATCTGGTTGATGCGGACGACTGGATACCGTATGACTTCGGCAAGTGGCTTAGGTACACCTCCAACAGCCACAGGATCGGCGTGCCCTGCCTCTTCTACTCCGAGCGCTTCGTCCGCTCGTTCGACGCGGAGCCGGTCGCCCCGCCGGTGCGGCTCGCCACACTGAGGAAAATATCACGCGCATGGCGCAAGGCCCCGCACGTTGTGGGGGCAGATCAATAAGATGAAGCTCGGCCGGCGTTGCCAAACTTGAAAGGCAAGACGCCGGCTGTTTGGCCTGTGAGGATCGCGGATCGTTGGCCATTTGGGGAAATGCGCCCAGCTATCGACATCGCACAAGGCAGGAAGGGATTGGCTTATGAGAGTGCTATCCAAGTTGTTGCTCTTTGTCCACGCCCTGCCTCGCATTGCTGAAGAACGAACGGAGTATCTCGGCAAATGGGAGCAGTGGATGCAGCAGGAAGCGCCGAACCAGGAAAGCGCCCTCTGCATCCTGTCCCTTGCGCCCAAGGAGAAGGATGAGCTGAAGACTCTGGGCCTGAAGCATTTCGGGGAACGCTGTATCATCGACCCGTATGACTCAAGCCCGGAAACCGTGGCCTTGCTCGGAAGGGATTTGCTGCGCACGATGTCCGAGCGGGGCCGCCAGCCCGGCGGAGCCGTCACGAGCGTGATTCAAGCATGGTCGGCTTATGAAATGTGGTCATTCAAAAATGCGCGTCTGTGGAGCGAGGGCCTGAAGCGAGCGCTTCCGGCGATCAGCTTTGTCTGGGATCCCCAACAACTGCAAGTGGTCTCCTGCGGGACGCAGTGGTGCGGCTGCCTGACCAAGTACTCGAACTTCATCCCCATTTGCCTGGGGTTGGCGCGTCCAGCCGATATCCGAGCGGATTTCTCTCCCCAGTCCGGATGGCCGGCAAAGGCAACGTTCACGGAGCGCCTCTCACTCGACCGGAATGTATTTCTGTTCCTTTTCAAGACCCCGACCGGTCGGCCAATGGCCCATTTCATGGATGGCCTGCGCGCGGTTTGGGAGCCCGAACATACCGCAACCGTAGCCGTTGACCCGCATAGAGTGCGGCTGGTCAGGACCGGCGAAGGGATGCACCAGGTCACCAAGGACGGGTTCACCGCCTTGGTCTCTTCGGGGTGCAACTCCATACTCACGATTCTGGCCGGCGACGGGATGGACTATGACGAGTTCAAGAAGACAATGAACTCGGCGCGCATAGAATCCATTCAGACGTATAGCAGCTACTTGACTGATATCTTCCCCTATCAGGATCCGATTACGATGGGCATGGACCGGGATAGCGGCTGACGGCGCCGGCAACCTCCCGGGGCCGCGCGCCACAAGGTCCGACAAATGACAGAATCGTTGGATTGCCTCGAACAGAGGGGGCCTTCCTCCGCAATATTCTGGTTGAGAGGTAACGTTCCAGATGCGAAAATGCCTGATATTATCCATCGCCGTATTGAGCGCGTGGGCCCTGCCCTCCGGATGCTCGGCTCTCCGTGAAACGTCATCCGAGATGAAAGGAGCGAAGATGCCTCCCGTTGTTCTGGCGCGTATCCTGCCCGATAAAGCCTCCGTCATCCAAGCAACCGGGATTTCCCCCGCACTTTCCGGCGAGGTCCGCTGTGAGGCATGCGGCGACCGCCCCCCGGAGATGCTGGCCTTCGGTCCCGGCGGCCGCATCGCGTGGGAGAGCGATGATCTGCTCCGCCCGAGCGGCGGCTCGATTCTGCTGGAGTTCACCTATTCGACCCGGACTTCCTACGAGAAAGACGAGCCGGTCCTGTGGGTGACGGATGCGACTGGGCAGACGGTCCTGCGCGTGACGATTGGGAGAGTGTTCTTCAAAGTCGCCCGGCCGCCGCATGAGTTTGGCATCGACCTGTATCTCAACGAAGCGGAAGGCTCCTGGCTGCGCGTCCTGCTCTCATGGGAGCGCCTTGACGACGGGCGGATGTACCTGCGCACCTCCATCAACGACCGGCCCTACGACCGCGCTATCGTGCCCGCCTTTCCCGCGGGGCGGCTGAATTTTCTGGTGGGCCCGGAAAATGTGAACCTCCGCGAGGTGGCTTTCTATGATCGACCGATCCCGGCCGCAGCGTATCCCCACGTCAACCGCGCGCCGCAGGTGAAGCCCGAAGTGGACGCCGCCCGGCGGCTCGGGTTCATCACGGAAGCCGAGCAGGGCGCCATCGACGCCGATGGCGGCGTGCTCCTTCTCGTGCCGGAGGGGGCGCTGACGTATTCGTTGCCGTGCGGACTCAGAACGATGGGGCTGGCGCACTTCCGAGTTGTCAACGACGCCGAACTCCCCGCCGCGCTGGGGGGGACAGCGGCCCTGATCCTGCCGGATAACGACTTCTGGCCGCCGAACCCCGCGCGTGACAAGGCCATCGCCGAATACGTTCTCAAGGGGGGCGGCCTGCTGGCCGTCGGCAAGTCGGCCACGCTGGTGCGCGACCTGGGCCTGGTCAAGTTCGGGCTGCGCAACGCCGGCTGCGAAGGGTCCACGGAAATCCGATTGAACCTCGATTCCACTATCTTGAAGGCGGTTCCTGGGAACTGGATGGCGGGGTGCAACGGTCGTCTGGAGTTGCTGACGCGGCGCGGACCGCTGTACGACGCGCCGCCATCGGACATCGTATCGGTAGCCGCAACGGAGCCACTGACCGGCCTGCCATGCGCCGTCGCCGCGAAGGCCGGCAAAGGACGCGTTGTTCTGACCGCCGCGGCGCCCTTCGGCTGGTACTTCTGGCACCCGACATTTGAAAGCGTGAATGGCGCAGCCGAGAACGCGGCGCGCTACGCATTCTTCAAGGCGCTGCTTTACCACGCTGCCGGCGTTTCCATCCCGGCAAACTCCGCCGGCCCGTTGCAGGAGGCGGTCGGCATCCCCGTTGGCCCATCGGCGCTCGGTAAGACCGGATCTATCGCGAAGCCCGGGAACGTCGTCCATCTTGGCGCAAAGGGGTCTCTGAGTTTCTGGATGAAGACGGACACCCTGAGTATTGACGCGCCCGATCCCCACAACCTCGTCTGGTTGTCGGACGGCGGCGAGAACACGTGGCAACTCTACTATGATCCGCGCGACCAGTTCCTCATCCTGCGGAGTTTCTCCCCCAACGAGGAGAGCGTCCTTTACGCTAATGAGCGAACGACCTGGACGCGGGATACCTGGCGGCATATCGGCCTCACCTGGCGGGCGACGGACACCGGCGACGCGGCGGTGGAACTCTACATTGATGGCCAGTTGGCCGCCGCGGGGGGCATCCCTCTCCCGACGCACCCTCTGACCCGGATGCTCCTCGGCGCACTGCCGGGCATGAAGGGACTGGAGATGGAGTTGCGCGGCTTCTCCATCGGCGCTGAATCCGCGCTGAACCTGGCGGTCCTTCGCGAACAGGCCGCCCCGCCGATCTCATGGGAGGACTCACCGGAGGATCGCACGAAACTGGAAGATTTCATGCGCACGCACCGACTGGCGCTGCTTGGCGAGACGCATCGCAATCATTGGAAGAACTTCAAAACGTTCGATCAATACGGCCTCTCATTCGACGTGCTCATGGAGAAGGAGCTGCTTGATGGGAGACTGGAAGAGGGTGGGTACTCCGTTTTCTGGGCGCCGGGGGGCGGCCCACCGCAGTACAAGGACCCTCTCGCCATGCGCAACCGGATACGCAGCGTTCTCCGAAGCAGTTGCGGCTTCGTCGGCATTTGCGCCGGCTTGAACGAGGGCGGCCCCGGCGACCCGGCCCAGCACCTCTGCCTGTTCCAGACCGCACCCGCAACCTTCAACGGAACGCAACTCGCCGACGTTTGCCTCGGCGGCGGTCATCCCGCCATGGCGGGCATCACCGGCGCTTTCCGCGATGAAGAGGGTCGGCCCGCCGTGCGCTTCGTGCATATGTGCGGCAGTCCCCTGCGCACAGGCGCGCCGGGAGCCGACATGGTTTCGGTCACCACCCTGGGTATGGCTCCCGCGCTGTCCATCTCGGGCAGTTTCCACTACGGCGCGCGCCGGGGACTGGTGTGGGCGCAGCATCCCGAGCTTTCCGGCTGGGCATGGTGGAAGCCCAGCGACCGCACACGCTACGTCATGCGCCAACTCTTCCGCAATAGCATGTACTACGCCGCATCCTCCGAATGACCCTTGACCTGGAGAACTCCCGCATGGCGATCCTTGCGCCTGCGACGCGCCCCTTCCTCCGTCACGGCCAATCGGTTACTATCACCCGATTCTCTCATAGCGCCTGGTACAAGAATTGGGAAGGGGTCACATGGGGACGACCGTGGGAAAGGACGGCCTGACGTTCAAGTTCGAGCCTGTCGAGGGGGGAAAGCCCTGGGGTATTTCTCTGATGGAGGTCCGGCGCCGGTAGCGGCCGATGCAAAACACTTTATGAAGACGGGTATGACTTCAGGGGAACGCGTGCTGGCGGCCATGCGGCGACAATCGGTGGACCACGTCCCCTGCGCGCCGTTCATGAACTTTCAGCCGGAAGACCAGCGTTGGGGCAAACGTTGGCAATTCCCATTCGGCCCATCCGACCGTGAAATGCTGGAGTACATGACGGGCGAGTTGGGGGTGGACCAAGTCCTGCAGACCACAATCGGTTACTATCCGGGACCTGGAGTCAGTTCGCGCGTCTGGATGGAAGGCGACATCATCCACAAGGTCTGGACGACGCCCTCCGGCGAACTGCGCTCATCCGTGCGATTCGATGAACACTGGCTGCCGGGTCTCGATGTCCCTTTCCTCCACGACTACAACCCATCCCATTTCGTCGAACCGTGGATCAAGAGCATGCAGGACGTGGACTGCTTGCGCCACATCCTGCTGCCTCCGCGCGAGATTGATGATTTGGCGCGAATCCGCTTCCGGTTCCAGCAAGCCAAGCGGTTGGCGGAACGTTATCGTGTGGCCCTTTTCCTTTCCGCCGGCATGGGCCTTACCGGCGCCGTGAACATGTTTGGACCGGAAGAGGCTTCCATCCTCTGCGTGACGGAACCGGACCTGATCGATGCATACCTGGAGGTGAACCACCAGTACAACTTGAAGATTATGGAGCTCGGCCTGGACATGGGGGCGGATGGGGTCCGTCGCAACGGCTTCTACGAATCCTGCGATCTCTACAGCCCGGCCGTTCTGAAGCGCTTTCTCGGGGACCGGCTGAAACGCGAGGCCGCCCTGACGCACTCCGCAGGGAAGCTGTTCAGCTACACCCTGCTGACCGGTTATGTCCCGATCCTGGACTGGCTGGCTTCGCTGCGGATTGACAGCCTTGTCTGTCCGGATGTCTTCCTGCGCGATGGGAACGCGCGGTTGTTGGCCGCCACGCTGGGCGCAACGACCAGTTTCTGGACCGGCCCCAGCGACACGGTTCATATGCCCTATGAGAGGCCGGAGGAAGTTCGCGGGGCTGTTCGCCACGTGTTCGAGGCCTTCGGCAAGACGGGGCTCCTCATCACGCCCTGTTCCTCAGCCAAAGCCACATTCCCATGGGAGAACGTGCTGGCGATGGTGGATGAATGGAAGAAACTGTGCTGAGCGACGTGAGGGATTGCCGAATCGCTTACAGGTCCAGCCCCGCGGCGTTGTCGAAGATCTGCCAGATAACCTTGTCCCCCGGCCCGAGCCCGCTGGAGGGATCGGAGTGGCCGTTGGTGCAATGGCCGATATCGTACACGTAACCTTCCACGCGTCCCGCGCCCTCGTCGTACCAGATGATGCGCTGCTGCGGGTCGCCGAACCACGCGGCATGCTGGTCGCCATAGAGGACGTTGCACCCTTCGCGATGTCCCCAGTACCCCAGGCCGGGGATCGGCTCGTTGCCGAACCACGGCCCGCCGGGGTTGCCGATGCCATACCCGCCATGGTCCAGCATGAACGTGTCGCACACCACCGACCGGGAACCGAGCAGCTTCTCCGTGCGAAAAGTGGGCTTTCCGATGGTGATGTTGTACGGCAGTTGCGGCTTCACGGCGGGGTAGAGCGGCGCATCCACATTGCCCATGTTGTTCGGCATATTGCGGTAGGCGTAGCCGCAGAACTCCATATTGCCCTCGCCGAACCCGTCGAGGACCGTCACCCCGGAAACGGTGCCGACGCGCATGTTGGTCTTCAGCGCGCTCAAGTCGCCGAAGAAGATCGCCTCGCGGGTGAAGCCCCCGCCGGCGCGCTGGCTCTGCCCCGTCCGGCACGCGGCGATCTCCTCCTGTGTGCAGCCGGAGGGCATCTGGCGCACGAACATGTCCCAATTGGTCGAGATCATCGGCTTGCGATAGTCCCCTCCCGTGCCGTTCAGCGTCGGGCAGAAGAAGATGCGCGCGTCCGGCGAATAGCCGCACCAGACCAGGTAGGACAGCCCCCAGGGGGCCTGGGTGAAGTGGCCTGCCCCCCACTCCGAGCCGATCATCTTGAACCCGCGCGTGAAGCAATCCACGAAGCTGCCGACGGCGGGAGTGGAATTGATGTAGCTGTTCGTGAGGATTTCTTCGCCGGTCCGCGAATCGCTGATCAGCCCCGTGTCCGGCGACCAGCCCACGCCGATGGCCTGCGGCGGCGGGCCGCTGATGTTGGACCAGTTCGGGTTGGAGGGGACATAGCCGCCATAGTCGCCGTAATACATCTCCAGCGCCTTGCCCTGCTGGTTGAGATTGTTCAGGCAGGCGGTGCGCCGCGCCTTCTCTCGCGCCGCGGCCAGCGCCGGCAGCAATAGAGCCGCCAGAATGGCGATGATGGCTATGACGACGAGCAGCTCGATCAAGGTGAACGCACTCGGGAGCGCGTTCACTCGCCGCTTCAGCGGATTGCTCATGGCTTCACCTCGCGGGCAGATCGACACCGCGCCGTCTGCGCATGGGCCCTATCGGCGCAGGCCTTCATAGACGTTCAGCCACTCCGGGTTGACGACCGCGTCATTCGACTCGTAGGTGGAGAAACCGTCATAGCCTTCCGCGGCAAAGCGGCGGGCATTCTTCTGCGCATACGCCAGGTCGTAACCCGCGCCGCGGATCAGCCGCGCTTTGGCCTGCACCATCCGCCGCCAGTTCGGGCGAGGCTCGGTAATCAGCGCGGGGTCTTCCGTCGCGATGTAGCGATCGGCCACCACTTCATTGCAGAGTCCCTCGGCAAGCCACGCCTTCATGTCTATGCCGTCAAAGAGGCATTGATTGGGCCGCAGCCACAAAGAGACCTGGACGTGTCGCAGACCGGCCCGATTCAGCGACGCGCGCAGTTCCCGGCCGAATTGCGTGACGAAATCCGCCCGGTACTGGTACCAGCGCACCCACTCCCGAGTCATTTCCGGCAACGTATGATCGTGTCCGAGATCATACTTCGCCGGCAGGCGGCCATGCATGTCGCGCGGCGGCAGGCGGCCGTACTTGCGCCGGTAGCCGTCCACCAGAACGGGGTGATAGTGCACAAAGGGCGGGTGCCGCAGGAAGCCAAGGCTTAGCCCCTGCAATCCGTACGCGGCGGCATCCGTCAGAATCCCGACGGTATACCGCCGGACCTCGGGGATGGCGTAGCACATCTTGATGCCCCAATCGTAGCCGCTCTCGGTTACCTCTCCGTACTCCAGGTGCTTCTCGAAAAACTCCGGCTTGAGGCCGCTCTGGTAGGACGCAATGCGGATCCAGCCGTAAAGCTCGACGTTGAACTCTTTCGCGGCGGCCACAGCCGTCTTCAACAAGTCGAAGCGTTGCAGCGCGAGGCTGTACGCTTTAGCCGCGGGTTCAAAAACATTGTGTGCGCGCCCCACTATCGGGCGCATCGTGCCGATCTTCGTGGGGAAGTCGGTGCACTCGCCATGGATGCGCCAATAGATTCGTTTGTAGCCGGCGCGCTTGTGGTTCCAAATGCTATCGCGGAAGGGCTCCGGGCTGGGACGCCGGAAGCCGCTCCAGACATATGCGATGTCGTAGGTGTCGGCGAACCCGGTCAAGTCAACGCTTGAGGCCGTTCTTTCGCGGCGGCGCCATGCCGCTTCCTGGGCGGGGCTGAGCTTCTCAAAGCGGATGTAGTCGATCCGGCTCGCCCAGTAGGGATTCCGCGTGGTTTCCAGCCGCAAAGATCTGCCGTCCATTTCCGCAATGCCGAAGTCCAGTTCCGTTTTCGGCTGGCCCGACATTTCGGCAATCCCGGTACTCCCCGCTGCGGCCGGCGGTTTTGAGAGAAGACAGTGAAAAGGAGACGGCGCGTTATAGCGCTGAATTCCGGCGGGGTTGCCGCTGAGGCGGAGCGTCAACGCGGCCCC
>Ga0114951_10005905_pt1 | contig 11077 bp, 11 predicted proteins | sample AM7aDNAmetaG_FD_88677 | JGI IMG/M metagenome (GOLD analysis project Ga0114951, IMG submission 88677) | Freshwater microbial communities from Finland to study Microbial Dark Matter (Phase II) - AM7a DNA metaG | ecosystem: Environmental > Aquatic > Freshwater > Lake | place: Finland: Lake Alinen... | reverse complement strand
TTATGAAAAACCCTGATCGTACTTTTGAATGCCTGCAACTTATAGCTTCTATCCGTAAACTAGAACGCATGGGCGACCATTGCAGCAACATTGCCGAAGAGATTTTCTTCTATACCGATGCCAAAGTGTTGAAACATTCGGGCAAGAAATAGGCTGAATTTTAGGCAAAAGAATGTTCATAGAAAACGAGTAGCCTTTTTTATCTCTGATTTCTAACAGATTTCAAATTTTGTCATATATTTGTAAAAGATATTACTCACTCTAAAAATAAGAGATTTGTTTCTTTGAATAAATATTGAAACTTTAAACTACAAACAGTTAACTGTAAACTAATTATGAGTTCTTATCGTATTTTGGTCGTCGACGACGAAGAAGATTTGTGTGAAATTCTGCAGTTTAACCTTGAAACAGAAGGTTATCAGGTAGATGTGGCTTATTCGGCTGAAGAGGCACTAAAAAAAGACCTGACAGTGTATAACTTATTGTTACTCGATGTAATGATGGGTGAAATATCTGGTTTTCGTATGGCACGTACGTTGAGTGAAAACCCTAAAACAGCTGCTATTCCGGTTATTTTCCTGACAGCTAAAGATTCGGAAACCGACCGTTTGACTGGATTTAATATTGGTGCCGACGATTATATTTCCAAACCGTTTTCCATTCGCGAAGTGTTGGCACGGGTAAAAGTTGTGATTCGACGTACCGGTAACAGTACCAAAACCGAAGTAGTCGTTGAAAAACTGACTTACGAAACGTTAGAAATGGATTTGGGTAATAAGAAAGTAATTCTTGATGGCGTTGAAGTTCCATTTACAAAGAAAGAATTCGAAATACTTAAATTGTTTTTGGAAAATAAAAACCGTGTTTTTTCGCGTGACGAAATGCTTTCACGGGTGTGGAGCGACGAGGTAATTGTCCTCGACCGTACTGTCGATGTGAATATCACCCGTATGCGTAAGAAAATTGGACCTTATGGTAAAAATATCGTTACCCGCTTGGGATATGGATATTGTTTTGAAGAATAAATCCATTGACCATTTAAACATTTACTATTTCCTGAATGGTTTTCAAATAGTAAATGGTCAATAAACTAATAGTAAATGACAAAATGACTTTAAATCGCCGCGTATTTCTCTATTTCTTTGGCATCTTCTTTTTGATGTTTGCCATTATCAGTTTCTTCCAGTATGAACGGGAAAAAGAATTCCGTACCGATCAGCTCGATCAACAATTATCCACTTATAATTTCAGTATCAACCGGTTTATCTTAGAGCGTAATCCAAACTGGGATATGCTGGAAGAATATGTCAAACTATTTCCTGACAGTACCTTGCGCGTCACGGTTATTGATTCCATTGGTGATGTGACCTTTGATTCGTTCGTGAAAAAGGGAACGAAACTCGAAAATCATGCCGATCGGCCTGAAATACAAATGGCTAACTATAACCCTAATGGTAAAGCCATACGCCATTCGGTTTCCACCGGTAAAGAGTATTATTACCTGGCTCACCGCTTCCCCATAGGCTATGTGCGAAGTGCTTTGCCATACAATGTAAGCCTTATTCACACACTTAAGGCCAATACGTTCTTCTTGTATTTCATGCTTTTGGTATTAATTGCTGCAGGAATTGTTCTCTATTTCATCTCCCGAAATTTTACTAAATCAATTGACCGACTGCGCATTTTCATTCAAAAAGCCGAGAAGGAAGAATATTTCAATACTGATATTGAATTTCCCAACGACGAGCTTGGCGAAATCAGTAAAAATATGGTGAAGCTGTATAAATTGCAGTTGGAAACCAAAGAACAACTGAACAAAGAGCGTGAAAAGCTGATTAAACATCTTCAGATTTCACAGGAAGGACTGGCAATTTTCTCTACAGACAAAAAGGAGATTCTGGCAAATACACATTTTATACAGTACAGTAATATTCTTTCCGACCAGCAAAGCGAAAGTTCCAATCAGATTTTCAGTCTGCCCGAATTCTCGGAAATCAATCAGTTTATTGACCAAAGCCTGCAAAACCATGAAATGAAGCGAAAAAAACTGACCATTGAAAAAGGTGGTCGGGTTTTTGCAGTTCAGTGTATTGTTTTTCAGGACAGTACCTTTGAAATTTCCATAAATGATATATCGGTTCAGGAACATGAAAACGAACTGAAAAGACACCTGACGCAGAACATTTCTCACGAATTGAAAACTCCGGTAAGCAGCATTCTGGGCTATATGGAAAGTATTCTGGAAAATCCTGAAATGGATGCAGAGCGTCAACGGTTCTTTGTAGAGCGGTCGTTTCAGCAGGCACAACGTTTGCGTGACTTGCTTCAGGACATTTCTACCCTCAACAAAATGGACGAAGCAAAACGCTTGTTTGATAAAGAACCTTGCAATATTTCAGAAGTAATTCAGGATGTGTTGAACGATGTTCATCTGGAAATCGAGCAAAAAGAATGTACAATATTGACTAACTTTCAGCCCGAAACAAGCATTCAGGGAAACCGCTCACTGGTATATTCCATTTTCAGGAACCTAATGGATAACGCGCTGAATTATGCCGGCGAGAAAATAACCATTGATATCAACTGTTACCGCGAAGATGACGATTTTGTCTATTTCTCGTTCAGTGATAACGGTGTGGGAGTTTCTGAAGAGCATTTAGCACGCTTGTTTGAACGTTTTTACCGTGTTGATAAAGGCCGCAGCCGCAAAGCCGGTGGAACAGGTTTGGGATTGGCCATTGTGAAAAATGCAATTATTTTCCATAAAGGAACAATTTCGGCTAAAACCGTTCCGGGTGGTGGATTGAGTTTTATATTTTCATTAAGAAAACACTAAGAATGCAGCTGTTTCACAGTAAATGGACAGCTCTGTTTCTGAGTAATTTTTTGGGAATTTTCAACGATAATTTTCTGAAAAACTCCATTATATTTATTGCTGTGGCGTGGTCAAAACCTTCATGGCTATCGCAATCGCAACTTATTTCCCTTGTTTCGGCTTCGTTGATTGTTCCCTATCTGTTTCTTTCGCCCATTGGTGGTCATTTAGCCGTCATCTATTCCAAAAAGAAAGTTTTCCGTATATGTAAATTACTCGAAATTCCGGTTTTGGCTTTAGCTTGTGTGGCGTTTTACTATCAATGGGTTATATTGGCTGTTCTTACTGTGCTGATTATGGGAATTCTGAGCTGTCTCTATTCTCCTTCCAAATACAGCCTTATCCGCGACATTGGAGGCACCGAAGGAGTCTCGTTTGGCAGTGGTGTTTTTGAAATGATGGCATTTTTGGGCATTCTGATTGGTACAGTTTGCGCTTCGTTTGTTTCCGATGCCTACAATCAATGGGTGGTTTTCGGGGTTTTAACAGGATTAGCTGTGCTGGGTTATTTTGTAACCCGAAGCATTCGTGCCAATGAACTTCCTGAAAATACCGAAGAAGCAGGAACGCTGAATCCAATCCGGTTTTTGATAGATTCATACCGATTTGCACGGCAGCATCCCAATGTAAACGGTGCTGTGATAGGAGCATCGGCTTTCTGGCTTATTGGCGGTATGCTGCAAATGAATCTGGTTATCCACACCGAACAGTTTTATCAGGCTTCAAACAGCACCACCGGTATGGTTATGGCATGTGCTGCCATCGGAATTGCACTTGGCACGTGGTCGGCAGGTAAAATATCGGGCAAAGAAGTCAAAAAAGGGCTTATCCTTATCGGAGTTCTTGGCATGAGTTTTATATTTACACTACTTACTTTTGTAAAACTGAGTTTTGGTATGTATGTGTTTGCTGTTTTTGCTACAGCATTTATGGGTGGATTGTTTCAGATTCCCTGCCTGTCGATGCTTCAGAACGCCAATCTCGGCCGTAAACTGGGCGACATGATAGCTTATCTCAACCTGGTTACCTTCGTTTTTGTACTACTCGGCACACTTCTATTTTCCCTCACTGCGTATTTCACTTCCGAAAATAGTTTTGCCATATTTGGCGTAATACTCGTTATCTGTCTGCTAACCAGTCTTTATTTCTTCAAAACATCTCCGGTGTTCTGGAAAGAAACATTGGATATGTTTCACAAAACAATCACTAAACCAGAATGATTTAGTGATTGTTAGGAGTAAGGTGAATATTTAATAAATATACTTCTTCTTTTAGGTAAAGGGTATTTAGACAAAAGAGAAGCTCTATCATGAAGCCAAAATTCCAACCAACAAACGAAACACCATTTGGAGCTCCGACAAGTAGGTGTAAAATAAACTCAAAAAAAACAATTCACTGAAGATTTTAATTTACTAAATGTTTCTTTTGGGAGCACTTATTGATAAATTATCCTGAACACAGGTTAAAGAGATTATTTGATAATGAAAATGTATAAATGAATCTGTGAAATATGGCTTATTACGTTGCGGATAAATATTTATATTGGTAATACGACTTTAACTCACCGCTATTACAACTCATCTGCTGACTTCAACTCATCGGATTACAAATCCAGTAATCCTTCAGGAAGGTGAACATAGATAATTTTCTTGTCGTGGTCAATTTCCGTGATGTACTCTTCTCCTGCAGGTATCAGTAACTCATCATCATCCGTTGGAATTACAAAAAGCACATTATCAGTGGTTTGATCCACTTCTGAAATTATACCAAGCACTCCTTTCTCAGCATCAAAGAGTGTAAATCCGGCAAAATAATCCAGTTCAATTTCAGCATCTTCCACCTTATCCAGATAGGTTTTGGGTAGATAAATGGTCAACCCAGAAAACTCACGGGCTTGCACATCCGACGAAATTCCATCTAATTTCAGCAATCCTGTGGAATTACTTTTGAAGCGGTATTCATCCAGAAAAAAAGGAACTAATATACCTTCAATTTCAAAAATAAAATAGGGTACATCCTCGCTATCAAACACATCACTGGTAAACGAAAAAGACATTTCGCCATTCACACCATGCGGTTTGGTAATCTGGCCTATTGGAAAAACAGAGGATTTAAGAATCATTGTTGAAATGCCAGCCCCCTAAATCCCCGTAAAGGAGAACTTGAAGACATTGTTTTTATTTAGTATTATCGATATTCCCCCTTTAGGGGGTTAGGGGGCAACAACCGTTACCCAACCGTGCGTATCAGGTTCGTCGCCATATTGAATACCACGTAATTTATGATATAATTTATCGCACACCGGCCCCGGTTTTCCATCGTTGGCAAACATGTAGGTAATATTCAAATCATAATCATCAATGCGTTCAATCGGACTGATAACCGCTGCAGTTCCGCACGCACCTGCCTCTTCAAAAGTCGATAGTTCTTCAACCGGCACATGTCTGCACTCCACCTTCATACCTAAATCTTCAGCCAACAGCATCAAACTATTATTGGTTATCGATGGCAAAATAGAAGTGGATTCGGGCGTTATGTATGTATTATTTTTTATTCCAAAGAAGTTGGCAGCACCACATTCATCGATATATTTCTTTTCTTTGGCATCGAGGTAGAAAATATTGGAATAACCTAATTCATGAGCTTTCTGTCCTGCAACCAGACTAGCTGCATAATTTCCCCCAACTTTGTATTTACCCATTCCAAGCGGTGCGGAACGGTCAAACTCGCGCATAATCACGAAAGGTGTAGTCTGAAAGCCGCCTTTGAAATATGGGCCTACAGGCGTTACAAAAACAATAAATAAATACTCATCAGCCGGACGAACACCTACCTGTGCACCCACTCCGAACAAAAACGGACGGATATACAGCGAAGCACCTGATTCATAAGGCGGGATAAAACGTTCATTTAGCTTCACGGCTTTCAGAACAGCTTCTTCAAATTTCTCCACCGGAAGTTGAGCCATGAGCGTTCCGGCACACGAATCCTGCATACGCAATGCATTATCACGCATACGGAAAATACGGATTTTGCCATCCTTTCCTCGAAAAGCCTTCAATCCCTCAAACACTTCCTGACCGTAGTGAATACTGGTTGCAGCTATATGAATATTCATATATTCACTGTCGTGTGTTTCAAGTTCACCCCAAGCTCCGTTACTAAACCTGCAACGTACATTGTAATCGGTTTTCATATATCCGAAACCCAAATTTGCCCAATCTATCTGTTCCATAATTTATCTGTTTTCAATTATTAATTGTGAATTATTAATTGACTCTCATTTCCCATATTAAAAAGTAAATCGATAATGCTTAAATTCTTCTGAAATCCAAATCTCTGCTCAAAAACCTGATAATAAGGTTTTAAATTTGTGACTGAATTTTCTTTCTTTGGATGAATGCTATCCCGTAAATCAACCACATCTTCATTCAATACTGCCTGATAATCTTCAGTATATTTCAGATTGGGTTGTAAATCTAATAATTCGAGCACTTTAGCCTGAAGTTCAAGATTAAAATCCCACAAAAAATCCCATTTCTTTTCGTAAAACGGTTGGAAATCATCTTTGTAATACTCAAAAAACGGAGTTGAATTGTAAGCTGATTCTAACGTCCGCCAATGCTGTATTTGCCAATCGTTATGACCTGAAATCCGCACATCCCGGGTCAGTATTTTCACTCCTGACGGCTTTTCAACAGGTATCGACAAAGTGTTTTTTCCATTTGCAGTCAGAATATTACACCGATTCCTATATGTTTGTTTTTCGTATGAATCAAATTGTTCCATAAAAACCGTTTCAGCATTCGCCAATGCCACATAATACTCTACCGGAGCTAAATAAGCTGTAGTCAGACAAACAAATTTTCTATCAGTGCTTACTGCTTGCTGCTTGCTGCTTACTGTTGGTTTAATGTTCAGCATTTTTAAAGAACCTGTTCCAACGGATTTTTCCATCAAACCAACCCTTATCTTTGTCCAGTGACAGCCAAACCAATACCGGACGACCAACTATATGATCTTCAGGAACAAAGCCCCAGTAACGCGAATCAGCCGAATTATGACGATTATCACCCATCATCCAGTAGTAATCCATCTTGAAAGTATAGGTTTTCGAAGCTTTTCCATTGATAATGAATTCATTTCCTTTTACTTCTAGCGTGTTATGTTCATACACCCGAATACAACGTTCATAAATCGGTAAATTGTAAGTGTTTAATTCTAACTTAGCTCCTTTTTTGGGAATCCAGATTGGACCAAAATTATCACGTGTCCAGTTTTTACCACCTCCTAAGGGGAAAACATCTTTACGATTTGATGCTTCCAAAACTAATTTTGTACCTTGAGTTTCGAGCATTTTTGTTTTTGATTCTTCATTCATTGGAAAATGATAAATCTGAAGATTGGGATCAAAATGATTAGTCTGTGCAAGTTCAGAAATATTTTGAAATCCAAAATAGCGGGCAGAATTATCATCAACCAACAATCTGTCCTCAACGCTTACATGAAGCTTTTCGAACATCTCATTCGTTAATGTTGAACCAGTTACCTGTACAAAATAATTATACTGAATTCCGGGTATTTTTTCCTGCGGTTTACCGTTTACATATACCTGATTATCTTTGATTTCCATTCTGTCACCTGCAATTGCTACACATCGTTTTACATAATTTTCCTGACGATCAACCGGACGGTACACAATATCACCATACTCACTGTATTTTGACCGTACAAGCTCACGTCCCACCTGATAACACTGGTCAGTGTTTGGTATTTTACCTGGATTTTGAGATGTCAATGCCTGATAACCTTCCATAAAACACCAGGTATAATAATCCGGATTTTGTTTATTAATACAAACCGTATCACCAGTAGGAAAATTAAAAACAACAATATCATTTCGTTTTACATTATCAAAACCTTTCAAGCGTTTGTAATCCCATTGCGGATGCTCAATAAATGATTTGCAATTCAACAATGGAAAAGTATGCTGCACCAATGGAAACGAAAGCGGTGTATTTGGTACTCGTGGTCCGTAGCTGGCTTTACTTACAAAGAGAAAGTCGCCAACCAACAGACTTTTTTCCAACGAGGAAGTCGGAATCTGGTAATTCTGAAACAGGTAAGTATTGATAAAATATACTGCCACTAACGCAAATACAATGGCATCTACCCATCCCATGATGGCCAAAACAGCTTTATTCTCTGATTTTTTCCACCAGGTCCAGGGAATCAAACCGGTTACAAACGCATCGAAAACAACTGGTAAGCCTAACAGCCACCAAAAATTACCAACCCAGGTAATGAAAAGTATGTACACCAAACACCAAACTCCGGCTTTAATCCATTGTTTGAGCGGTTGATTAAAACGGGATAATTCTTTATCTGCACTCATTTTTTATTGAATTTATAAGTTTTAAATGTTTAGATTCATTGATTATTCATTTAGTTCTAAACAATTTGCGAAAATACAACTTAGTTTAGTACCTTGCATTGCATAGTACTATATTTTAAATATAAATGTAAATTATTTTTGTTTTTTGAGATTGTCTCAACATTGTTATCCAATATTATTAATCGATGTGATTGAAATCCATTAATAGTTAATCAAAAATTCAATAGGTCACTCATTCCTAACAATCCTTTTTTCCCGCAGGTAAATTCAGCAGCCACAACCGCACCCAGTGCAAAACCTTCACGACTTTTGGCATCGTGGGTAATTTCAATTGAATCAACTTCTGATTCGTAGCGAATGGTATGAATACCCGGAACCTGTCCATCACGAATGGATTTAATTGCCATTTCGGTTGGATTAGTTTCCGTTTCTTTTGTCCAGACAGTTTTTCTATCCAGATTTTCCAAAATTCCTTCGGCCAACGTAATGGCAGTACCACTCGGAGCATCAAGTTTTTGTGTGTGATGAACTTCCGTCATTTCTACATTGTAATTTGGAAATGAGTTCATAATCTTAGCCAGATATTTATTTACAGCCATGAAAATGTTTACCCCCAAACTGAAATTTGACGACCAAAATAAGGTTTTATCACCTTCTTCAATTTCTTTTTTCAATTGAGGAAGTTCTTCAGCCCATCCGGTTGTACCTGAAACCACAGCCACACCCGATGCAAAAGCTCTGCGATAATTGTTCAACGCAACATTTGGAATGGTAAATTCAATTGCCACATCGGCACTCTTAAAAGCCTCTGAATCAAAATCATCCAGATTATCCACATCAATAACCGAAACAATCTGATGTCCGCGTTCCAATGCAATACGCTCAATGGTTTTACCCATTTTGCCATATCCTATTAATGCTATTTTCATTTTTCAAATTTATACCTCAGAGTGTCGTCAGACCTTTGAGAGTTTTAGCTTATTTTACAAAACACTTTTAGGTGTTTCACACACCAAAAGGTTTAAATTCAATACTGTCCCGTACCAAGTAAAACTAATGTACAAGCTTCTTCAACGTGAATATCATTATGAATCAGAATTTCCTCCAGTTCAGGATTTTCAGTTCCCGGATTAAAAATTACCCGGCGAGGATTTAATGAAACGATATAATCATAATACTCTGGCTGGAATTTATCTGATATATAAAGCGTTACCGTATCAATATCTTCGAATTCCTTCTTTTCGGTATCAATCTTTTTTCCAAAAATGATTTCAGGTTTTTTACCAATTAATTCAATTTCATATCCGTGTCCCAACAACCGTTCTGCAGCTTTATAAGCATAACGTTCAGGGTTATTACTTGCACCAATAATCAATGTTTTTCCCATATATCAATTTAATTTAAATTCCTAAATTTAAAATCTTACATTATCTTAACTTTCTCTGAAAAAGTCCAGACTTTCAAAAATCTCATCCCGAGTAGCTGTCTGATTGATTCGAATATCTCCAACATTACCTAACAACGTAAAATTAATCTCTTTCGTATCGTTCTTTTTGTCGTGTGTCATCAGTTCAAAAAGCAGATCGTAATCTTTACAGCTAAATTCAAAACTTCCATAATATTCTTTAATCAGGTATTTTAGCTTCAACAAATCATCTTTGGGAAAATCAAGTTTTACAAACGAAAGATACAATTCGCAAAGCAATCCCCACATCACAGCATAGCCGTGCAGAACCGGACGATTCACTTTGTAAGAATAACTTTCGAAAGCATGTCCGATTGTATGACCTAAATTCAATGCTTTTCGGATATTTGCCTCAAACGGATCCTGCTCCACAATTCGTTCCTTGATATTAAAACTTCGCTGCAAAAGCACTTTAAGTTTCTCAAAATCAATTTTTTCCAAATCGAATTTCAACACTTCATTCCACTCCTCACGGGTGTTAATCAATGCATGTTTCACCATTTCGGCATAACCCGAACGGAGATTGGCATCATCCAACGTTTTAAAAAGCTCAATATCAATCAGTACCGTTTCGGCAGGAGCAAAAACTCCGATTTCGTTTTTCAGTCCACTGAAATTTATTCCGGTTTTGCCACCGGTAGCAGCATCAACCGCACCCAGCAATGTAGTAGAAACGTTGATATACCTTATTCCGCGCTTGAATGTTGAAGCGGTAAATCCGCCAATATCGGTAATCATTCCACCTCCCACATTAATCATCAGCGATTTACGGGTTGCACCATTTTCGCTCAGGTACTGCCATATTTTCACGGCCGACTCCACATTCTTATTTTCATCCCCACACTGGATAGTCATCACATGACAACCTTTCAACTTTTCCGACTTCAAAACATTTGGCAGACAAAGTTTTTCGGTGTTAGTGTCAACCAGTATATAAATGCTTTCGGCTGACTGTTTTCCAATGGCTTCGTCCAGTTCGGTAATAAAATCTGTGCAAATCATTGTCTTCGAACCACTCATATTTTGAAATTTAGCCTACAAAGATACTTTTTTCTTCAAAATTTTCAGTCAAAATTGCACCTAAACTACTCGAATTTATTTATCATTTCTTTTTTAGAAAGTTTTTTCTTAATATTTATGAAAATATTCTTTATACATGAATACATGTTCATATATTTGCACAAAAATTCAAAAGCAATGAATCAAATTCTGAATCAGGAACAAATGGAGCATGCAGCCTACTCACTCAAAGCAATTTCGCAGGGAACACGGCTCTGTGTGATTTCGTTGCTGGCCGAAACTGACGAGATGAATGTAAGTCAGCTGGTGGAACAGCTTCAAT
>Ga0114951_10005903_pt1 | contig 11078 bp, 9 predicted proteins | sample AM7aDNAmetaG_FD_88677 | JGI IMG/M metagenome (GOLD analysis project Ga0114951, IMG submission 88677) | Freshwater microbial communities from Finland to study Microbial Dark Matter (Phase II) - AM7a DNA metaG | ecosystem: Environmental > Aquatic > Freshwater > Lake | place: Finland: Lake Alinen... | reverse complement strand
CAACCCGATGCTCGTCGCCGAGCGCCACGTGCGCGAGGGGCACGACGACGCGCGCTACCTCTTCCAACTCGACTGGCTTATCGGCGAGGCGCTCAAGACCGGCGAGCCGGAGGTCGTTGCGTCCGCCGAGCAGGCCAGGAGCACTCTGGGGCAGATTTCCGACACGATCAATCCGGACCTGCAATATTACCGGCGCAGCGGCGGGTATCCCTCGAACAGCGTGTACCCGAAACTCCGCTGGCGCGTGGCGCGGGAGATTATGAAGCTTCAGGACGTGCTGAAGGCTAATGGATGCTCCGTAGAATGATGACCACGATTCGGGCGGCTTACGGCGTTGCGCTGATCGCTCTTGCCCTGGCGGGCATCGCTTCGGGCCAGGAGATCGCCTCCCCGTTGTTTGTCTCCCATGATCCGATTCTCTCCATCTGCATCTCGCCAGGGGGAGAAGAGGTCGCGTTCGTCGCCTTGTCGAAAGGACGCAACGTCCTGTATCTCCGGCCGGCGCAGGGGCCGGAGACTCAGATTGACTCGGACAGCCTCATCCGAAATGTTCAGTTCCTGGACGCGGACAGGCTTGTCTATGCCACCCGGGACCAGATCAAGCTCCATGATCGCCATACCGGCGAGACCGGCGCGCTGGCCTCAGGCGCGAACCCGGTGTGTTTCCAGGGGCATGACCGGCTCGTTTACACGCAAGGGAAGGCTATCCGTATCTTGAAGGTGCGCGCGGCCAAAGACGCCGCCGTGACTGCGGGCCAGGACGTTCTATTGCCTTGCGACTGGCTCACGAAGAACACCTTTCTTGCCTGCAAAGATGGCTGCGTCTTCAAGGTCGGGCTGGACGGCAGCCGTGAAGTCATCCTGGAAGGGAACCCCTACGCGCCGTGGTACGTCGGGGTGACCCTCTCGCCGGACGGCAGCAAGGCGTTGCTCGTCTCCGATGACACCAAAGCGAACGTGGGCGGGGGCGGGCACAGCGTGTGGGTCATGTCGCTCGCGGACCGGACGGCGACGCAACTGGTTTCGGGAAACTGGCACGCACAATGGGTGGACTCGGAGCGCATTGTCATGTCATCGGCCGGCCGGCTTGCGCTCATGAACGTTGTCACGCGAGCTGAAAAGACGCTGGAGGAGGGGGCGAAACTCATCGAGACCAGCGACTGCCGGGCCGGACGCGTCGTTCTTGCCAGACGCGAGACGGACGAGGATGGGCTCATGCAGGGAGCGTCCGTGTCATCGATTTCCGTGGCGAGTCAGGAGTTGCTGCCTTGAACCAGGCATTCCGATGGGCGGTTCCGGCGCTGGGCGCGGCCATCCTCACCGGCTGCGCCTCGGCGGCCAACGTCAACGCGGCCGCCGCTCCGCAGCCGCAGGCCGGGCCGCATCTCGTGACGCTGGAGTGGTTGACGCCGCCGGCGTCGGCGGCCGCGCCCTCGCCCGAAAGGAGCTGCCTGGCGCGGAAGACCGAGACGCCTCCCGTCATGGACGGCCTGCTGGATGACGCTTGCTGGAAGTCCGCGCCGGAGCTGACGGGGCTGACCATGCTGGATGCGGACGGCACTCCCGCTGAGGTTCAAACGCGCGCTCAATTCGCTTTCACCCCTGACACGCTGTACGTCGCTTTCACCTGCGCCGAACCGGCGATGTCGGGACTCGTTGCCAAGTGCGCTGCCAACGATTCGCAGGCGATTTGGTATGACGACTGTGTGGAACTCTGGCTCGACGTGAACTGCGACCGCCGCCATGCCTGTCATTTCCTCGTCAACTCGCTAGGGGCCGTGTGTGCCGTCAGGGAGTGGGACAACAGTGCGGAGGATCTGTCGGCAGATCATGCCGGTCCCAAAAAGGTCATCCACGGCGAAGAAGCCATGAGAGACTCCGGCTGTCTGACAAAAGCGGCGCGAGGAAACGATGCCTGGACGATTGAACTGGCCATTCCCGCCCGTGCGCTGGGGACCCAGAGCATCCTCCGGGGCAGCGCTTATGGCCTGAACGTGGCGCGCACCCGGCGCAGCGGCGGCGGGTGCTGGCTGAGTTCATGGACGGGCGTCTTCACTGGCCCGATCTCCCGGTTCGGGACGCTTCGCATGGACAAGGCCGACCTGGAAATTGACGTGATTTCCCAGGGCGCCCTCTCCGAGGGGGAGAGTGCGTTTGCTGTGCAGGTCAGGAATGCGTCCACCACCACCCGGCGGATTCGCCTGGAAGCGCGGGCGACCTCCAAGTCGCAGATGAACGGGAATGCGCGCATCTCGCTGGCACCCGGCGAAAGCAAGCGCGTGAGCCTGCCGTACCGCCTTCAGCGAACCGGGAGCCCGTACACAATCGAACTCGACGCCTTTGATGAAGTGGCCAATGCGCCGCTGCTTTCCCGGCGCTATGAAGGAGTTGTGCCGGAGGCGCTGAATCTCAAACTCACGCGGTCCGAACTCTACCTCGGTGAGAAGAAGGACGTGGAAGGCTTCCTTGCAGTGAACCTTGGCGACGCCGGACTGCAGAATGGCTCTCTGTCCTTCGAAGTGACGGACGCCCAGGGGCGGACCGTGGCCGCGGACGCCGCGGAGCATCTCCAGACGCGGGCCGCAGTGCGGTGCCGCGTGGCGGAGTTGAAGGAAGAAGGAACTTACACGCTTCGCGTGAAACTGCTTGATCGTGACAAACATTGTCTGGCGCAGAAACAGGCGGCGTTCAGCCTCGCGGAGCCGCCTTTCTAGGCCGCTGGTTCGTTGCGGGAGAATTTGATGGCGCGTAAGACGGTCCTCTTCAATGATTTTCGACTTCTGAAGCCCGCTTTTCAAAAGGCGGGATGGGAAGCCAAAGATGAACTCATGTCCACTGGCGGGCGCTTGTTGACGGCCGGCGACAAGGGAAGGCCCCGGGAACTGGAACTGAATCCCGGCCTGCGCGGCTGGCACCGCATCGTCGTCGGACTCTGCAACCCCGGCAAGCTGGCTTGCGGCATCAACCTTCGCGTCTCCGGGGATGCGTTCGGCGATTTCCTGCAATGTTCGAGTTACGAGGATTGCGTTGAAGAGCTGGCATTCAAGTCATGCGACCTGACCGGGCGGAAGCTTTTCATCGGCCATCCGGCCGGTTGGCTGACGCGCCTCGACTACATCAAATTCATTCCGGTGGACAAAGCGCCGTCGCGTGAATCCCGATGGAATGTCGGGGCCATGAATGATTTTTATTCGTATTGTTACGAGCGCGCGCCCCGGGACCCATCGGCGATTGCCCACTGCGTGGCGATGCACCGGGAAGCGGGGTTCAATATCATGTACTGGCAGGCGGCGGGGGCGCAGTGCTACTACCGCACGTCGGTGGGCACCACGGTGAGCGGGGATGTCCGTCCGCGGACAAAATACATTGCGCGCCTGGCCCGGCGGTGCGACCTGTTGGGCCTGGCCTCCGAGCAATCGCGCAAGGCGGGGATGGCGTTCTATCCCTGGTTCCGCATCAACAACGAATATGGCGGAATGGCCAGGACGCTCAAGGGCGTGCTCAGCCGCTACTGGATCGAGCATCCCCAGTTCAGGGACGTCCAGCGCGATGGCCGGAAATCTCCATGGCATCTCTCCTTCGCCTTCCCCGAGGTGCGCGAGCACAAGGTGGCTCTGTCGAAGGAGATGGTCTCCTTTGGCGCCGACGGGATTCTCATCGACACGCAGCGGCATCCTCCCATGACTCAGTACGCCGCGCCGGCGGTGCGGAGCTTCCGCGACATCTACGGCGAAGATCCGTTCCGCCTCCCCGAGAACGATCCTCGATGGCTGCGCCACAAGGCTTCCTATTTCACCGAGTTCATGCGCCAACTTCGCCACGAAATGGCCGGGAGTTCCCATAACTTGAAGATTGCTCTGCGCGTTTCACTCCATCCCGCCCAATGCCTCAAGGAGGGGGTGGATGTCGAGGCCATCGTCGCCGCGGGCCTCGTGGACGTGCTGATGCCCTCCTCCCACACCTACTTCAACGACTTCTCCTTGACGCCGTTCCGGCCGCTGCTGCGCCGCGCAACCTGCGAACTGCACGGGTGCATCAATCCGTACCTTCCCGGCGCGCACGACCCCGGCACGAAAGGGACCCCTTTCTGGGGGATGCAGAAGGCCTACTACAATATGGGAGAGGATGGCTTCGCTTCACAGGCAAGGCAATTCCACCGCGAGGGCGCGGCGGGCGTGGCATTCTATGAGTCTGAGGCCGTCATCAGCCGGTCGCCGATCCGCGCCGCCATTCAGGGCGCAAGCCGCCTGCGGCCGCAGGGCGGCCGGTAGAACAGAAGGACATTGATCCATGCAGGGTGTATGGCGCGAAAAGGGATTCAACGACTTCATCGGCGGCCAATTCGGCAACGCCGGCCACAATATCTATGTTTCCCGCGCAGGCGTGCTCCAGCGCATCCACCAGTTCGATCTGAACTCGGACGGCCACTTCGATCTGGTCTTCTGCAACAGTCAGAACCATTGGGAGCGGCCGCCGGTCTACGTCTACACCGACCCGCTTGCCGGCGCCGAGCGAGTGGAACTGCCCTCCGACGGCTCCTGGTCCGCCGCCGTGGCCGACCTGAACGGCGACGGACAGGACGACCTGGTCGTCGCCATGCTCTACAACGGCGTGCGCGTGGACCTGAACGCCTGCATCTACTACAACAGCCCGGAAGGTTTCAGCGAACGGCGCACGCAACTTCTTCCCGTGCCGCGCTCCACCTCCGTTGCCGCCGGCGACTTCAACGGCGACGGCCGCATGGACCTGGCCTTCATCAGCGAGGGGCGCGTTCGCCTCTTCTACCAATCCTCCCTGGGTTTCGAACCCAAACGGTACGTGGATTTGCCCATCAAGGGAGAGCAACTCGCGGCCGAGGATCTCGACGGCGATGGCTTCGCGGATCTGGTGATCGGGGCCAAAGATGGCGAGACACGCGTTTTCTGGGGTGGCCCCGGAGGCATTGATCCGACCCGTGTTTCCGTCGCCCCCGTGCGATCTCGCGCCGCTAAAGAGAGCATGGGGGCATCCGGCGAGGTCGTATACGCCGATCCCCTCGACGACGCCAACCCGCTGTCGCGAGTGGTCCGGCTGGGGGGTGTTCCGCACCTCTTCCTCGCCGAGTTGCAGCGAGTATTCCTCCTGCCGGTGCACCCCGACAGGAGCTTTGGAGCGGCCCTCGAATTGCCCTGCGCCAAAGCGGTTTCTGTGGCCGTTGGCGACATTAATGGCGATGGCTACGATGACCTGGCCTTCGCCTGCCGGGACATGGACGACGACGGAGAATGCTCCTGGGTCTACTGGGGAGGACCGAATGGAATCCGCCCGGAGAATCGAACCTGCCTGCCCAGCTTCAGCGCTTGCGATGTGGTCGTCGGCCACCTGAAGGACTCCCGGTATGGCGACGTCCTGATCTGCCAAAGCCACAACGACGGTTCCTATGATACGGACTCGCTTGTGTATCGTGGCGGCTCGCAGGGAGTGAGCGCGAACCCCATCCGGTTGCCCTGTCATGGCGCGCGGCGCGTTCTTCTGACCCGGTCCTGGAAGACCGGCGCGCAACAGGTCATCCTCGTCAACAAGTTCAGCCGCAACCGTCTCGGCAATATTCCCGCGTCGATCTACTTCGGAGGGGCGGATGGGTTCACTCCGGAGCGCCGGCAGGACATCCCGGCATGGGGCGCCATAGGCGCCATCTGCTGCGACATCAATGACGATGGGCGTCCGGATATGGTCGTGGCGAACGCCTCGGAAAATTCCCCGGCCCTCGACCCGGGTTCCTACATCCTGCTCAATGAGGGCAAGGGATTTCCGGACAAACCGAGCCTCCGCATTCCCAGCGTGCGCGCCCACGGCGTCTGCTGCGCCGACATCAACCGCGACGGGTACCTGGACCTGATCTTCTCCGGCTTCCGAAATCCGGACATCACAATCTTCTATGGCAACGCCGGCGGGTTCGATATGGAGCACCCGCATCGAATCCGGCTGGAGCATGAGGGCGTCCTGTACAGCGAACCTCGCTGGATCTACCTGGCCGACCTCAACAATGACGGCTGGCTGGATCTGGTCATTCCCATGATCATCAACGACCGCAGTTTCATCCTCTGGGGCGGGCCGGAGGGGTTCAGCATGGAGCGCTGCCAGGTTCTCTCCGTGGAACGGGCGGCCTGCGTTCAGGCGGCTGACCTGACCGGGAACGGCTATCTGGACCTTATCATGGGCGGCCACGCCCCCACGCGAGGCCAGCCGCACGATTCCTTCGCCTTCATCTACTGGAACGGTCCGGAAGGGCTGCGCGAGGACCGCCGCACGCTGCTGCCCGCCTCCGCGATCAACTCGATGGCGGTGGCCGATTTCAACAACGATGGCATGCTCGACCTCTTCGTGACTTCCTACCACGACGGGAAGATCCGTGATATCGACTCCTACCTGTACTGGAATCGTCGCGGTCGGGGATTCTCCGCCTCCGACCGCACGCGAATCTTCACGCACTCCGCTTCCGGCTGCGTCGCCGCGGACTTCAACGAGGATGGGTGGATGGATTTGGCCGTTGCGTATCACAAAGTCAACGGCGATCATCTCGGCCATTCCGCTGTGTGGTGGAACGGTCCCGATGGGTTCAGCGAAGCGCGCGTGACGCGCTTGCCCACCTCCGGGCCGCACGGCATGACCTGCGTGAATCCCGGAAGTATCCTCGATCGGGGCCCTGAGGAATATTACACCTCCAAACCCGGCCGGCTGCCCCCGGGAGCCCGCATTACCCGCATGGAGTGGAAGGCCGATGTTCCCGCCAAGACATGGGTGAAAGCGCAACTGCGCTCGGCGGCGTCGAGCGAAATGCTGGCGGCGGCTCCGTGGCAAGGCCCCGGGGGCGAATCAACCTGGTTCGATAACGGGCAGGCTGCGGGCAACCTCCAGACGCGCGGCCCCTGGGTTCAATATCGGCTGGTGTTGGGGGCGCTGAACAGCCTTGGCACCCCGCGAGTCAGCGAGGTCGGCGTCTGCTACGTCACCTGATGCCGTTCGTGCGCGGTGGGAAACTCTGCGAACGGCTCGTTCCTCCACGCGGCCGAAACAGAATCACACAGAATAAGGAATTCACCCATGAGCGTCTTTGAAATCACAATGCTGGTCTGTTTTGGCGTGGCATGGCCGTTTTCGATCCTGAAATCCTGGCGGTCACGAAGCAATGGCGGCAAGAGCGTTGTCTTCCTGGTCGTCATCTTCGTCGGCTACGTCGCCGGCGTCATTCACAAGGCGCTCTACAGCCGTGACCCGGTCATTGTTCTCTATATGCTCAACGGCATCATGGTCCTCGCGGACATCCTCATTTACGTTCGCAATCACCATCTGGAGAATTCGGCAAAGGACGGGCCCGCGGAGTAGGGGGGCCGGCAAACGGTCATCATGAACGAAACGCGGTCGGAGGGCGCGCCGTTCGAGACCAGCGCCGAAATGCTCGGTGTCGGCCGGTGCGTCCAAACGATTCGAAGGGTCCGCCAGTGATCCCCAGCGACCATTTTGTCCGGTTCTACAACGAGGTGTTCAAGGCGTTGGAGCGCAAGGGGCGCGGTCCGCTGGTGGCGTACTGGCGCGAGTTGGGGCGGCTGCAGGCCGGGGAACTGAAGGAACGCTTCCGGCAGGGAGGGCTTTCCGCGGCCGCCGCGTACTGGAGGCGAATCGTCCGGGAGGAGAACTGCCAAGCGGAGATCGTGGAATCCCCGGACCACTTTGAATTGCGAATGCTCCGCTGTCCGAGCCTGTCCAAGGTGCTGGACAACGACGCGACGCCGTGCGCCGCCTACTGTGATCACTGCATGGCCTGGATTGAGCCCGCTATGGAGGGGTGCGGGCTGTACCCGGTCCTGGACATGGAATCCCGCTGCGAGCCGCATTGCCGATTGCGCGTCTACAAGGATCGCCGGGATGCCGAGGCTTTCGCGCGGCAGGCAAAGCTCCTTTCCGACCCATACGCGCCGCCCGCATCCGTGGCGTCCCGTCCGCCCGCGAAGCCAAGACCTTAACGCGTCGGACGGCGATGGCGAAATATGATGCCAGTGGCGCCGATGCGCATTGTGTGACGCGCAAGCTGATGGTGAAGCGTTCGACAACCGGGTTCATTCTGGCCATGGCGCTCGACCGCTGCGCGGGCGTCTCCGGCAATTTCAATCCCTGGCCCTCCTGCCTCCACGCAAACCCGGACTGGGGCATCATCCAGCCGGGCGAGGAAGCGACGGTGCGAGGCAAGGTCTATTTCTTTCGGGGGACCCTGGAGGACGTTCTGGACCGCTATGTGAGAGATTTTGAAAGGTGAACGTGACCCGAACCGAAATGAGAAAAGCGGCCGTTGCGCCGTCGAAGAAGGCGCACGACCGGATAGGCGTGATGGCGGGATTGAAAGCGGGGCAGCCCTCCCTGGCGTCGGTGTCCGCATTCGGCCTGCGGGTTTGTCAGCTCACGGCATGGAACCAGGCTGATTTGACGGAGGAGGCGGCGGACGCCATCCGCGAGGAGTCGCGCAGGACGGGGGTGCGGATCGCGGCGCTGTGGGCCGGCTGGCCGGGCCCCGCGGCATGGAACCTCACCGAAGGGCCGCTGACGCTGGGGCTGGTGCCGACGGCCTATCGCGCCATGCGAGTCGAGGCGCTGCATAAGGCGGCGCGCTTTGCCGCGCGCGCCGGACTGCCCGCGGTGATCACTCACCTGGGGTTCATTCCCGAGGAGCCCTCCAATCAGCTCTTTCACGAAACCGTCGCGGCGGTGCGAGCCCTGGCGCAGCAGATGGAGCCACTCGGCCTGCAGTTCTGGTTTGAGACGGGGCAGGAGACGCCGGTGACAATGCTGCGGCTGATCCAGTCGGTGGGGACGGAGAATCTCGGCATCAATCTCGACCCGGCCAACCTGATTCTCTACGGCAAAGCCAACCCCATCGACGCGTTGGACGTCTTCGGTCAATACGTCAGGAACGTGCACGCCAAGGACGCCTGCTATCCGACGGACCCGATGAAGCTGGGAAGGGAGATGAAGGTGGGGGAGGGACGCGTGCGCTTTCCGGAACTGGTCAACCGTTTGAGGCAGATCGGCTTTGCCGGGGAGTACATTATCGAACGCGAGATCACCGGGGAGCAACAAGCCAGGGATATTCGCGAAACGGTGACGTATCTTGAGGGGCTTCTTTCCAGCGGAGATGCTCACTGAGAATCTCCGCCGGAGTCGGGTGCGGACCGATAGACCGCGCTGCTTCATGACGACCCGTTGCATGTCGTCGTTCCGGTCGCCCCACGCCGTCAAGACGGGCGCTGCGTCAGTGCCGTTCCTCCCCTTGCGGTTCGATTGGGCGCATGCTACCGTGTTGGCGACGGGGGTTGTCTCGTCTAAGCATTGAACTTCTGGACAGGACGCCGAGCACTAATGCAGGGCCTCGTTGTTGATCACCGAATCCGGATGAGCGCGCGCGCCCGCAGGGTCACTCTTCGCGTGACGGCCGAGAAGGGGCTGGAGGTGGTTGTCCCGCGCGGCTTCGATACGGCCGCGGTGCCGCGCATCCTGGAACGTTCAAAGCGCTGGATCGACACCGCCATGGCGCGCGCCGAATTGCAGCGCGAGGCGCTGGAGTCCAGGCCGCCGTGGGAGGTGCCCGCGCAGGTGGAACTGCCGGCCAGCGGCTCGGCGTGGCGTGTCGAGGCGCGAAAGACCGGCGCGCGGCGGGTTTCCGTGCGGGAACTGGAAGGCCGGCAACTGCGGGTTTCCGGGGCCATCGAGAGCGAGGCGGCTTGCCGCGACGCCCTCACGCGCTGGCTCATGCGTCAGGCGCGGGCGTGGCTCATCCCGCGACTGCAAAGCATCAGTTCCAGAACGGGATTGCGGTACAAGCGGGCCTCGGTGCGGCGGCAGGCGACGCGGCTGGGCAGTTGCTCGGCGCGCGGGACCATCTCTCTTAACGCGAAGCTGCTTCTTCTCTCGCCGGAACTCGTGGACTACGTTCTGGTGCACGAGCTCTGCCATCTGAATCAAATGAACCACTCGAAACATTTCTGGGACCTTGTGCGCCGGCATCATCCCGACTGCCACGCGCATGCCAGCCGGGTTCGTGAGTCCTGGCGCAGCATTCCGAGATGGGCATCCTAATGGCTTTCCGCCGTCAGCGAGCTCGACTTTCAGTGCCTCGACTGGCAACCTGAGCGCAGCGAAGGGGCTTTCGGGGCGCTCACCGTTCGCCTGTCGGGAGCGATCGGGACACAATACTTTCCTTCGGAAGTTTTGTGTCCCAACTCTGTCTCGCGCCGAAGGCCGCGCCGCTCACGGATTGATCGTGATCCCGAGGCTGCCGGTCATCGGCGGCTTTCCCTTCCCATAGGTCGCGGTGATGGTGCAGGGTTGGGCCGTTGTGACCGGCGCGGTTGTCAGCAAACCGGTCTTGCCCATCTTGACCCCCTTCAGTTTCGTGCAACTCCAAGTCACCTCGCCACTCACGTCCCGGTCCTCGCCGAAGTTGTAGTGGGCGGCACAGGTGAAATGCCCCACCGTGATGCCCCCGCGAACCGTCGCCGGGCCGTCCACGGTGAGTGATTGCACGGTCCCGATTGAGAAGTCATGGTCGCTCTCGTCCGATGTCGAGCCGTCGAGCGTGCTGACGCGTATCCTGTAGTCGCTCCCATCGGCGTACATCGCCGCGCCCTTGATGGCCTTGCCCACCGTCCAGTTGAGCGGGCTCTTCGAGGCGCCGGCGGAAAGCGTCCACGTCCCGCCGCTTCCCTTCACAAGCTCGACCTTGACCTTCGCGCCTTTCGGCAGGTTGGACGTCCACCCGATGCTGCACGTCTGCCCGCCTTCGAAACGGATTCCGGAGTCCGAGGGGGTGAGAAGGCGCATGTTGCCGTAGACCGCCACGACCGTTCGGCTTGCGCTCGCGACGACGGTGAGCGTCGGGGTGCGTGACAGCAGGACCGCCGCCTCTGTCTGCCAGCAGCGGAAGTGCTTTCCCCCCGTCTCCACCGGCGCGGTGAGGGTCACTTCCTGCTCATCATCGCACGACGCCGTATAGTTCGTGCTGCCCGGCTTGTCGCCCGTGATCGCCACGCCGGTGATCGGCGTGGACT
>Ga0114951_10005902_pt1 | contig 11078 bp, 13 predicted proteins | sample AM7aDNAmetaG_FD_88677 | JGI IMG/M metagenome (GOLD analysis project Ga0114951, IMG submission 88677) | Freshwater microbial communities from Finland to study Microbial Dark Matter (Phase II) - AM7a DNA metaG | ecosystem: Environmental > Aquatic > Freshwater > Lake | place: Finland: Lake Alinen... | reverse complement strand
GCACAGGAGTCTGTCGTTTATGCCGCGGAAACGGAGCTGAATAACCTATTGGCTGATATTGAAGGCATCAAGCAGCAGATTGGTGTTGATGTTCCCGCTCCGTTGCAAGCCGACATCACAGCCAGCCTCAAGATCATTGAAGGCAAGGCTCTCCCCGTCAAGGCCAAAGCCGCGGCGGATGATCTCCAGACCCAGGAAGCATCTCTGATTCCTGAGCCAGTCATGCCTTCAACAGAGGATCTCGACAACATCAAGGCTGCCTTGGCCGCCATCAACCCTAAGCTTGAGTTGGCGAAGACGAGTGTGTGTCCGACGTGCAAGCGTCCATTCACCCTCGACTTCGACCCGCACGAGGTAATCAGTGACCATCAAGAGCTGACGGCAATGTTGGAGGGGGCACAGAGGACATGGATAGCCGCAAGGGATATCTACAATGCCAATTTGAGCAAGCGTAGCAAGCAGACGATGGCGTTGGGTCAAGCCCGGGCCAATGTAAAGCGTCTGAATGCTGACCTGGATACCTACAACATGCTTGTCCAGGAATACCCTGCCGAGCGTATTGAGAAGATCCAGGAGGACCAGCAGGTCTACTCCAACCAACAAAAGCTCAAGGCTTCCGAACGGATCTGTTCCCAAAAGATTGTTGATGCCCGTAGTAAGGTAGCCATTCTGGCCGAAAAACTACCTAAACTTCGGACAGATGTGGCTGTGGCTGAAAACGATCTCAAGAGCTGTGTCACCGCGGAAACCCGTCGGGAAGCGCAGTTGATCGTTGAAGCTGAGATCACCATGCGCAAAGACTACATCTCTTTCCAGGAGGAGGAGACGAAGCTTGGAGCGCAGTTGGAGATCAGCAAGCATAATCTGGCGGCTGTGGAGTCCCAGGCTGAGAAGGATGTCAAGATCCTGAAGCTCACGAACCTGCTCACACGAGCCAGGGATGTGTTGCACATGGATAGGTTGCCGGCCATTCCGATGCGTAGGGCTCGTTCCAAGTTGAACAAAGCCATTGCTCTGTGGTTGGCCAGGTTCGGGGGTACGGTTACGGCACAGCTCGATGAAAACTTCGAGTGGTTCCGTACTGACACCCGTGTCCAGGCCTACTCCGGCGCCGAGGCTGTCAAGGTCGCATTGGCCTTTCATTTGGCCAAGGTAGATCTTCTGGCCGGCAAGCTACCGTTGTTGATCCTGGATGAACCCACGCACAACCTTGACAAGGAAGCGCAGATGCGTTTCTGTGACATCGTGCGTCAGCTACAGGTAATGGCTGGACAGCGGTTGTATATTACCATTGTCACCCATGATGAAGCCCTACTTGGGTCGATGTCAAGGGTGGTCAAGATCGAGAAACAGTAGTTTACGCCGGCGTAGCTCAGGGGTAGAGCTCCTGATTTGTAATCAGGGGGTCGCGGGTTCAAATCCTGCCGCCGGCTCCATTCATAGTTCCCAAACCAGCAAAAGACCAAGGAGTAATCATGGAAATCAAGACCAAATTGTGGAACAAGACCCGTAAGGCCGCCGAGGCTCTTAAACGGCGGCTCAAAAGCAAGGCTGTCAAAGAGAATACCGTAGCCGGTGCGCTCTTTGCTATGTGGTGTATGTCCCAGCTGGGTGTACTCTACATCGTGGTAAGCTGGTTCATTTGAACAGCCTACTCATCGCCCAGGTGTGCATTACGATCTGTAGTGGCACCTCCATCTGGTTTATGGCAAGCAAGCAAACCCCAAGAGAGAGATGCATCAGCTAAAGCACCTGGCAAACCAGCTTCTGCGTGATCTTGAACGTGTCTCATCTCGATAGTCTAGTAGGGTACCTTAGTAATAAACCATAAAAAAGGAGCCAGTTACATGTGCAAGTTCATCATCTCCCAGATCAACAACGGCGCCAAGAATCCTGTTGCCGCGGTAACCGCATCCAACAAAATGGCCGCCGTGCGCAAGTTCGAAGCATGCTCGCTCCCCGTCATGGCCTCGATTGAACGTCGAGGACGCGCTTTCATCATGACTCCTGCCGGCGCCAACAGCGGCACCTGGTTGGATGTTGAGAAGGCGTGGTAATTTAGTAGTAAAAAACGTAAACTAAAAAAGGAAAAGAAAATGAAGACTTTAACCGCAGTTTCCCTGTCACTTGTTATACTGTTATTCGTTGGATCCTTCACCATCGCCCTGTACTTTATGGGTACACTCAACACCCAGAACGGTCTCGCCGTTCGCTACCAAGCGCAGACCAAGGTGGTGGAGACCACCATGGATACCATGCGCAAGACGCTGATGAACCAGTACGGTGTCCACAAGGATGTCGCCGATACCTTCATCAAGGTTGCCGCCCTCAAGGCTGGCGGTCACAGCGGCGGCAGTTTGTTCAAGTCCGTTACCGAGGCATCTGGTAATACCATTCAGGGATTCAGCCCCGAGGTTGCCATGAAGATGATGACTTCCATCGAGGGCAAAATGGATGAGTTCAAGCGCTCGCAGGAAACGTGGGTGGATGTGTGGCGTCAGCACCACACCTATGTCACCAACTATCCCCAGGCGCTCTGGCTCAGTGGAAAAGCGTTCCCGGAACCCAAGATTATCACATCGTCAACGGCCAAGGCCGCGATGTTGAGCGGAGAACTTGGGGATGATATCCTCGGACGTAAGGAAACCAAAGCTGAAAAGGGAGGTTGAGCTTGGTGGTTCTGCTGTTTCTGTTCCCAGTTCTCGTGTGTGCGGGTTTTATCCTGTGCATAAAGGACAAGTATGACACCAAGCAGCTGTTCATTGCCGGTGGCTTTGCCTTGAGCATCTGCTACATCCTGGCTGGTTTGTTCTATGCTCTCGGAACATCCCACTCCCGCTACTCGGAAGTGTGGTCGTTGAAGGGCATGGTAATGGAACACCAGGAGCGGTGGAGCGAACATGTGAGGTACACCGTGCTAGTAGCCTGTGGGACATACACCACAGGCTCCGGCAAAAACAGAATGACGCATACTAGGTATCGCACCAAGACACGCCACAGGACGGACTATCACGGACCGTATTGGTATGTCTGGGGTGATGATACCCAGAGGCGTACCTTGTCTCAGGCAGCGTACGACAAGTACAAAGGTCTGTGGGCTAACGAGCACAAGACAGGGGAACATCGAGGAACTGCTGCCAGGTTCGATCGAGCCATCACTGGTGGTATCTATCGTATCCAGTGGAAAGGTCAGTTCGAGAACATCCACCCTATCAAAGAGATGCACACCTATGTGAACAAGGTTCGCGCCTCTGATAACTCCGTGTTCAAGTTGAAGGAAGCCACCAAAGAGCAGCTCGCCAAGTACCCGCGTCCCGTGGACGTGGGTAATTTGGGAGCTGTGGTAACCTACGGCGTAAACCCGAAGAACGTGAATGGGGAGATGCTTGAGCGTCTCAACGCCAAGCTTGGCCCAGGATATCAGATACATGTTCTGTTCGTGTTCGTCCCTGCCACACAAGGTACAGGCGTAGTCGATGACATCTTGACAGCCTGGTAGATGCCTAACAAGAACGAGTTCGTGGTCTTCATTGGCTACGACTCCGTTACCCACAAGGCAAGCTGGTGTCAGAGCACAAGCTGGATGGACAACACCACCATACACGGTCAGGTTTCAGACTGCATCTTGCAGAAGGAGATCAACACCGATCTACTGATGGACGCCATCAATAAGAACATGAAATACTGGCACAGAAAGAGCTTCAAGGATTTCGAATATCTTGATGTTGAATGCCGACCGTGGGCAGTCATAGCAGGATGTATCGTCATGCTTTTATCTGCTCTTGGTGCTGTTCTAGCAATATTCAACCCACAGTGGTTTGAATCGAGGAGAAACCGATGGTGAAGTGGTGCTTCTATCCTGATATCCATGCCGTAGGCTCCATGCGTGACGGCCATCCTATTCTCAGTCGAGATTGGATCAAGGCCGTTGCATCCTCAGCTGAGCTGGCGTCAAAGGCCGATGTCATCATCCTCCCCGGCGATGTCTTCGACTTTACCAAAGTGGATGGCGACGCCGTGGAGTACATGCGTTTGTTGGTGGACGGGATCAAGTCCGCAGGCAAGCGTGTCTATTTTATCGAAGGCAATCATGACGCACAACCAAAAGGGGTATCCCCTCTGGCGAAGGCTATTGGTTGTGAGATGCTCACCGAGCAGGGGACAATGATCGATGGCAAGCGTGTCGTCGGTATTAACTACTGCGCCCGTGAGCAGTTGCTTCCTAAGCTTGCTTCTGTGTCAGAGCTGCCGGCCGTGGATCTGTTGGTGCTCCATGTAGCCATGCAGGAGTTCCTCGGTTTCGATGGCGCCTGGCAGATCTCTGCCGAGGACATCCCGGACAATGTGAAGAACGTGCTTGTGGGTGATATCCACATCAAGAAGTGCATCAATCTTCCCTCTGGAGGGTGGATGCTCTCGCCTGGCGTGCTACACGCTAAGAGCGTCGACCAGGACTATACCAAGTGTGTATGGACCTGGGACGGTGTGAACAAGCCGACAGAGATGCCCATCTGGACACGCCCGATACATCACTTCAAAGTCTCCAAGGAGAACATCGACGAATTCTTTACTGAGGTATCGAAGATCGAAGTTACTCCTGAAAAGATTGTGTTGGATGTAGTCTGCACTCCGGACATCACCGGCATCTTGCGCCAGGAGGCCCGCACCGGGCGCCTCCAGCCGTTTATCTTCATCGAACGGAAAGAAACAAAAGATGAGGACGTGCAGGACGAGGAGCAATCCACGGACCTGCGGATCACCACGGAGGAGCGTCTTACCCTTGAGGCAGCACTTCCGTTCGAAGTCGACCGGACGAAGGACAGCGAGATGTATGACTTCCTCTTCGCTCTCCTTACCAGTGACTCCAAGAAAGTAATCGAAGAAGTCGCCGCAACCTAAAGGACTGCACAACGTATGAGAATTGTCGTAATAGCAGTATGGTTTGCACCTCTGCTGTTAGGCGTCTCTACGGCTTCGTTGTTCGTGATCTCAGTAATGATTGCCTTGGCGTACCTTGGTGTGTGGCAGGTGTTGGGCGAGGATCAGCAGCAGCATGCTTTTCTACGCGAACTCAACATCACCATAACCATATGTACCTTGCTAAGTGCGGCATTACTGATGTTCACGATCAACAACACCTGAAAAACCAAAAGGAAAAGAAAATGAACCTGAAAAACCAAGTCCGCGCATCTAAGCCCGAGTCCCGTAACAGTTTTGACAAGGACATCGTTGTCCTTACCCGGGAGACCCTTAAACGGTCTCCCACCAATGACAGTGGCCGCTACTGCTATGTAGGGGCACCGGCCGTGTTTACCACCGAGCTTCCTGAGGCCGAGCGTGCCCGCCAGGAGAAGGTCATCCGCAGTGCCACCGAGGCGTTCGAGAAGCGTCACGAGTCTCTTGGCATCTCCTGGAGTGAGAAGGGTGCGGAGCTGGTCTACAAGCATGGTGAGACCCGTGTCAAGCGCTGTGCTGATTGTGGCACCTGTGTAAACCCCACCACGGGCAAGTGTCCCGAGTGTGGTCGCGTCATCAACAACCCGGTCTTTACGGCCACGGTTCTTGAGGACGACGGCCCCACGGTGCAGCGCGTGGATAAGATCCCGCCTAACAAACTCCCGGCCGCCAGTCGTGGCGTCTGGGACTTCCTGGATACGGTTGCCGCGGTTTGCGTCAGCTGCTCCTGAGTAAAATACCGACGACGGTTGGGGCTACGGCCTCTCCGTCGTCGGTTCTCCATCCCTTTCCAAACCCAATCCTTTACTTTACATGGGACTCACTATGAATTTTAATATCCAAAATTGGTGGTCTTCACGGACACCAAAACAGAAGGCAACAATAGTTCTGTGTGTTGCGTTGTGTTTCACGTATCTCATTTCCCCACTTCTACTTCTCGGAGTGGCACTTGTCGGCGGTGCAGCCGTCATCTCAAAAACCTGAAACAACGACTTGCAAAATGGTAAAGACGGGCTAAACTTTCTGCCCGAGAGGTTGCCATGAATCCTGAAGTATATGTGGACGCCGCAACCAGGGTCTACAAGCAAAATAAAAAGATAACCGAGGACCAGTACAATCTTGTATGCGTCCTCTGGTGGTGTGATTATTATTCACATGAACATGATCAGGATGCCAAGAGCGGCTCCTGGCTGTGGGTGAACTATGATCATATACACCCGCATCTCCAGCGCAGCATGTCCTGGCGCCGCATGCGTGAGAACATCCACGCATTGATGACCGCCGGGATGCTTCTGTATCGTACCAGGTACAACCATCGCATCAACAAAAATCAGGTTCAGGTGCGGTTTCTTAATGAAATCTCCAGGGAAATTGAATTCGCCTTCAGGACCGGTGGGCATCTCACAGACAACGGCAAGGAGGGTAGAGTCTATCCTCATCCCAATCTGCCTGATGTCATTGAAGCAACAGCAAACATGGTGCCCTCACAGGAGCGGTATCTCATCCTTCCGGAGGCATCACCCATGATGCGCATCTCGCCGGCTGGAGTAACCTCCTCGCTGTTCGACTTCATGCCCCGAGCACCCGAAGCGCGTAAACCCTCAAGGACATTTCTCATTGAGGGACCGCAGGTGCGCCTGGGGGCTGGGGGATTCATTGGTGAAGCCAAGGACGTATCCCAGGTGCACGATTTCCTGGATCAGTGGAACTACAGCTACGATGCCAAGCTTACAGACGAAAGCAACGGCATCCTTCGCGAGTACCAGATAGAGATGGTGTTCGGGTATCTGCCTCCCTACCGGGATACGGCCACCAGTTGCTACAATTGGCTGGCGGAGTTCTTCCTGCACAGGTATGCCACAGACGAACATCCCGGCAAGTACACGTTCTCCAAGACCCGTGCTGAATGGCTGAACTCCCGCGGAGGGAATGAACTGCGTGGGGCCTCGGAGAAGTATCTGTTAGAGAAGGTGAATGGTAATGCCACTCGCATGTGGGGCAGCAACAACTTCCTAGTTGATTTGGTGATCAGCCATTGCTGGCCCATCATCGAGGATAAGCGCAGCATGCCATACCCCAGCCAGCACTCCAAGTACTGGCGGGCAGGTAAGCTGGCACACAACATCATAGCCCAGAGCCTGCAGCTGGGTATTGATATCGTTACCCTGGCCAAGAGAGTCAAGAGCAAGTGCCCCCGGTGTACCTGGTGGGAGTTTGCAACAATAGCTAACTCAAGACCAAAATTGTGGACGAGCTTGACAGGGGCCAAAGACATATGTATGGTATTGTCGCAACCCTGGCTGTCCGAAGATGGTGCTTTGCACGTCCCCTCGGGCGATGAGGTTAAGATGTTGTACGTTGAACAGACGCTACTTCCTTTGCTTGAATTTCATAATCGCATACAAGCTGATTTGAAGAACATGCTGGACGAGTATCTGACCAACGGTGGCATCCTGACTTCTCGAATGAGGAAGAAGTTTAGCAAAGAATTCATCGAAGGATTACGACAATGAAGGCAGGAACGATCGTCGAGTACCAGTTCGAGCGTATGATGGAACCACGTCTGGCGAGGGTCATGGATGTAGCCAAGAGTGGCGTTTACATCCTTGATGCTCGCCAGCTTGTTTATCTCCCGTTTGAAATTGCTTACATCAAGGAACGTCCCGATGTGAGCAAGGACTTGTACGAATCGTTCGTTGATAAAGCAAAGACCTGTCTTGCCAAGTACAAGGCAACCACCGAGGTGCGTCTTAAGACCCTTGGTGATAACTCCATCCTGGAGTGATAAAATGATCCTTGAAGAAAAGCACATGGGGGAGATCACTGCTTCCCCTCAAGCTGTCTACGCCGCTATGAAAGAGATCCATCCACTATCCCCGGCATATGCTTTTGTGCTTATGCCTAAGTCCATGAAGTTTTGGTCGGGGGAGTTTGGTTTGGCCGTCATGGCCGAACCAAAGGCTGAGATACAGCACCTGTGGGCCGCGCTTCAGCAGATGCCCAAGACCGTTGATGCCCACATGTACACAGGTACAGCCAATGGTTGCACTCTACAGCGTCTTACTACCCGGCTTGAACAGCTGGGTTGTCCTGCGGCTGTAGGCATGAGCATGGGCTTCGATGTTCCCGTTTGGTTCACGTACTACAAGGATGCTCATGCTTATGAGCGTCTGCGCAAAATAGCCCTGGCGCAAATCGGGGCTACGGTAAGGACGGGCCGTATGCCGTCTGCATGATAAGGAGTGCTTTATGCAATGGCTCATTCCCGTGTCCAGCCTACAGCAGCACAACACCCACGTGGCTGTCATCAACATCACACCGAAGATGGTGGATGCCCTCAAGCAGATCATGATCAGTCCTTGTTTCGACATGGACAATCCCCATGCTATCGTAGAGGCCATGGTTGATCTCAAGGCTGATGCCTTCATTTTGGATGATAAGCCTCCGTCATGTGCCTTCATACGTGATTACATGGATCAGGATGGTGAGACCATCTTCGTAACAGACCCTTCGAAGTATATCCAGGACGACACGGCCGAGCGTGTGCATGTCGAACTGGAGCTAGCGCTGGTGAGTGGTTGGTACTGTGCCAGCATCATCATCCACACACTCACCAACAAATACAGCTACTTTCATGGTACGCTGCCGTTGTTGGTGGAAGATTTTCAACAAAACATCAAGGAGAACTGAAATGAGTAAAGGAAGCGTGAAAAATCTGGATATGAACAAACCTGACTCCGGAGAACCTACGGGGATGATAGCCTTCTGCCACAGCACCCCGCCGGCTGACACCAACACCTACGTTGATGTCTATCGTAAGTGCATGCAGGAAGCGCGCCGTTATGCCGCCGGCATGTACTGGGTTACCGGACGGTTCCTGGAGGAGATGTCCATCCGCGGGGAGAAGGCCACTGCCAAGGCCGCTATTGCCGAAGAGGGTATCTCCGAGCGCAGCCTTGAAGAGTGCTGCCAGTTCTACAAGGCATTTCCCGATTGGGAGGATGTTGACTACCTTAGCAACTATCTACCGTGGTCAGGAGCCCGTGAGGTAGCTCGTCTGAGTACCCCCGAGATCCGTGAAGAGGTGATGCAGTCACTCAAGCCTGGGATGACCGTTGCCGAAGTCAAGGACGTCGTCCAGAAGGCGCATCATGACGCCAACCCGGATGACAATGATGGTCGCCGCACCAAGAAGAAGAAAGGGGATGAAGCCTCTGAGCCTGGTGGTGATCCCGAACCTGTGCAGCCGAGTGTCTTCTTCGGTAAGGAGATGGTCGAGGCCATCAACCGTTTGGAGGGCCAGCTCAAGCAGGCTGGTGACATCTGGACGGACAAGGCCTGTGAGATCACGAACTACCACGGTGTCATCGATGATGATAGTCGGGTCAGTCAGAAGAGCTTCGACAAGATCCTGGACATGCAGGTCGATGCCTGTGACAAGATCCAGAAAACACTTGAAATGATTCCCATTCTTCAGCAGGCTTTGAAAGAAGCCCATGAGAAGATGGATCGTTTCGTCAAAGCTGCGAGGAGCGTATGAGCGACAAGAACATTGTAGGCTTGTGTTTTTTTGTTTACCGCAATAGCCCTGATGTGTTGCGGTGCTTTAGTGTTCGAAGGTTCTAAGTGTATCACAGGTGGTTGGATGATTGCCTGTGGTATTGTGTTGTTCCTCTCTGGTATAGCCGTATACAACGATTGATAACAAGGAGTATCCCCATGAAAACGACCCTGAAAAAAGCCATTAAGATCAAGACCCCCATCAGCAACAGCTCTACTTCCTTTGACAGCCTCCAGAAATCTCGCAAGGAAAAGGCGTGCACCTGCTGCAATCCGATCGAGAAGCATGACCATCACTTCAATGCGTTGGTGGCAGATGCCAGCAAGAACATGGCCGCAGCGCCGTTGTTCCTGTCTGACGTCACCAACACCTGGGATCTCTACCTGAAGAGCCTCCCGCCGTCACAGCGCCAGCATCACACCTGCAACGCCTGCAAGTCGTTCTTCGACCGCTTCGGTGGTCTTGTGCACGTCATGCCAGTTACTGGTGAGGTGATCAGTGCTCTGTGGAGCGATCTCAATCCCGCCAAGTACGGTATCTATGGTAAGTCTATCAAGAAGCTCCAGGAAGCCTTTGCTACGGCCAAGGTGAGTGACTTCTTCATCTCCACGGACAGCAAGCTGGGTCAGCCCCACACCAACGGTTGGGGGCATATCTTTGTGCACAACCCGTATGTAACCAAGCTCACCACGCAGACGGCCGACCAGCGTACCGCAGAACTCCGCGAGGATCTTCTTCTGATCACCACCCTGCTGGATAATACCGGCACCGGTACCATGAAGAAGGCCAAGCTGCTGATGAAGTCACCGCAGATGTACCAGGCCAAAACCATTGAACCGCAGCTCATCTGGCTGCAGGACTCTGTTCAGGCGTACCTGGACAATGATTACCGGTTGCAGGGCCATAACCTGGTGTACTTGATCACGGCAACTGCCCCGAAGGGGTTTGCCCACATCAAGAACGGCATCCTTGGCTCCCTCCTGGAATCCATCTTGGAAGGCGACAGCGACACGACCTGCATCCGTAAGTTCAACGAGAAAATGGATCCGCTCAAGTACCAGCGGCCGACCACCGTCGCCGAGGGTACGCTGGACAAGGCCGAGAAGCGCATTGACGATCTCGGTCTGGATCTCCGGCGGCGCGCCGCCCATCATGACGACCTTCGTTATGTCTGGACACCGCGGATGGCGAAGAAGGTCAAGCCGGCTGTTGAACGTTCTGTGTTTGGTGGGATCAAGGCCAACAAGGGTGTTGCCAAAAGCATCAACTACTCTGGTTTTGATATCATCACGGGAACACAGCGCATGAGCTTCGTCCGTTTCTTCAATGAAATCCTCTCGGATGTCTTGAAGCTGCAGATCAAGATCCCGTACAGCCTTCGTCCGTGCCAGTTCACGACCGCCGTCGATCCAGACGCCGAGCCGTTGATGAAGCATGATCGTAAGGATGATCGTTATCCCGTGACGCAGTTCTTCAACATGAGCGAAGTCTCGCGTGGTGCCTTAGGGTTGAACGCCCTGGAGAATGTCCATGGTATCACGGGCAAGCCCTCGGATTGCAT
>Ga0114951_10005899_pt1 | contig 11082 bp, 10 predicted proteins | sample AM7aDNAmetaG_FD_88677 | JGI IMG/M metagenome (GOLD analysis project Ga0114951, IMG submission 88677) | Freshwater microbial communities from Finland to study Microbial Dark Matter (Phase II) - AM7a DNA metaG | ecosystem: Environmental > Aquatic > Freshwater > Lake | place: Finland: Lake Alinen... | reverse complement strand
GGATTTGAACCTGTGACCTTCGGGTTATGAGCGGAGGAAACAACGACGTAGATTACTTAATGATTACAGCAAATTACAAATAAAAACAAATAGATGCCTATTCTCTATGTTACTCTCTATTACCCTCAATTACCTTGTGTTTTGATGTAGTGGTCGCCCATACGTCGCCCACAGCTAGGATTTAAACATCCTTTCACAAAGTTCTTGCTAAAGAAAGGATATTGAGCTATCCTTTCTTAGTGAAAATCGTTAAGAAAGGATAAACTATGAATAACAAAGCCCGATTAGGAACATACCTCTCAAACAATATCGGAGGAGAAAAATACCAATCTTTTATGCCTCCAAAACTTCCGCCTGAGCCTCCACTAGATTTGGAAAAACTATACTCAAATCTAGATAAAGCCACGAAAGCACTCGGGCAACTAGATAATGTAACAGAATTTGTTCCTAACATTGAGTTGTTTATCTACATGTATATTAGAAAAGAAGCGCTACTTTCCTCTCAGATAGAGGGGACACAATCTTCATTCTCCGACCTGTTATTATATGAGAACAAAGAACAACCTGGAGTTCCAATAGACGACGTTGAAGAGGTATCAAATTATGTAGCAGCCATTAATTACGGATTAAAAAAATTAAAAAGTGGGTTCCCGTTGTCGCTACGACTAATTAAAGAAATTCATGCAGTATTATTAAGAGGAGGAAGAGGATCAAACAAAGAACCTGGTAATTTTAGGCGATCTCAAAATTGGATCGGTGGAACTCGGCCAGGTAACGCCCGTTTTGTACCAACTCCACCAGAAAAATTGATGGAATGCCTTGGTGAGTTTGAAAAGTTTATCCACGATGATAAATATAAACTTCCATTATTAATAAAAACTGGACTATTGCATGTTCAATTTGAAACGATACATCCATTTTTAGACGGCAACGGACGTTTAGGGCGCCTACTTATTGCCCTACTCTTATGCGAAAATGGAACTCTTAAAGACCCTATTCTTTATTTAAGTTTGTATTTTAAGAAACACCGTAACTTATATTATGATCACCTACAATCTGTTCGAACAAAAGGCGCATGGGAAGAATGGTTAAACTTTTTTTTAGAAGGGGTCACACAAACAGCAGAGCAAGCAACTAAAACTACGTCAAGAATGATAAATCTTTTTAATAAAGATGAAGAAAAAATAAAGGAACTTGGAAGAGCAAAAGATTCAGCATTAAAAGTTTTTGAATACTACAAATCAAGGCCATTAAATAGTGTTCCATCCATAACAAAACGTTTAAAAATGACAGCACCTACAGCTAGAGCATCGGTAAACCATCTTATAAAATTAGGGATACTAAAAGAGATCTCCGGCAAGCAAAGAGACAAGATGTTCAGTTACAAGGCGTATATGGATATTCTAAATGAAGGAACCAACTGAGAGTTGGTAGCGGGGACAGGATTTGAACGTGTGACCTTCGGGTCATGAGTGAAGGAAACAGCGACGTAAATGATGAAACGTTTTTGATTCTAATCACTTACAAAAAAACTATTTAAACAAATCAGCCCCTATCGATTACTTTTAACTACGTCGGACTACTTTCTATTTGCACCCTGCTAGCACCCACGTAAAGAATCTAACTCTATACTTTAATGAACCATGCAGGCTGAGACCATTTTACCCAAACCTAAAGAACGAGGTATACAACCTAGATGATAAAGTTGTTGCATACGTGATATTTGTTTTTTACTTTTTCAACTTACAAAGTCCGTTCGTATATCCGATATCGTATGATTTATATGCCTTAGGAAGGTTAAGTTTACTTCCATCTACATAAGTACCAGCTGAGCAGTAAGGCGCTTCTGATTCTAGTCTATTATCAGATTCTTTGTTCTCTTTAGAAGACGCTGTTGTGCAATTAGTAGTATTAACATCACAAGTATAATAAAACTTAGTACCGAACGCACTTCCTTTTCCTCCATCCTTTTCGAGGTAATAATTTGCTTGAAAGGATTCACCTTTTAGGCATTTTATTTCTGAAACAGAACACCCGAATAAGCCATAAATTTCTTTTCCAATTTTTTCACACTCTTCTTTAGAAAAATTATTACCTGAACATTCCATCACAAATGAAAAGGCGTTTGTAGTTCCAAACATTATTAAACAAATAACTAAAGCATACTTCATAGATGTTTCCTCCTATCCTATATAAGTTGTACGAACGTCTGATTCTACCCACCCCCCCCCAGAAGTGTCAATATTTTAGTTTGTACTATATATAATAGAAAAACAAAAAATAGTTTTAATTATGATTAAAAAACACATAGTACGAAATTAAATAAAACCATACATGAACAAGGACATAATTAAGGTCCTTGTTGGCCAACGCAGAATAGGGAAAAATTATATGCTGTTTCAGATTATGGATTTTATTGAGGAGAAAGGCTCCTCTGCAAACATCATCTACATTAACAAAGAACTACATGAGTTTGAGGAAATAAAAGACCACAAATCACTGCTGTCATACAAGGAAGGCCTGCCTCGGGCAAAATTTTCATTTTGTTTTTAAGTTGGTAGCGGGGACAGGATTTGAACCTGTGACCTTCGGGTTATGAGCGGAAGAAACAGCGACGATGAATGCTTAATGATTACAGTAAATTACGAATAAAAACAAATAGATGCCTGTTCTCTATGTTGCTCTCTATTTCCCTCGTTTACCCTGTGTTTTCACCTAGTGGTCGCCCATACGTCGCCCAAAAAAACCAAGTTCACTAGAAGTTAACACAACCGTCAAGTTATGTTCACCCCATCATGAGACACTAAGCTTGTAGGGGGAAACACAATGAAACTCATCAACAGGATAATGCTGCAAAGATTTATTTTAATCGTCTGCTTGTTTTTAGCATCTGTAAGTGTATATTCTTACAGCGAAGAACTTTCATCAAATGGCTTAACCAATTTAAGGATAATGACCTACAACGTTAATGGACTTCCCGATATAATAACCAAAATAAAAAAATATAAAAGTTTTGAAAGCAAAAAAACAAGGCTGGCAAAGTTGTGTGCTTTCTTAAAAGAAAAAAACACTACGCCAGAAAGCACTATAGATGCGGTAATGTTGCAAGAAGTTTGGCTTAAAAAAGACCAAAAAATGCTAGCACAAGAAAGTGGATATCAATATTCCTGTTATCAAGATGATAAAAGCTTCCAATCAGGATTAATGATACTAAGCAACAATCCTATCTCCGGTTGCTACAAAAAAATGTTCCAGAACAAAGTCCCAGATAGCGGACCAGGTTCTATTATAGACAAAAACATCAAGCGAGCTTATTTGGAGGCAGTTATTGTTCTACCAAACGGGCAAGATTTTATACTAACAAATACACACCTTATATCTAATTACAAGCCAGAAATAGAAAACGATTCTCAAAGCAAATTCAAATTTAAGCAAGATCCTTCTGAAGAAACCAGGCTAAAACAACTTAATGAAATTCTTACTGATCTCAGTAAACTAGATAAACCAAGCATCGTAGGCGGAGACCTGAACACTGGACCAGAATACCCTCTTTGGAGTAAGCTTCTCGAAGAAAAAGGAACTGTATTAACCAACGGTTATTCTATCGATACTAACTATGAGCCCACATTCTCTGATACAAATATATATGTAACTAACAGCGAGGGGTCTTTGGATCATTTTCTAACAAATCAATATATTGAAATAAAAAATACGATGGTCCTTTCTAGAACAACCATAACGGCACCAAATACAGAATTTGTAGAAGATGGAGATTCATTTGATGATCGTGAATTAGAAATTATAGAAGTTGCGAATCTACTAGATAACAATTCAGAAGGAACAATAGAGATTGCAGATTCGTCTGATCATTACGCCAAGATCATAGAAATATCCATCTGCTGCGACCCAGAAAAGAGTATTGCGGCACGCTAGCAGCCATCTAGACTTTTACAATTGCGACAATATTCTGGATCGGTTTTATCAATTATTGCTGATTCTAATTTGTTAATACATTCATTAGATGGCTTAACTACTGTTGTCAGACCACAGTCCTGTTTTTTATCGGTGTGCGGAGCGATGTTACTTTTGAAAAATTTATTTGGAAGTAATATTTTTATCCCGCTATTTTCTCCAAATACATCTGTTAGCTGATCGCCCATGCTCATTATCCAAAAAAGATTATGTTTTTTAGACAAAGTAGACTTAACTAGATCCTTATATGCTACTTTTTCAAATTTTGAACTTTCACAGCCTTTAATATTGCCTGTTAGACGTAAATGGTCCTTTATCACTTTATCACTAAAATTAAATTTATCCTTTAGCCATTTATAGGTCGAGTTATACTCCTGGCTTGAACAGATCCTAGCTGTAATAAAATAGCACTGAACCCCGTCCTTAAAGCAATATTTTCTCACAAAATCAGAAGTTTCTTTTATCTCTGGGCAATTACCTGTATCATCGTCGTCATATTCTGAAGCAAAGGCCAGTGTGTTATCGATGTCGAACATAATGGCTGGTTTTAATTTTTTATTCTTTAACTCTTTAAGAAATCCCGTCTTCTTTAATAACAGCAATGCATTCTCTGCATATTTTACACTTTCTTTAATATCATCAGAGTACCTACTTTCCTCTGAGTAAGTGTCGTAAACATTATCCTTAGCTTTTATTTTTAGTCCATAATAATTGGCCGAGTCGGACTTTTTAAGGATCTCATCTATACAAAATTTTGCATTATCCGGCAATTCCTCTTTGTTACCATACTGAGAAGAAAAAACATATTTTTGATCTGTTAATGATTTAAACAATTCAATAGTATTCGTACTTTTATTATCAGTGTAGGCAACTCCAGCGACAAAAAAAGAAAACGTTAGCACACAAAACATCTTCATAAAAAGATTCATATACACCCCACTTAGTATAAGTTCTTGTTTAGCATATCCGTCACGATTATTTTAGTTTTGGTATTATATATACCGAAGTCATTATCGTTAACCAAAACCCATTTCCCATAGCCCAAATAAGCCACACCCTCAAGCTTGGCAGGAAAATTGAACTCCGATTTTGCTGTGTCTAGTATTAATGTTTTGACAAAGGGCTTTACGCCATTACTACGTAAAGCATTGGCATCCAACTCTTCCAAAGCGGGGCTGTTTTTAATTTCATCCCACTTAGAGTGCAATATATTGATAGCATCATTCACTTTTATTTTATAAAATTATGTTGTATTTTCTGCTCGTTCAAGAACAATTAATTCTTCTGCACTTAGCATTACCATCTCGCTAATTTTGATTTCGCTCTGACCAAGGCCCTTATCATTTAAAAAAGTATCAGCGTTATCTAGAATATAAACATATTCACTATCGACAACTTCATTCTCAACATCCATTCTGAACAACCTTACTATCTTGCTTGATCTATATGAGTCTTTCGTTGGGTGATTTAATGGACTTTGCATTATAAAATAAAGGAACTTCTCATCTGGAGATACCGCTAGTCCCTCTATTCCCCTATTCACTTTTCTTTTAATAAGTATCGACGGAAGTTTTTCTTGTGTATTTAATGTTGTGTTTCTTAGCTCCTTTTTGCGCCCCTTAGGAACCAGCCTGGTTAATATTTTACCATTTTTATCGACGTGAACAAGGCTGGGCGCATACTCCTCTGATATCCAAAATGTCCCATCTTTTAGTTTTACTATTGCCTCTGTATCCAGCCCATTAGGGTCGTTCTTAAGCACTCTCCCTTTTACATCATACGCCACTTCGCTATTAGGATTGGTAAGACCTGTAACAAGTTTTCCTTTCTTATCTTTTAACGTTATCTTTTCTAGTACGGAGTATGATTTTTCTCCAACTTTCATTTTATATATGGTCGGAGTAAATCCCGGAACAGGAAAAATCTTTCCGCTTTTACCTTCGATATCTAGACCAATTATTTTTTTTGCATCCTCAATGGGAATATTAGGACCTCTATCTGTTATAAAATAGGCTACCCCTTTTTCATCATCAACGTGATGAAAGACACCGGAGCCAAAACCAACAGATAAACGAAGATCTCTATCGTTTATTTTCATATCAGACAACGAGATATCCGCTGTTTGCATATAGACATAGTTTTTTGAGCAGGACACACACACTAGCAAAACTAAAAGAGAACAAATTTTCATCGGCTTGCTATGTCTTTATAGACACCAATATTTTTTAACTTATCGAAAAAGTCATTGTTGTTAGTGTCTCCGTCCATACGAGTAGATATTTCCAAGAAAGGTGATGTGTATTGCGTGTCAGAATATTCGACAGTTACTTTTTCATAACCATTCCAGTCCTTAACCTCGCAACTATTTCTATTAAAGGAACGAACTATAATTTGCACATTACTAAAATCTTTCTCTACAAACAAATCCATCTTTTCTTTTATGGACTCAAGAACAACGTTATTAGAGTTGTCTGTTGGATAATTGTCCTTTATCTGTTGAACGACATCTAAGAACATACCTAGTATTTGCTCATTACTCAGGGAGTCTGTTTTGTCTAGTCCCAGATCCTTTTTGCTTACCTGGGTTCTAAAGGTCAATTCTACCTGACCACTTTCATCGATATATTCGCCAAAATTATAGTATCTGTTTATTTCTTTTTTTATTTCATCATTTGTAAAATATGTGGACAACAGATCAACTGTTTCCTGACTGTACTTAAGTTTAAACTTAATACAAAGATCTGCCTTTTTGCCCTTATCTCTGTACCTTACGGCAATGTCGTTTTTCTGGAGCGTACCGTTCTTATCATCATATAATTTATAACTAACTACAGAACATGCGCTAACGTCATTAACACCCATTTTTTCTAAGGCGTTTGATATATCATCATTACCTGTAACCCTTGCCTGAAATTCTGTAGTAAACGTTGTCGCGCTTAACCCCTGAAGACTCAAAAAATAACCTAATGTGAGTAGTATCCAAGACCTTTTCATTATATTTCCTCCGTTAACTTGTGCTCTATTTATACAACTGTCGTGTTAAGGAGTTATTAAGGATGTGTGAACTACTTGTGAAATAACTTTTAACGATGGTGTTCTATTTCACCAAAAGTTCACATAACAGCAATCTAACGTTCACTCTCATATGCAATAATCAGCCCTTAGATGGAGGGATAACATGAAATTCAAGTTAATAGTTTTGCTTTTATCTTTTACTAGTTTTTGCTACAGCCTTGGAGCAACCGAACCATTGTCGACAGAAAAAAGCAAACAGGTTCTGATAAAAATACTTGGGGATGAGTTTATAGCTCGCTGTGGCCTAGATTATCTGAACACAGTAGACACAAATTCAAAACAACAAATACTAGATAATATAAGTAAAGAAGTACTAGCTATGGATTGTTTTGAAATTTCAGACTTTTTCGGAAACCCAAACAACAAAGACTCAAATAATAGAGAATTTGACATAACTTTATGGCAACAAATAACTACAAGTTGCCCAGATATAATGAAAGATCCTGGTTCTGCCGGCCTAGCGACACAAGTTGTGTCATATTTTATCGATAATATATAAACAATTTGTCACAAAGATATAACGACCCTTTCGAATGACCTTCGGGTATTTCACCCTAAAAACGTTGATATTTTGTATTTTGCAAATTGCACAGCGAGTAAGACAATCTTTCTATAATATCCAGACACCACCCATAGGTCGCCCATTTGCACAAAAAGCAGTCTTTTTTTGATTTCACTATTTGCCTTGAAACTCAAGCCAGGATTGTGGTAGCGGGGACAGGATTTGAACCTGTGACCTTCGGGTTATGAGCGGAAGAAACAGCGACGACGAATGTTTAATGATTTTGAGTATTTACTAATAAAAACAAATAGATGCCTATTCTCTATGTTGCTCTCTATTACCTGCAATTACCCTGTGTTTTGATGTAGTGGTCGCCCATACGTCGCCCAGCATTCGTTATCTTAAACGTTCCTGTGGTCGACCATATGTTACCATTAAGAACCATCATAACGTCGACTAGAACGAAACTCTAACGTTTCCTCGTTCGTTTACCTTATGCTTTTACCTAGTCGTCGACCATAAGTAACCCGCAAAACTAGACACCTTATACTCGAGACCCTTTTTTGATATATTTAATTGATTAAATCTAATATCTGTTAGGGGTTAGATTGAGGCATTCTACCTCTAAAGCCAACGTATTCCCTACCTTTTTCCGTAATTTTCAGTAAATTATTTTTATCTTCTATTAAGTAATGCTGAAGTAATGCATTAATTATTGCTTGTCTTTCCTTTGGGTCACTTATTAAATTAATGTAAAGGGCATCAAAGTTACTATACAGTATTGGTTCTTTCAAATCATAAAACCAATCTAATACACGTTGAGTGTTGTAAACAAGATAATAGTTAAGATATCTATATTCCCAAATATATGCGTTAGCTCTCCATAACAGCAATTGTTTTGTTGCTTCTTCTTTTTCTACAACTGTCGTTTTATTTCTTGGATCTGATTGTTCAATTTGTATGTTATCGGTATCATTATCCTTAAATTTTGTTAGGGACGTAGAAAGTTGGCTGGAGGCGGTGAAAACTCCCCCTTTATATTCTCCCTTAATTGTTAAAAATTTTATCCATTCCGAAATCGGCTTTCTAAATATAAGGATTGTGAAAACTGTAATAAAAATAGACGCAAAAGGCCAAGACACAAATAATTTAAAGTATTCTAACACCATCTTTATTTACCCCCTCCTCTCTCCTTTAGCGCTTTGAGTCCCTGTTAACCAATCAAATTACACCGGCCAATAAACCTTAGTTAAAGGAACAAGTGAGCGAATATCATTATCAAAGTTATCATAATATTGAACAATAAGTCTGATTAATTCATCGCTGTCGATTAAGGTTATGGGAAAGCTGGCTCTTTCCGCTTCATACTTTGCATCTTTGGTAAAACCACCAGTACTTACATAGAGCCCCTTAGACCCAGACCTGACAGCCCCTATAAAACTCCTAATCTCTTGACTGCCCATTTGACCTGAACGGTGTTTTACTTCAACTAAAATTTTGGGGTCTTCTAGTCCCAACCCGTCAGGAGATGCAATTATATCTTTACCACGATCAGAGCCTTTTTCGGATACTCTAGTTTTAAAACCCATTGCTCTTAGAATACCAGCGACTAACTCTTGCATTTCATCCCAATCTAATTTCATTACTTTGTCTTTAATGAATTCATTAGATCTTTCTATTATATCTTCTTTTATGTCACCTAGTTCATCAACCCCTTCGTCTTCCATTTTCACTTCCAGCTTCTTATTAGAAGCCAGAGCCTCTACTTCCTCCATAGCCGTCTCTTTTATTTCAAAAAGAGTAGAAATAGCACCGATAGAGTTTTTTGTAGAGGTTGATAGATCGTCCCTGTTTATACTCTTAAACCAGTCAACAGTTCGTATATGGTAAAAATCCTTACAAGTAGTCGTGTTATATTTATAGTCGGAACTTATTTTGCCCACTAGATACTCTCTGGTTGTTGGGTCATATGTAATAACGGAATCATTTTTTTGTATAATTTTTGAAAACTTATATAACTGATTTGCAGTAGTAAAAACTTTACCTTCTTTGTATTCTGGGTAATATTTTTTAACTAAATCAACTAATGTTTTTTTATCAACGCTCGGGCTAGACAGGTCGGTTATCCTGTTCCAACCAGTTGCAACAATGTTTTTCTTTCTAAATTCATCAATAAGGTAAGCTCCTTCTCCTGCTCTTACCATCCACATTCTATTAGCCATAAAACACCTCGTTAGAGTCCGATATATCATAAAATTTATTTAATACATACTAGCCCCTTATCATTAGGTAGGTTTTATGATAGATAACCTAGATATGTACGAATCCGAATACAAAACCCGCAAAAGCCGTATTGATAAGAGGCTAGAGGCCTCAAAATGGCAGATACTTCCTTATGAAGAGGCTGCAAAGTTGCCAATATCAAGGCTTACAATGCATGCAGTCGAGGAGTATCCCACGGGCAGTGGTCCTGCGGATTATGCCTTGTTTGTTAAGGGTAAGTTTTTGGGTATTATAGAGGCAAAGAAACTGCAAGTTGCCCCAGAGAATGCTATAGAACAGGCTAAAAGATATTCAAAAACAGCTTCTGATACCCATTACAATTTTAGAGGCTATAAGGTTCCCTTTTTATATGCTTCTAACGGTGAAAGTATATATCATTTGGATACCAGAGAAGAGCTTAGTACAACATATCAGATTTCTAATTTTCACACACCTGATGCACTTTGGGAATTTATCAACGATAGTAAGCGTGACGATGGTTATAAATGGCTGAACACCCATCCTGTTAATCTGATTGAACGTCTAAGGCCATATCAAATAGATGCAATACAGTCAGTCGAACAAGCAATTATGGATAAGAAAAAGAAGATGCTGGTAGCTATGGCTACAGGTACAGGTAAAACGTTTACCACCGTTTCATTAGTCTACAGACTTTTAAAATCTAACACAGCAAGGAGAGTTTTGTTTTTAGTAGACAGAAAGGCTCTTGCGGCACAAGCAACAATGTCTTTTGCAGCATTTAATACACTTGATGGGAATAAGTTGGATCAAGAATATGAACTATATAGTCAAAAATTTAAAAGAGAAGATATTGAGGATGAAGATGTAAATTTTGACCCCAAAGTATTAAGAGAAGAATACTTAACTCAGCCTAAGGCTAATCATACTTTTATATATGTTTGTACTATACAGCGAATGGTTAGAAATCTTTTTGGTATAGATGCTTATGCTTTTAATGGAGAAGGTCAATCAGAGGTTGAGGATGATACCAGGAAGCTTGATATCCCAATTCATGCCTTTGATGTAATAATAGCAGATGAATGTCATAGAGGCTATACCTCACAGAACGAAAATATATGGCGTGATGTTTTGGAGCACTTTGATGCTGTAAAGATAGGACTTACCGCAACACCTGCCAGCCACACCGTTGGATATTTTGGAGAACCTATTTTTAAATATTCTACGGATAAAGGCATTGAAGATGGTTATCTTGTAGATTATGAAGCTGTAAAGATCAAATCAGACGTTAG
>Ga0114951_10005898_pt1 | contig 11083 bp, 7 predicted proteins | sample AM7aDNAmetaG_FD_88677 | JGI IMG/M metagenome (GOLD analysis project Ga0114951, IMG submission 88677) | Freshwater microbial communities from Finland to study Microbial Dark Matter (Phase II) - AM7a DNA metaG | ecosystem: Environmental > Aquatic > Freshwater > Lake | place: Finland: Lake Alinen... | reverse complement strand
GGCCTCGGAGCGGACGGCACGGTCGGTGCCAACAAGAACTCCATCAAGATTATCGGGGAAGAAACCAATAATTATGCGCAGGGCTATTTTGTTTACGACTCGAAAAAATCCGGCTCCATGACCGTGTCGCATTTGCGCTTCGGCCCGCAGCCGATCCGCTCGTCTTATCTCATCACCAGCTCTAACTTTGTCGCGTGCCATTTGCCGGTTTTTCTGGAACGCTACGAAATGCTCCGCACGTTGGTTGCCGGCGGCACGTTCCTCCTGAACACGCCGCACACAAAGGAAGCAATCTGGGCTACGCTGCCGACGCCGGTTCAGGAAATTCTGCTCGCGAAAAAAGCGAAGTTCCACGTCATCAACGCCACCAAGGTCGCGCGCGAAAGCGGCATGGGTGGACGCATTAACACGATCATGCAGGTTTGCTTCTTCGCGCTGTCCGGCGTGCTGCCGAAGGACGAGGCGATTGCGGCCATCAAGAATTCCATCAAGAAAACATACGGCAAAAAAGGCGACGAAGTTGTCCAGATGAATTTGAAGGCCGTGGACAACACGCTGGCCAATCTGCATGAAGTGAGCGTGGTAAACAACAAAGTCAACGGCACCGGCCCGCTGCTGCCGTCCATCACGCCGAACGCGCCGACGTTCGTGCGCAACGTGCTTGGCACGATTGCCGCCGGCGATGGCGACGATCTGCCCGTCAGCGCATTCCCGAACAACGGCTCGTTCCCGACCGCGACGGCGCAATACGAGAAGCGCAATCTCGCGCTGGAAATTCCGGTATGGGACGAAAAGACGTGCATCCAGTGCTTGAAGTGCGTGGCGATTTGTCCGCACGCCACCATCCGCGCGAAAGTTTATGACCCGGCGGAACTGAAGAACGTTCCGACGACTTTCAAGAGCTGCGACTCGCGCGTGCCGGAGTTCAAAGGTCAAAAATTCTCGCTCCAAGTCGCGGCGGAAGATTGCACCGGCTGCATGATTTGCGTCGAAGTCTGTCCCGCAAAGAACAAGACCGAGGCGAAACTCAAGGCCATCAACATGCGCCCGCAAGCGCCGTTGCGCGATGCGGAAGCGGCGAACTGGGATTATTTCCTCAAGCTGCCGGAGATGGATCGCACCAAGATCAAGAACACCTCGCTGCGCCAGCAACAGTTGTTGCAGCCGCTCTTCGAGTTCAGCGGCGCGTGCGCCGGCTGCGGCGAGACGCCCTACGTCAAGATGCTCACGCAGTTGTTCGGCGACCGCATGGTCGTGGCCAACGCGACGGGCTGCTCCTCGATCTACGGCGGCAACCTGCCGACCACGCCCTACGCCACGGACAAAAGCGGGCGCGGCCCGACCTGGTGCAACTCGCTGTTCGAGGACAATGCGGAATTCGGCCTCGGTTTCCGCGTCTCGATTGACCAGCAGAAGCAGTTTGCGGAAGAGCTGCTCAAGAAAATCTCCTCGCAGGTCGGCGACGACCTGGCCATCGCCATTCTCACGGCCAACCAAGATGACGAGGCGGGCATCTACGACCAGCGCGAACGCATTGCGGCGCTGAAGGTGAAACTGCTGACGCTGACTTCGCCGGAAGCGAAGCTGCTGATTCCGCTCGCCGACCAGCTCGTGAAGAAGAGCGTATGGATTCTCGGCGGCGACGGCTGGGCTTATGACATCGGCTACGGTGGTTTGGATCACGTCCTCGCCAGCGGCCACAAGGTCAACGTGCTCGTCATGGACACGGAAGTTTATTCCAACACCGGCGGACAGTGCTCAAAAGCGACACCGCGCGGCGCGATTGCGAAATTCGCCGCTGCCGGCAAACCGGCGGGCAAGAAAGACCTCGGCCTGATTGCCATGAGCTACGGCAACATTTATGTGGCCAGCGTCGCGATGGGCGCGAAGGACGAGCACACGCTCAAGGCGTTCATCGAGGCGGAATCCTATCCAGGGCCGTCGCTCATCATCGCCTACAGCCATTGCATCGCGCAGGGCATTGCGCTCGATCAGGGCGTCGGCGCGAAGCAGCAGAAGCTCCTGGTTGATTCCGGCCAATGGCTGCTCTACCGCTACGACCCGCGCCGGGCCGAGCGCGGCGAGAATCCGCTGCAACTGGATTCCAGCGCGGCCAAGGCCAAGGTGTCTGATTTCCTGATGTCCGAAAACCGGTTCAAGATGCTCACGAAGAGCAAGCCGGAGGACGCGAAGAAATTCTTCGCGCAGGCGCAGGTAGACGCCGACCGCCGCTGGAAGTTCTATCAATACATGTCGCAGCCGACGGTCAAGCCGGCCATCGTTGTGGAAGCAAAACCCGCGACCAGCATCGAAGCCTGATTCACGGATTTAAATAATTAACGAAATAATATTATGGATCTAACCACCAAATATCTCGGCATGAAGCTGCGGTCACCGCTGGTCGTTTCGGCATCGCCGCTGTCGGAGGACATTGACAACATCAAGCGCATGGAGGACGCGGGCGCGGCAGCGGTGGTGCTGTATTCGCTGTTTGAGGAACAGTTGCGGCAGGACCGGTTGGAGCTCAATAAAAACCTCCAGCAGGGCACGGAGAGCTTTGCCGAGGCGCTGTCGTATTTTCCCGAGCCGGACGAATTCAAACTCGGCCCGGAAGAATATCTCAAGCACATCGCGGCGGCGAAAAAAGCCACGCGCATTCCCATCATCGCCAGTCTGAACGGCTCGTCCGTCGGCGGCTGGACGGATTACGCCAAGCAGATCCAAAAAGCCGGCGCGGATGCGCTGGAGCTGAACATATATTACATCCCGACCGACATGGATTTGCCGGGCGAAGTCGTCGAGGACACTTACATCAACATCTTGAAAGCGGTTAAATCGAACATCACCATTCCCGTCGCGGTGAAATTAAGCCCGTTCTTCAGCAACTTTGCGAACATGGCGAAGCGGCTCGACCAGGCGGGCGCGAACGGGCTGGTGCTGTTCAACCGTTTTTACCAGCCGGACATTGAGTTGGAGACACTGGAAGTGAAGCCGAACATTTTGTTGAGCACACCCATGGCCGCGCGCGTGCCATTGCGGTGGATCGCCCTGCTCCACGGGCGCATCAACGCCAGCCTCGCCGCAACCAGCGGCATCCATCGCGCGGCGGATGTGTTGAAAATGCTCATGGCTGGCGCCGATGTGACGATGTTGTGCTCGGCGTTGTTGCGCCATGGCATCCCGCAGATCGGGATGATTGAGCGCGACCTGACGGACTGGCTGGTGGAACATGAATACGAATCGGTCGCGCAGCTCAAAGGCAGCTTAAGCCAGAAAAAATGCCCCGAACCGGCAGCCTTTGAACGCGCCCAATACATGAAGGCGCTCACTGGCTACACGGCACAATGAAGCAGCCCGTTTTTAATAAAAAACCAGACTCACGTGAGTCTGGTTTTTCTTTTGGCGGTTAGGGAAAATTGATTTCAGAATACTTCCGCGCGCAGCCCGGTCGTCTGCCGGACGGTCTGCGCAATCTGCGAAAGCACACGCAACGGAAGATGACCCCATTCGGGGTTCACCCGCGGCCGCGCGGCGGAATAAATCTGCACTAGGGAAATTTGCGCGCCGCCGGCCTTGAGTTCCTTTAGGCGATGGCAATATTCCCGGATTTCCTCGAACGGCGGCTCCTCACCGTGGATGGCCGGAAACAGACTTTGAATCACCACGGGACGCAGCCGGCCCACGAGCAGAATGTTCGAGAGGATTTTTTCCAACGGCACATCCGGGCGGTTCACTTTGTCGATGAAACTCTGCGTGCCGCCGTCCAGCTTGATCGAGACCCCGTCCGAACGGGTGAGAAATTCCAATCCCTGCAAAACTTGGGGCTGTTCAAGACCGGTGCCATTGGTAATCAGGACAATCTTAAAAAAACCTCCCAGCGCGCGCACGCGCACCACCGCCTGCACCGCCTCGGAGAAATTGGAAGCCAGCGTCGGCTCGCCGTCACCGCTCAAGGCCACCTGGCGCAGCTTCAGCAGTTCGGCGGGCAGCGTGTGATACAAAGGCCGCTCGGCCAATTTGCCGCTGTGGATGAAGCCGATGGTCTTGCGCAGTTCCGCCGCCATGACTTCGACATCCAGGCCGGCTTCCCGCGCAGGCGTCCGGCGATCCACCTCGCAATAGGAGCAGTCGAAGTTGCAGCGCTTGTCGGGATTCATGTTGACCCCCAGAGACAAGCCGCCCGCCCGCGCCGAGATCACCGCATAGACAAAGTGGTTGCCAAGAAAATCCCGGGGCCGGTCAAACGCCGTCTCGCGCACGGGCGGATGAAAAGTAGCAGCCACTTTTTTCTTCGCCGGCGTGTCGTCCGTCGCTTGATGAGTTAAGGTTTGTTCCACAATGTAAACAAACCTTATGCCCGCCACGTCTAGTCAGCCACACGCTATTTGCTTTAATCTCGACAATTTTTGTCGTTAAGGCGCAATCTATTTGCCTAAAATCGCAACAAATCCGTGCCCAGCCTCAATAGTTTTTGCATCGCATCCGCTGACTTGGCTTCCGCATAAATCCGCAGCACGGGTTCCGTGCCGGAGCCGCGCAGCATCAACCACGTTGAATCCTCCGCGACAAATTTTACGCCGTCGCGCACATCCACTCTTGCCAGCGGCGAGCGCAGCAATTTCCCCGGCGGGTTGGCTTTCAACCATTCCATCAGCGCCATGCGTCTCTCCAGCGGATAATGCGCATCAAGTCGTCCATAGCAGTGCGGGCCGAATTCTTTTTCCAGCCGCGCATAAATTTTATTCACGGAAATCTTTTCCATCGCCAGCATTTCCAACAACAACAAACCGGCGGCCAGACCGTCACGTTCGGGAATATGGCCGGCAAAGCCGACCGAACCACTTTCTTCCGCGCCGAACAGCGCGCCGGGCTTCATCAATTCCGGCGCGATGAAGCGGAAGCCGATACCGACTTCCGTGAGCGGCAGATTCCATGCGGCGCACATCTTGTCCACCATCGCCGTCGTATTGAAAGTTTTTGTCACCGCGCCGCGCCCGCCGCGATTGCGGACGAGATGATGCAGCAGCAGGGCAATGACTTGCTGGTTCATCATCGGACGACCATGACCATCCATCGCGCCGATGCGATCGGCATCGCCGTCCGTCACGAGGCAGATGTCGTGTGGATTGCGCCTCAATTGCGCGCCGCCGAGTGCGTAATTTTTCGGCAGCGGCTCCGGACAAATGCCACCAAAAAGAACATCGTGTTTACCGTTCAGCGTCGTGACTTTGCAATTCGTCTTGGCGAGCAGCGTTTCAAAAACACCCGCGCCGACGCCGAATAGCGCATCGTGCGCCACGCGCAGCTTGGATTTGGAGATTAGCTTGAAATCCACGAGCCGCTTGATGGCTTTGAAGTGCGCCGGGCGGATGTCCCAGATGGAAACTTTAAGCTTTGAATTATCAGTTTTGAGTTGCGGCGGATTCTTGTCCAAAAAGCTTTCGACGGCCTGGCAAGTCTCCGCATCGCTGCTGCCGCCGAAGTGCGACTTGAGCTTGAAGCCGTTGAAGATCGGCGGATTGTGGCTGGCGGTAATCATCACGCCACCGACGGCGACAAGATTTTTTACCGCGTAAGAAACACATGGCGTCGGCGTCGGCTCCGGCGTGAGTATGACTTGAAAATCATTTCCGGCAAAAACCTCGGCGGTGGTTTGTGCAAACCGGTCGGAAAGAAAACGACGGTCGTAGCCGATAACCACTTTTGGCTCGCGCCCGAAGATTTCGGATTTCGGATTTCGGATTTCGGATTTCCAAAAATCCGCCGTGGCCTGCGCGACACGCGCAACATTGGCAAACGTGAAATCCTCGGCGATGACTGCGCGCCAGCCGTCGGTGCCGAAGCAGATTCCAGACATATCAAATCTTCAAATCTGCCAGACCGGGATCATTGTCATTGGCGATCTTGCGCATTTTTTTGATGGCGGCACCCATGTTGCGCTGGCTGAACAAGGCGGTTCCGGCCACAAACGTATCGGCGCCGGCGCGGGCACATTCGGCGACGGTGGCGTTGTTGATGCCGCCGTCAACCTGGATGTGGTATTTCAATTTCTTTTCACGTCGCCAGGCGTCGGCTTGCTGGATTTTCGGGAGGCATTCGTGGATGAAACTTTGCCCGCCAAAACCGGGGTTGACGGTCATCACAAGGAGCAAATCAATTTTGTCGAGAAATGGCTGGGCTTCGGTGATGGCGGTGGGCGGGTTGACGGCGAGGCCGACTTTTTTTCCGAGATTTTTTATCTTCCAGATCAGCGGCAGGACCTGTTCGCCGAGTTCGACGTGGATAATGATTTCGTCGGCCCCAGCCTTGGCAAACGGTTCCAGGAGGATTTCCGGTTTGCCGCACATGAGATGCACGTCGAAGAAAAGCTTTTGCGCGTGCGACCGGACGGCGGCAACGACGGCGGGACCGAAGGAAATGTTCGGCACAAACTGGCCGTCCATGATGTCGAGGTGCAACCAGTCGGCACCGGCGCGCTGGGCGCGTTCGGCTTCCTTGCCCAAACGGGTGAAATCGGCGGCGAGCAGCGAGGGCGCGATAATCATGGGTGATAATTTTTAATTTTAAGTTTTTGATTTTAAGTTGTCCGCCATGAACTTAAAACTAAAAAACAAAAACCTAACAAATTACTTAGGTCTCGTGTCGAGCGCCTTGCGCACGATGCGAGCCAGGGCCTGCGGCAGGTAAGGTTTGGGTAAAAAGTTTATTTCCGGGTCAAGCCGGAAATCCTTGCCGAGCGCATCCGCGCCATAACCGCTGGAGAAAATCACCTTGAGGCCGGGCTTTTCGACCCAAAGTTTCTCGGCGAGTTCCCGTCCATTCAGGCCGCCAGGCATGACCACGTCCGTGAACATCAGATCAATGCTGTCTTTGTATTGTTGCCAGATTTCCAGCGCGTTTCGTCCATCCACGGCTTGAAACACGCGGTAGCCATGGCGGTTAAGCGTCCGGGTGACAATCTCGCGCAGATCGCGCTCGTCCTCGACGACCAGAATAGTTTCAGTTCCACCGACGGCACGGAACTGTGAATCAAAACTTTCCGGTGAGAGGGGCAGCGCCGTGCTCGCTGGCAAATAAATATGAAACGCGGTGCCTTTGCCCAGTTCGCTCTCCAACTCAATCCAACCATGGTGCTGCTTGACGATGCCAAAAACCGTGGCCAGACCCAACCCGGTGCCTTTGCCGAGTTCCTTGGTGGTAAAAAACGGCTCGAAAATGCGCCCGATGTTTTCCGGCGGAATGCCGACACCGGTGTCCACATGGCTCAAGCAAATAAACCGGCCCGCGCGCGCGTCCAAAAATTTCTGCGCCCGCGCCGCTTCCACGTCGCACAGTCGGGTGCGGATGGCCAATTGGCCGCCCCGCGGCATCGCGTCCCGGGAATTCACGGACAGGTTTAAAATGATTTGCTCCATCATGCTGGTATCCGCCTCGACCACGGCTGGTTCGCCGCTGAAATTAAATTGCAACGCGATATCCTCGCCCAACAACCGCCCCAGCATGTTTGACATCCCGCGGATCACCTGGTTGAGATCGGACGGGCGCGGGTTGAAAATCTGCTTGCGGCTGAACGCGAGCAGCTGGCGTGTGAGGCCGGCGGCGCGTTCGGACGCCTGCTTGACCTGCTCCACGGAAATCTGCGACTTGCGATCCAACGGCATGAGCGCCAGCAGCGAGGCATGGCCAAGAATGATGGTGAGGATATTATTAAAATCGTGCGCGATGCCGCCGGCCAGCTGACCGATGGCCTCCATTTTTTGCGTCTGGCGGAGCTGTTCTTCCAAATTCTTCTGCACGGAAACATCCCGGAACAGGCTCAGGAGCAGAGTCGGTTTGGAGCCGGATTCGACAAAGGAATTGGTGATTTCAAAAACCACCTTGCGTCCGTCATGCAATTTATATTCCCGATGGTGCTGCGCTTCCACCAAGCCCTTGAGAAACCGCTCCCGCTGGCCTTGCAACATCTTTTCCCAGTCCATCTCGCCATCATAAATGATGGCCATGGGCTTGCCTTCAAGTTGTTCCGCCCGCATGCCGACCAGCCGGCAAAACGCCTCGTTGACCGCCACGATGATGCCGTTTTTATCCGTGAGCCGCATGCCGTCCACGGAATTTTCCCAGACGGAGCGGAAGAGCGTTTCCGAACTGCGCAAGGCCGTCTCCGCCACGCGCCGCGAAGTGATGTCGCGGACATGAAACAACAGCGCCGGCTGGTTTTCATACGCCACCCGCACCACGCGGATTTCCACCGGAACCACCTTGCCATCCGCACAAAGACTTTCCCCTTCGATCCAGGAAATCTGCCCCGTGGCCAGACGTTGAAAATCTTCCTGGGCGGTCTTTCGCCGGCTGGCAGGCACCAGATCGTTGACGGCGTTTTTGCCGATGAGTTGCTCACGAGCAAGGCCGTGCAACCTGCACGCGCTGGAATTCACATCCAGCACATTGCCGAGCATGTCCTCGACGAAAATGGCGTCCGGGGAATTTTCAAACAAGTCGCGAAAGCGCCGCTGGCTGTGAAGCAATTCCTCTTCCGCCCGCACGCGCTGCAACGCGCCACCGCACTGGTCGGCCAGGTTTTGCAACGTCTCCAAGTCGCGTTGGGAAAAACTGTTGGCCAGCCGGCTCTGGATGAAGATCAAGCCAATGACCTGCTCGGCCTTGCGGATGGGCGCGATCATCGTCGTGCCGGGCTTGGACTCGGCATCCGCCGCCGAGAGCAATTCCGCGCCACGCACCAATACGCGGCGCACCAGCGCGTTGGTCGTCTTGGGTTGGGGCGCGGCGGGAATCGGCACGCGCTTGCCCTCAATGGTGGTGATGGTCAACAGCGAAGTCACCTCGTCCTGTTCGGCCGAATACAAATCCAGCGCAAAGTCGTCCCAATGAAATAATTCATCCGCCGCCTCGCAGATGAACATCGCCGCCTCCTCTGCCGTGGTGACCGCGCTTAATTGGTGGCTTAATTTTCCGAAAACGCCGTTGTTTTGGGCGACCCGGCGCCGGGCGGTGACATCAGTGGCCATTGTCAGCGCCGCGAGCCGTCCCTGAAACGCCAGCGGCGACCAGATGACTTCCATGTCCATCACCGTGCCGTCCTTGCGCTGGTGCTTCCAGACCAACCCCTGCGCCTGCTCGTCCCATTCGGCGACTTGGTTGCGCGAGACGTTTTCCGGCGCGCGCAAATCCGTCAATTTCATTTTTAGAAATTCTTCCCGCGAATAGCCATAGTGATGCATCGCCGCCTCGTTGACTTCCAGGATGTCCAGCCGTTCCAAATCAAAAACCCACATCGGATGCGGGTTGCCCTGAAACAGCAGGCGGTATTGCCGCTCGCTGCGGCGCAATTCGTCCTCGGCCACCTGGCGCAGATGGCGTTCGCCCGCCTCGGCAATGGCCCGCCGGACAGCCGATGGCAGTCGTTCGCGGTTCTGTTTGAGAATGTAATCCGTGGCGCCGGCCTTGACATTTTCGATGGCGGCCAATTCGCCGATGGTGCCGGAGGTGAGGATGAAGGGCAGCGCCGGATATTTCTCCCGGACTATGTTGAGCGCATCCCGACCGGTGAAATCCGGAAGGCGATAATCCGCGATGATGAGATCCCAGGTTTGCTTCTCCAGCGCGGCGACAAATTCCGCGCGCCGAACAACATGAGTGATGTCGGCAACAATCCCATCGTGCTGCAATAAATCGCGCACGAGCAGGACATCATCTGGATTGTCCTCCAGATGCAGAATGCGGAGCGGCGAATTCATGCGGGCGTTTTTTTGGGAATGTGGCAAATTTCTATTTCCCGTTAAAAAATCAGTCTGCCGGTCAAAAGTAAAGAACAGAGGCGATTTTTCAGCATTGACTTTCGGGTGCGTTAGGATAGTTTCGGCGACTCTTTAGCTAATCATATTACGAACCAATTATGCCGAACACGAAGTCAGCCGAACGCCGGATGCGCAACAGCGCCCGCAAAAAACTTCAAAACAGCCGGGTGAAGTCAAACCTGCGCCGCGTGGAAAAGGTCTTCCGCGCCGCCGTGGCCGCCAAGAAACTGGATGAAGCCGCCAAACTCCTGCCGGGCGTCCACTCCGCCTATGACAAGGCCGTGAAAGTCGGGGCCGTCGCCCGACCGACCGCCAACCGCAAGAAATCGCGGCTGGCTTTGACTCTCAAGAAATAATTTGCCTGCAGAAACACAAACGCCCGGTTTTCACCGGGCGTTTTGCTTTTTTGAGGCTCAAGGGAAAAACAGTTTCGGCTTCGCCATCCCCAGCTTGGCGAGGCGAAATTTTGCGCCGACATTGAGACAGCCAAAACCGTATTTGCAACTGCGACGGAAGTTGATGGACGAGGCTTCCTTGAAATATTTGGTCGGGCAGCTCACCTCGCCGATGGTGAAACCGTGCCAGAGGATTTGTGCGAGCATTTGGTTATCGAACACGAAGTCGTCGGAGTTTTGCGCAAGGGACGGCTCCAGCTTGAGCAAAAGATCGCGGGAAAAGGCGCGGAAGCCGGTGTGATATTCCGATAGCTTCGCGCCGAGCAAAAGATTTTCCGCCGCTGTCAAAAAACGGTTGGCGACATATTTCCAGCCGGGCATGCCGCCTTGCAGCGAGTAGCCACCGAGAATGCGGCTGCCGAGCACGCATTGGTGCAGATCGTTGGCGATAATGGAGGCCATCGCCGGAATTAGTTTCGGCGTGTATTGATAATCCGGATGAACCATGACGACGATGTCCGCGCCCGCCTGCAGCGCGAGACGGTAGCAGGTTTTTTGATTGCCGCCATAGCCGGTGTTTTTTTCGTGGACGTGGACGCGCACGCCCAGCAACGAAGAGGCGACTTCCACGGTATTGTCGCGGCTGCGGTCGTCCACGAGGATGATCTCATCCACAATGCCCTGCTCTTGGACTTCGCCCACGGTCTTCATGACGGTCTTGGCCGCGTTGTAGGCGGGCATGACCACGACGATTTTCTTTTTGAAATACATCGGCGCGGATGCTGCCCGATACTGCGTTGCGGGTGAAGTGAAAAAAATTATACAAATTTCGTCCAACCGGTGTCTATGTAGTGAAACTATGACGGAAAACAG
>Ga0114951_10005897_pt1 | contig 11083 bp, 4 predicted proteins | sample AM7aDNAmetaG_FD_88677 | JGI IMG/M metagenome (GOLD analysis project Ga0114951, IMG submission 88677) | Freshwater microbial communities from Finland to study Microbial Dark Matter (Phase II) - AM7a DNA metaG | ecosystem: Environmental > Aquatic > Freshwater > Lake | place: Finland: Lake Alinen... | reverse complement strand
CCCTGAATCATCACTGGGGCTGGATTGACCAGTACGGGCTGGATGGCTTGCATTGGGCAACCCGCATTGTTTATGTGCTGTCCAATACCGAATTTAAGGTCACACAGCCGGCTTACCAACTTGTATATGATTTGCTTAAGGCACAGGATATGCGAAGTTTGAATAATATCGTTCCGGTAACGCTTTCGGGCAAAGGTGGAATGCCATATGATTATGGTGGCAATACGCAGGAATCGGTTGACAGATTCGCTTATATGGCCCTTGCCGGAGAATACAACGGAGGAACAGTACCGGATAGTTACATGAGCCAGACTTTTATGCGCAAATACGCCAATCAGGTCACTGCGCCCTACAATGGACAGGCAGTTTATACGTTCTCAGCTTTTGAAAATAAGGCCAAAAACCAATTGTCAGCTCTCGGTTTTACAGCCAACTCTGAACCATCCGGGCACAAAACACTCAGTTATGGTGCGGCCTTTATCCACCGACGCGATAAATGGATAGTAAGTTTAAAAACCAACAGCAGATATCAATTTGTAAGACAATCCAATGATCCCTGGATTACTTATTTTGCCAATGGAATGTTGGAAATTAATGGTTCCACCTGGCTTCGGTATGGCTCAGCAAAGTTACAATCCGATTTTGGTGCAAATGGTTACGACTGGCGTAAAATGCCGGGAACAACGTCCGTTAATTTTGCTGATATTACGAAGATAATCTGTAAAGAATCCTATTATTTCAGAACCGCTAATACTTTTGTGGGTGGAGTGATGCAGGACGGAAACGGTGTTTTTACCATGCAAATACCGTCATACCCAAATAACAGTTCAGGTCTGGCATCCTTTACCGGCAATAAAAGTTATTTCTGCTTCGACAATACCATTGTGTGTCTGGGAAGTAATATCTCTAATAATGTAGTTTCAGATTCTACCATTACAACCCTGTTTCAGGATGCAGTTTCCACTACCGATTCAACCTATATTGATAACAAAGGTTTAACCACAAGTCCTTACAATGCTGCCAACTACCTGTATTCACCCTCCTGGCTGATGAACAGTCATAAGGTTGGATACTGGATACCCGTAGAGCAGAATCTGCGGTTTTCGCGTATCTCACAGAGTAATAAAAACTGGACGAATACAGCCACTGTAACCGGAACATTAGCTACAGCCTGGTTAAATCATGGTATTGGCCCCAAAAATGTAACTTATTCGTACTTTATGAAACTGAATACTTCGAGAACTGAAATGCTGAATTTTGATGCTCAAATGCAGGGATCAGCTCCACCAGTTACAGTTCTGGCTATGACTGATAAACTTCATGCTGTAGAATCTGTAAGCAACAATAGCTATGCAGCAGCAGTTATCAATGCTGGTTCGAATATTAACCTGAAAGATGTAATCAGCGTCAGCAAACCCTGTGTATTTATATTGAAAACCCTGAGCAGTACTCAAAAGAAATTATCGGTGGCTTACCCTGACCTGGATTTTATTGATAATGGTTTGTATAGTGATCAAACCTGGTGGAGTTATAGCAATACAAACACAGTACAACTAAAACTGAAAGGCAACTGGTCACTGGCTAATCCTGTTTCTCCAAATGTAAGTGTGATTAGCAAGCTGAATAATGTTACCACCATCCAGTACTTGCTTAAGGACGGACTCACAACAGATGCATTAATAACACTTGATACAACAGCCATTGACACAATTCAAAAGGCATCAGACCCGAAAATTATAGCTACTCCAACCGAAATTTCAATTTCATTGCCTGTAGATGGTTGGAGCAATACGACCGGTCAGATTTTAAGTCTTGATGGAAAAACTATACAGGGATTCGTTATGGATAAATCTGTAACTAGTGTTCTAACAATTAATTTTGTGCATGGTGCTTATTTGATTCATCTGAAAAGTGATAGTCAGACATTTACACGAAAAGTTATTATTTAACATCCACAATAATTGAATGAAAAGACTTTTAATTAGTTGTATTGTTCTTGTCAGTTTAACTGCTGCATTTTCACAGGAGAAAACCGTTTTTGTCGATACAATCAACAGACAAACAGCTATTTATAAGCAAAGGCAGCATATTAATTTCCGCGGAAATTTAAACAACTCACGTCTTATTTTCGATAAAGACAAAGTTGGGCGAGTGGCGTTTTTAGGTGGCTCTATTACAGCCATGAAGGGTTGGCATAATCAGATAATGGAATATCTGACAAAACGATTTCCGGATACAAAATTCGATTTTATTGAAGCGGGAATTGGTTCAACAGGTTCTACGCCGGGTGCATTCCGTATGAAGAAAGATGTGTTTAAAAACGGAAAGGTTGATTTGTTGTTCGTGGAAGCGGCAGTGAATGATGATACAAACGGATTCGATTCAATAGCTCAAATCCGTGGCATGGAAGGCGAAGTGCGTCAGGCATTACTAAGTAATCCGAACATGGATATTGTGATGCAACATTTTATTTATGACCCGTTTATCCCAATCTTAAATGCAGGAAAACAACCCGGTGTTATTCTGAATCATGAAAAAGTGGCCGAATACTACCAGATTCCGTCCATCAATCAGGCACAGGAAATTGCTGAACGGATGAAAGCCGGTGAGTTTGACTGGAAACAGTTTGGCGGTACACATCCATTACCCTTCGGACAACGGTTTTATGCTGCAACGATGAAGGTATTGCTGGATAAAATGTGGTCAGAAACCAATACGAAGACAATATTGGAGCCACATAATATTCCAACCAAACCACTGGATGATTTTAGTTATTTTAATGGAGCGTTGGTTGATCCGCGTGAAGCAAGAATCAAAAACGGTTGGTTGTACGAAAATCCATGGATGCCTAAAGTACTTGCTGCAGTAAGGTTTACAAACGTTGGAATTTTGGAGGCGTTAGATCCGGAGTCAGAACTCTCATTTCAGTTTGAAGGCACTGATGTTGGTATTTATTGTGTTTGCGGTCCGAATGCCGGAATCGTGAAATTTAGTATTGATGGCGGAGATTTCAAAAAACTGGATTTATTTACCAGATGGAGTAAAAACCTGTATATTCCCTGGCTTCATATTCTGGCTAATAATCTGAAAAACAAAAATCACACACTAATACTGAGAATGTCTGAAGATAAAAACAAAGAAAGTATGGGCACAGCATGCCAGATTTATTATTTTGCTGTGAACGGAACAAAATAACACAATTTACATTAATCAAAACACATGAAACGATTCTCAATTCTTTTTGCTGCTTTAAGCATTATTTTATCATTGTCAGCTGCTTATCAGCCTCAATTTTCAACTGCCGGATTTTATCAATTGGCAGGAACCGGACGTACGGCTTATTCCATGAATGTGGCATGGCGGTTTGTAAAAACGGATGTCAAAAACGCCGAATCAGTAAATTTCGACGACAGCAAATGGGAAGTGGTTTCAGTCCCGCACGGACTGGAATACCTGCCAAAGGATGCAAGCGGGAGTATTAATTATCAGGGACCTGCCTGGTATCGCAAACATTTCACACCGGATATGGCATTGAAAGGAAAAAAACTTTTTCTGCATTTCGAAGCCGTAATGGGCAAATGCAAAGTGTGGGTAAACGGAAAATTGCTAACCGAACATGTTGGAGGATATTTGCCTGTTATTGCCGATATTTCAAATGACTTGAAATGGGGCGAAGACAATGTGATTGCCGTTATGACTGATAACAACGATGACCCAAGCTATGCGCCGGGAAAGGCACAGAATGTGTTAGACTTCTGTTATTTTGGCGGCATTTACCGTGATTGCTGGTTAATTGCAACAAACAACGTACACATTACCGACCCCAATTACGAAAATGAAGTGGCCGGTGGCGGAGTTTTCATTTCGTACGATAAGGTTTCGGATAAAAGTGCTCTGGTGAATCTGAAAACGCATATTCGTAATGAATTGTCCACGGATTTTGCCGCTGAACTTATCTATGAATTAAAACAAACGGATGGCAAAATAGTGAACAGAATCGCTCAGAAATTAAATATAATAAGCGGAAAAGCAGCTTATTCAACGAAAGGTTTTGAGCTTAAACAACCCAAACTCTGGAGTCCGGAATCTCCGTATTTGTATTGGCTGAACGTGTATGTAAAAGATAACAAAGGGAATATTGTTGATGGTTATAGCACCAGAATAGGTATCAGGAGTATTGAATTTAAACAAAAGTCAGGTCTTTGGATTAATGGAAAACCTTATGAAAAAATAATGGGCACCAATCGTCATCAGGACTTTGCTGTCATTGGAAATGCACTTCCCAATTCAATCCAATGGCGCGATGCAAAAAAACTTCGTGATGCCGGAATGAAAGTGATTCGAACTCATTATGTTATCGATCCGGCTTTTATGGATGCGTGTGATGAACTTGGAATTTTTGCATTGGTTGAAACTCCGGGCTGGCAGTTTTGGGGTGACAGGCCAACATTTGCCCAAAGTGTATATTCCGACATCCGAAATATGATACGGATTCACCGTAATCATGCTTCGCTTTTCTTTTGGGAACCCATTCTGAATGAGACTTCTTATCCGAAAGATTTTGCCAAAAATGCTGCCGAAATATGCAAGCAGGAATATCCTTATCCATACAGCACATCGGCTTGTGATGATGGTGCTGATGGCGCCCAGTATTTCTCGTTATTATTGAGACCAGGGAATAAACTCGATTCAACAAAAACCTACTTTGTGCGTGAGTGGGGCGATAATGTGGACGATTGGAGTGCTCAGAATTCGGACAGTCGTGTAAATCGCAACTGGGGTGAAGTTCCGATGCTTATTCAGGCACTTCATTATGGCAAACCAGGCGTAGTAAACGAAAAATGGCCGCTTCCTTTTGTGGCGAATGTTGATGCTAATCAAATCAAACCAACATTTAATGGTATTTGCTTACAGAATTTATATACCTCTCCACGCCAAATTGTTGGAGCATGTTTTTGGCACTCATTCGACCATCAGCGTGGCTATCATCCCGATCCGCAGTTTGCCGGTATTATGGATGCGTTTCGTCAGCCCAAGACTTCGTATTATATGTTTATGTCACAGCGTAGCCCGGTAAAATCCGATCTTCTGTCCGAAACGGGTCCAATGCTGTATATTGCCAATGAAATGACCCCGTTTTCGCCTAACGATGTAACCGTTTATTCTAATTGTGATGAAGTGCGGCTTACATTTTTGAAAAATGGGAAACAGGAATCTTATAAGAAAGATCCTAACCGTAAGGGTATGCCATCACCTATAATTACGTTTAAAAATATGTTCGACTTTATGGCTTGTAAAGGCAGAGCAAGAGCCGGTAAACAGGATGAAGTTTATTTATTGGCCGAAGGATTGATTCATGGAAAAGTTGTGGCAAGCTACAAAGTAAGTCCGGCCGAACGTGCAGATCATATCCGGCTGCGCTTGGATAATGATGGCGTTGAATTATTGGCCAATGGATCGGATATTGTAACCGTTATTGCCGAGATGGTAGATAAAAAAGGAACGGTGAAACGATTGAATAGTAACACTATACGGTTTAACATTGAAGGCGAAGGGCGTTTGCTCGGCGATGAAAGTACTCAAACTAATACAAGCGAGTTAATATGGGGCACTGCGCCGGTTTTGGTACAATCTACCACCAAAGCCGGAAAGATACGGATTACCGCTTCGCTTGTTCACGAAGGTTCGCAAACGCCTGTTGGAGGTGAATTGATTTTCAATTCGTTGGAAGATACCACACCGACTATCTTCAATCAAAAAGAAGTGGATTTGATTGGAAAACAAGCGCTGCAATCCGTACAGAAACTGCTAAATAAGTCGGAGCTTCAACTTGAAAACGAACGCCTGAGAAAGGAAATTAATGATTTGAAAGTAAATGAAGTAGGCAAACAACAAAACAAGTTTGGTGCCGGTATAAATTAACGAGAAGTATGAAAACAAATATTAGATTTTTTGCGCTTATAGTTTTGTCATTTTTATTTGGGCACTTACATGCCCAAACAGCCACTGATTACAACACCATGTACTCCCGAATTTACAGTACGAGTTTTGGCAGCGGATTAAACAGTTATAACCTGAGCAATCAGAATGCTGATGGGACATTTGTAAATGTTACCACCTATCCGGCAACACAACCTACACCTAATACGGGTGCTCCACGCGAACATTTGGATGAAATGCTGAAAATAGCCAGAGCATATCAAACTTCAGGTTCAAACTATCATAGTACAACCTATCTTAACGCATATTTAAAAGCCTGGAACTGGTGGCGGAGTTATAATCCATCAGATACTAATTGGTGGTGGCGTTCCATTGGCTGGCCTAAAAGTCTGTACCCGTCATTTGTGTTAATGGGCAGAGATTTAAAAACACTTAGTCCTACCGACTATGCCAACATGCTGGCCTATTTCAGAAATGAATGGACACAGGCCAATATAAATACTTATACCAATACACCTACAGGTGCCAATACAACTGATGTGTGTAATTACATTCTGGCATCAGCCATTGTTGATCAGGATGCCACAACGATTAATCAGGTAGTTTCAATTATTACCAACGCTTTATCCATTGTGACCGGAGTCACCGCCGAAGGTATTCAACCCGATTATGGTTTCTCACAACATACAAATTACGGACGACAATTGTATATGGGTAATTATGGAAAAGAATATAGCAACGGAATTATCGGTTTTCTCACTTTAACAGCAGGAACATACTTTCAATTTGCGGATAATAAAGTGGCAGTTCTCGAAAATCTTTTCCTGAACGGAGTCAGCTGGAGTTGTTTCCGGAATATTTTAGATCAAAACCAGTATGGTAGAATGCCTGAAGCTGATTCTTACAGCACGCTGACTTCCCAATTATCAAAAATAATCGGCGCAAATACCAAACAGAAGGCAGCTTTACAATCGCTATATAACTGGATGACGCTCAGTTCGCCAGCTAATTCACAGAACGTTCAAACCGGTAATCAGATATTTTGGCGGCACGATTTTATGGTTCAGAAAGGAAAAGATTATATGGTCAGTACCCGTATGACTTCTACCCGTTCAGTTGGGTGCGAAAGTGGTAATGGTCAGGGACTTACTAATTATTATACCGGTTCGGGTGTAAATTATCTTTATATCACAGGTAATGAACGTTATGAAACACTGACCGATCAAAACTGGCGACGATTACCGGGAATCACAGCTCCGCAAAAACCAACAACAACCGCCTTGCCTCTGGTCGATTGGGGATTAAACAGTCCGAATCTGGATGCGTTTGCAGGCGGAGTGTCTGATGGAAAAACAGGTGCCTGTGGTTTTATCTATTATAAAAACCAGACTGAAACTAACCTGAAGGCTTATAAATCGTATTTTTATTTTTCGGATTATTATGTTGCACTTGGGTCGGGAATCAGCGCGGGCACCAATTATCTGTTACCATATGCCACCACGGTCAATCAGGTGAAATACAATGGTTCATTTATTGTTGATAATGACGGAGTTGCTACTACACTTTCTGCAGCACAAGCCTTAAAACCAATTACTTCCGATTGGGCGTATATCAACAATGTGGGCTATCAATTTTTGATTAACAGTGAATTAAATTACGAAACGGCTACACTGGGAACAACTCCCATTGCCTGGATCGGACTTAATCACGGGAATCTTCCGTCCAACGATCAATATGCCTACGCCGTATATCCAACCATAACTCAGGCTGCGCTTTTGGCAAATATTGCCAATCCGCCGTTAAGCATTATTTCCAATACGAATTATATTCAGGGAGTTTTAGACAAAACCGGAAATATTGCGCAGATTATTTTCTATAAAGCCGGAAAAGTAACTTTGCCTAACGGTTTAGGAACCTGTCAGGTGAATTATCCTGCCGTGATTCAACTTCGCTGGACAGCCGATTCTGTTTTTGTTTCGGCTGCCAATCCATATTGCGAAACCACGCCTCTAAGTTCGTTGACGGTAACCATTTCCGGAGCGTTTTGCAATGTCGGCACTACGAACGGGTTGGATACGGTGTTGAACATCAGTATGCCACAAAATGAATTTCAGGGAAAATCAGTTAGTCTGGCTATGAAAAAACTTACTACGGGTTTATCTAAAAACTTAAAAAACAAAACGGGTATTTATCCTAATCAGACTAAAGCAGGAATAGCTGTAAATATTTTAACTTCTGTGCCAACTGACTCAACTGATTTATGCCAGATATATACTTTGACTGGAAAATTAATGAATCAGTTCTTACCACCGAATAATATTACGATTTTCTCTGCAAAAACGGATGGATTGAGCCCCGGAATTTACCTGCTGAAATACAGGGATTTTGTAGGGAAACTTGTGATTAATTAATTCAAAACCTATCAACTAGCTACAAAAAATTCAAATGAGAAAGTATACAATTTACCTTCTTTCTGTTGTATTTACTGTTTGTGTGTTACCGAAAGTTTCAGCACAGAAATCTGCCCGGATTTATACTGATTATCAGAAAAATCCTGTTAAGTCGATTTTGACAGATTTTTCCTATGCCGGTTATCATTATGGCGAAAAAGCAATACCAAACTTGCCGCTAAAAGTGAACGTTACCCAACGTGGCATAATTCCCAATACTGGTGCTGATTAGACTGTTCCTATCCAAAAATTAATTGACGAAGTTGGGCAGTCAGGTGGTGGTGTTATCTTTTTTCCAAAAGGGAAATACTGTGTAAATATGGATACCACTCGTGTTCAGTTTCTGAAAATTGATTACGACAATGTGGTGCTTCGGGGCGAAAGTGATGCACCGAATGGTTCGGTAATATTCAACGGTTCAAACCTTATTCAGGAAAAAATAAATCCTTGGATTTCACCATCTGTCATTCGGTTTGGTTATATAATTCAGCCTACAGAATTGTTTTGGGGCATTTCGCCGCTAAGCCCGATTATCCGTTTTGATAAAAGTGGTTCGGCTGCCGATCCGGGTTCTGACGGAACGATACTTAAGGCAAATTTATTGACCTCAGTAATAAAGGATAGTCATAAAGGCGATACAAAACTGATGGTGGCAAGTACTAAAAGTATCAAAGCCAGCGATGTGATTTTGCTTGGTATGTACAATACAAGTACCGATGGCAACCTGATACAGGATGTTCTGTCCTATAAACCACAGGACATTACGCCTGATTTAACAGTGGCACACGATGCCGGAGTGGAAGGAGTAGCTTCTTTTCAATACCTTGTGGAAGTGAAATCGGTTCCTGCATCCAATATCATTGTCCTGAAACAACCCTTGCGTCGGGATATCCTGTTGAAATACAAACCTGTCATTGCTGCTGCGCCCATGATTAGGGAAGTGGGTATTGAGAATATGCGGTTTGAAAGTGCCTGGGACGGAACTTACCTGCATCATGGCGGAGGAAAATACTCACCCCGGCTTTCAATGATTATGGATTATGGTTGGGATGCCGTCAATTTTTGTCGGGTGGCACATGGCTGGATGCGAAACGTTAGCATTGACAATTATACCAACCCTGTTTATATGCAGGATTGCAGAAATGTAACCATCGAAAATATCAAAACAAGCGGTCATAATGGCCATTGTGGCGTTAAACTTTATGCTCATGCTTCCGATAATTTAATCCGAAACGTTCGCTTTGAATCCAACTACACACATATCCTTAGTGGCGAGGGAAATGTGTACGGCAATGTTTTTTCGCAAATTGACTATAATTTTCGGGATAGCTTAGCCGGTAACTTCGATTTTCATGGTTTTGCTCATAGAACGTATTCTCCTCCTGCATGGAATCTTTTTGAACAGATAACTGGATTTGACCGTATCAATGGTGGTGGAGCCGGATTTAATATGCCTCACACGGCTAAGTACAATGTGTGGTGGAATGTATTGGCCAAAGGAATTAATCGACCTACAGAACTTTTCAATCATGGAATCTGGTCAGGGAAAGGAATTAAAACCGGTCATTACAAAATGTATCCCGGAAGCATAATTGTTGGTTATCGTTCCGATAATAAACCACTACTCATTGATGGGACTGACAATGACCGTTCGGATTCACTGCTTTACGTCGAGGATTTGAATAAAGGACCGGTATATCCGATTTCGTTGTATGAGGCACAGCTTAAGAAACGATTAGTTATAAAATAGTGAATAGCTTGTTCTACAAGTGGATTATATACCAACTACTGTTGCCATCAATAAGTAATTTGAAAGTGAAAATAAGAATTAACGCTGGAGATAAAAAACCAAATATCATATTCATATCGAGTGAGTTATAAACTTGGTAAAATAATTTACAAATTAATTACATGAAATCAAGTAATTTTAAAAAGCTTCTTATATTGTTAATTGGAATGTCAGCTATTGTCAATATAGCTCTGTCGGCACAACTTGGAAATTATCTTCCCAAGCGAATTCTTAATTCATCCGATCCAAACAATACTGGGATGATTTTTTATCCCACCTACGATGTTATGTACGATTTTGATACCGCGATTCCAACTACCGGAGTTTCGGTTGAGAATGGTACTATAGCTATAAACAATCTATATTACATGACTGAAGGCAATTCATTAAAATGGACGACTACAATTGGTAGTGCGTTGACATTTGTTGCCCCCATGACTTTTGGCTCAAGTTATCCCGACTCTTCTGTTCCCATGATTTCGGTGGGATTGTTTCAGGAACAAATGCCATCGGATGGGAAAATCAGGTCATTTTCAGTAGAGTTTATCGATACCTATGGCAAAACTGCCTACGTTTTGAACATTTACCTACGAAAAACTGGCTGGAATATTCTTTGTACAGTACCAACCATTGCAAAAGGAACATCTATAAAAACGGTCCGCATCAAGCAAAAATCAGGTTTGGGTGGCGATGTATTCGTCGATAATTTTATGTTTTATCTGAATCAAACGCAGGATAACTGGCCTCAAACAGCACAAATTCTGGACTCTATATCTGCCTTCGACAGAGTTTTATACTATCCCACTAAAGTGCTGACAAGTGATGAGACCCAAGCTTTTAAAACCATTTCTGACAAAGTGATGCCACCGTTAACAGCTGTCAGTAGTAAAAGTGCTTCCATAAT
>Ga0114951_10005895_pt1 | contig 11083 bp, 4 predicted proteins | sample AM7aDNAmetaG_FD_88677 | JGI IMG/M metagenome (GOLD analysis project Ga0114951, IMG submission 88677) | Freshwater microbial communities from Finland to study Microbial Dark Matter (Phase II) - AM7a DNA metaG | ecosystem: Environmental > Aquatic > Freshwater > Lake | place: Finland: Lake Alinen... | reverse complement strand
TTCGGTTTGCTCGAAGCGCATCCCCGCCGGCACCGGCGTCATGAAGCGGGCCAGCGGCATGCCCGTCTCGCCAGACACCAGCATCCGGTCCTCGCATGCCACGATCCGGTCGACCTCCGCGCCAGTCCAGCGGATCAAAGGATGCTGGCGTCCGTATACGCTGTTGATCGCACCCAACAACGTCCCATCGAGGGCGTATATCTGCAACGGGCTCTTGCCGGGTTCAGTATGGTCAATGTCGACCAGGATCTGTTCATTCGCGCAACCGGGCATCAGCCGGCCGACGCGGAGCGACTCGAAGTGCCGCCCCCGCCGTTCCCATATGACACCGCCGCGCCCGTCCACGCAAAGCAATGCGTTGTCACCGCAGCAGGTGAATGCGAGGCGCCAGTCTTCCAGCCGGCGGCCTCTTTGCAGGACGCGGGCGCAGTCGAGATGTCCTCCTCCGAGGTGGAGCGCCACCCTGTCCAGCGCCCACAACAGCCTGCCTTCGTGATCCAATACGGCATAGCCGGCAATGATCGCATCGCGTCCGTCTCCATCAAGATCGAGCGGATATGGCTGATGTGCGGTCATCATGCCGGCGGGGTTGGCAACCGTCCAGAGCAGCTGGCCGTCCCATGTGTAGGCCCAGATGCGGTGATACCGGTCCTTGAGGAGCAGGTCGTCGCGTTCGGCGCCGCTGAGCCGGGCAAAGACAAGGCAGTCGGCTGCATCGGGGCCTGGGGTGGCGAAACGCCACAACTCGGTCCCTGTCGCACCGTCGAGGACAATGACATGCGTCCGCGTGGCCAGTACCACCTCCATACGGCCGTCGCAATTCCAGTCATGAATCTGGCAGGGTGCGTCGCTGTGCAGAGCGGCAACTCCGTCGCCGGGGGCGCCCCACCGCCAGAGGACGGAGCCGTCGAGCCGGTACACGCTGACCGCCGCCACCGCATGCGTGTCGTTCTGCTCCCAGAGACGTGCCTGCACCAGTTCGACCTCGCCGTTACCGTCAAGATCGCCCGCCACAGTCCAGGCCCCGGCGTATTCCGCGGTGACGGCGACAACAGCATCCGGCTCCACGACCGGCAGAGCCTCGACCGGACAAATCGTCAGATCAATGTCAAAGGCAGGTTTGCTCATCGGGGTTTGGAATCCCCCTTCCACCTGCCGGCCATGACCGATTCCACCGCCGAACGTGCGATTCGGGTGGCCATCAACCCGTCATGGGAGGTCGGCAGCACGTCGGATCCGCCTTTTTCCAGGGCCTCCGCAAAAGCGACGTACATCCCGGCGAAGTTCTTCTCGGACGCAAAGGGATACTGCCGGGTTCCCCGCGTATCGCGCACCTCGAAGACACGCGACTCGCGATCGTAGCGGATCACCCCCTCGGTCCCGATCAGGTGATAGCTGAAGTGGGAGATCGGCTCCGCCGCCGTGTGGGCGTACGTGTAGCTCATCTCCACCATCGTGTGCGCCCCCTGCTCGTGATCCATGTGGAGATAGACATGATCCGGCGCCGCAAACTCGTCCACCCAGGCTCCGGCGGCGGACCAACGAACGACTTCACTGTTCAGCCACCAGCGCGCCAGGTCGATCTGGTGCACGCCGCAGCCGAACAACGGGCCGCCCTCCTCCATGCCGCCGCACCGCCGCGCCGAAAGCACGCGCCGCCCGTCGACGGTCACGTATTTTCCGTGCATGTTCCAGATGTAGATCAGGCGCAGCGACCGCACGTCGCCGACGGCCCGATCCTTCACCAGATGGCGGATGGTCTGCGCCACCGGGCTGAAACGATAATCGAACGCCGTGAACAGCATGACACCGGCCTTCCCGACGGCCTGTATCATTTCGCGGACATCGCCGTCCGTCATCCCGAGCGGTTTTTCGCAGAGGATGTGTTTGCCGAACCGGGCCGCATCCAAAACATTCTGCCGATGCCACGGCGCCGGGGAGGTGATGGCCACCGCATCGATTCCCGATTTCAGGAAATCCTCCATGTTCGTGAAGCCCTGCGGAACCTGGAACTGCTCCTGCGCCGAACGACAGGCCGTCTCCACAGGGTCGTACACCGCGGCGAGCGTGAGGCCGGGCGTGGCTTGGATCGTCGGAATATGCCCGTACCGGGCCACCGTACCGCATCCCATGAGCCCGATTCGTTTCATGCGTTTTCTCCCTGCAGCGCGCAGGGCACGGACCCGCCTTGCGTGCGGACCGAGACCCGGGAGAAGCGCGCGCTCCCTTCCGTCACGAACAGGCCCAGCCGGCCGGCGCGATGATCGTACATCCGGCAGGACAGGGCTACGGAGCCGTTCGCGTAGGCGACCAGGCACGTTCCGCTCACCAAAACCAGGAGGCGGACCGGTTTGCCGGCCTTCATGGGGAACGGACGCTCGAGCAGGAACGGCTGGTCGCCCGGCCGGGGCCATCGGTCCACGACAACCCTCCGGTTGGCGGGCTCCAGGCGAAGTTGATAGTAGCTGTCGAACGTCTCGTCGGCCCGGAAAATAACGCCGGCAGCAGCCGTGCCCTTCTCCAGAAGCATGTCCATTTCCACGAGACACTCCTCGGGCATGGGTCCGAGGGAGAAGACGGAGTGCCTGCCAACGGCGTTCGCGGCAAACTGCCGCGCGCCGGTTTTCCAAACGCCGAGCACGGAAACAGGCTGGACCGGCTGACGCTTCGTGAACGGCGCAAAAACCGCCTTGGGCGGGCTGACGCAAAGCGTTCCGTCCGGTTGCTGGGCCAGTTTGTGGACCACGAGTTCGCCGCCCCACTGCCACCAGCCGTCGTCCTTTTCCCCGTTGCGTGTGGGCAGCCAGCCGAAGGCGAATCGGCTTTTTTCATTGCCGGCCGTCTTGGCGGCATAATAGGCACGGCCGTCGAATGTGTCGTTGGCCGGCGTCAACCACGGTCCATTGATGGAACGGCTCATGCGGTAGTGAGTGACGGATCGTTCGGTGAACGTGGAATACACGAGGTACCACCATGCCCCGATGCGGAAAAGGTCCGGGCACTCGTGGGTGAAGTACTCGTCGGGCGCCCAGAACGGTTCGCGCACGGTCCACGTCCGGAGATCGGGGCTGGTGGCCAGGGCAGTGCACCCGCGGTTGCGGCCGGGCCCCGTGGTCTTGCGGGCGGCCAGCAGCATGCCGAACTCACCCCGGTGTTCATCCCGGTAGACGAACGGATCGCGCCAGTCGTGCGGCTCATACCCTTGGCTGACCGGCGCGAAAAAGCTGAACCCGGTGTCCTTGGTCCAGGTGCGGAGGTCCGGGCTCGTGGCATGCAGAACGGCCTGTTCCGGCCGGCCCGCCTTGCGGAAGTGCGGGTTGTGGCCGGTGTAAAAGATGTGGAAGACCCCGGCGGATTCGAACACACACCCGGTAAAAACGTAGAGATCCTGCTCTTCCTTGCCGCCCCGCGGGAGCGCCTCGCCCCAGTCCTCGAAGTGGACAAAATCGCGCGTCACGATGTGCCACCATGGCGTGCCTTCGCCGTGGTTGGCGGGGTCGCGCCAGTCGCGCAGATAGAAAAGGTGGTAAACGCCCTTCCACCAGAAGGGGATGAAATCCGCAGCCACGCTTTTCTCAGGACGGAAGAAAATTCGATTGCTCATCGTATGCAGCCCTTCACGGCACAGGAAAGCGGAACGGGCTGGCCGGCAGACCTTCCCGGTTGTACAGGCTGCACAGGGGATATCCGGCCCATGCATAGCGAATCGCTGCGGGGGCCTTCACATCAGGGGACGAGACGATCACGATGTCCCTCTCGATGCGGGCCTGCGCGGCGGAAAAGGTCTTGCCGTCCTCCGACAACTCGAACCCCTTCAGTTCGCCATCCTTGGCAACCAGCCCGCCGCCGATGTGGTGGAACGTCACTTCGAACCGGCCGCCCTTGTTCACGATGCGCGCCGGCGCCGGCCCGCAGGCCACCAGATCCTTTTCGCCGTAGGCGATCTTGCGGGCCAGCAGGAACAGGCGCTCGCCGACCTCGCGCTTGCGCCTGGGGTGAATGTCATACGGGTCACCAAGATCCACCGCGCTGGCCATGCCGGCAAAGGGGACCGACTCCGCGGTCATCAACTGCGCCTCGCGCACGCCGCACAAGCCATGTTCGGCGGTATCCTTGTGGAGCCGCGCAAGGATGGCCGCATCCATGTCCAGCCGTTTGTCAGGAAGCGCCTCATGGCTGGAAAAGCCTGCGAGTTGCACGAACAGGAACGGCAGTTCCGGGTTGTTCCATGCCTTGCGCCAGCTCCGGATCAGCGCGGGCAGGGCCGCGCGATAGCGAAGGCCGTTGCCCGCATCCATCTCGCCCTGATAGTAAAGCGCACCGCGGATCGGGAATGGCGCCAGGGGCGCGATGTTCGCCGCGTACCCCTTCGATGTGGCATCGGGATAGGGCTTGCCGCGATATTCCGCCAATGCGGGCGTCTCGACGATGGTCTGATCGTCCACCCAACTGATGGCCGGCAGCAACTGGCCCACTTCGATGATGCCGACCGGCACCTCGCTCTTCAGGTATTTGTACAGCTCGCGGGCAAAATAATAGCCAACCGCGGAGGGGCATCCGGGAACATCCTTCTTGTTGGAACGAATGATGTCGTAGGTGGAGTTCTCCCACTTGACCGGCCCCCAATAGCCTTCGGTGCGCGTCTGCGGCCCCGTCACCTGATGCGAATCGCGCATGCCCATCACGACCATGCGGAGGTTCGGGTACTTGAAACGTTCGGCAGCGGCCTCCTCGGCGCCATCGGCGTCGGTGACGCCCATCATCATGTTCGACTGACCGACGGCCAGCCAGACCTCCCCCGCCAGCACCTGGGTGAACAGCAGCGTATCGCGAATCTCCTTGCCCATGATCAGCAGTGTGTATGGCCCGCCCGCCTTGAGGGGGGCGAGCATGACTTGCCAGGCACCGTCCTTCACCGTCACCTTGTGTTTCTGGCCGGCAATCGAAACCGTGATCTCCTCGCCTTCCGGCCCCCAGCCCCAGACGGGGACGGGAACATCGCGCTGGAGGATCATGTTTTCGGAGAAGATCGAGGGCACAATGATCCTCCCGGCGGAGGGAGCATTCGTCGCGGCCTTGGCCGTCAGGAAGCCCAGCGCCAGGGGCGCGAACAGAAAAGCCAGAGCAGTCGATTTCTCCATGGTCATCCCATTCCTTTTCACAGTTGTCCGGGATCGTGCCGATGAGGCATCCCGTTTCGCGCCAAGCCGGGCAGACTGCACGCCGCGTTCACCGGAACAGCAGCACCGATCCGCCGGGCGGCACGACGATTTCGTATGCGCCCATGTCCACCCGCTTATGCTGGAGGCGCTGGGCGCCCGCCAAATCCAGGGCACCCGCCATCCAGGCCAGATTCGTTCCTGCATCAAAGCAAGGCGATCCGTTCAGGAGCCGGAAATCGTTTGTGGCGGCGGACTTGAAAAGCGGGTCCACGGAAATGCAGTTGGCGCGGGTCGCCGCCGGATCCCACACGCCTACGTCGGACCAGGCCAGCGCCACGGTTCCAGTAGCGTCAATCCCATTATTCCAGATGATACTGTTCGTCACGGCGATGGCGCCCCCGCCGCGGTTGATGCCCTGACCGAAGTTCGTGACGATGGTGCTGCTTTCCACCAACATCGAGCCGGATGCCAGATACAAGGCGTCGCCGTAATCCGCTGCGGTGCCGAGATAGTGGGCATTGTTGCCGTACACGAGGCAGTTGCGAACAAGCGCGCTTCCGGCGGCAACATACGCGGCGCCGCCATACCCGGCGCCGGGACTTGCACCGTTGAGCCGGCACCGGTTTCCATCCAACACGGAGTTGTAGATCCTGAGCTGGCCTGTGTACAGATACACCCCGCCGCCCCTGGGGCTGGTGTTTTGTGAAGCCTGGCAGTTTGCCAGGTTATTCTCGATCCAGCAGTTCGTCAGCGTCAGCATACTGCCCTGTGCGTAGATTCCGCCGGCGTAGGCGTCCTGATACCCGTTCCCCGGCGACGCCACCTGGTTGTTCGTGATCGCGCACGTTGCCAGGGTGATGTCAGCGCAGTTGTCCAGCGCCAGGCATCCGCCTTTCAACACCGTGTTGTTGATGGGCCCCAGATTCCCGCCGGTCAAGGTCAATGCCTCGATCCGGACAGCACCTGCATCGTTGGCCATCGTCAGGACGCATTGGTTCGCGTTGGCGGCATTGATCACCGTGGCGGCACGGTTCGTCCCCAGCAACTGCACCCCGACCTTGCTGTTGAGCGTCAGCGGGAATGCCTCGGACCCGTTGGTGTAGCTGCCGGCCGCGATGTGGATGCGCGTCCCGTCCACCGCCGTCGCAAGCGACCTGGCAATTGTCCGGAGCGGCGTCAGGGGGGTGGTTCCGGCGTTTAGGTCGCTGCCGTTCGTGGCCACGTACACGTCGGCATAGGTCAGATCGAAACCCGTGGCGTAGTGATAGCCGAGGTCCACCACGACGCTGTCTGGCGTTCCGTCAATCCGCGTCGTGCGGGCATCCATACCCGCGACCGCCGCCGTCACGTTTCCCGTGTTCACGCACGGGCTGGCCGGATCCAGATAGAAGCCATACTGGAACAGCGGGTTGGCCGAGATGCACCCGTTCACCCCGTTGCTGGTGCCGTCGGCAATGTCGCAGGAGGCCAGGAATACGGAACCCACAATGTCCTTGCTGTTTGCCCACAGGATCGAGTTGCTGACCGCCACCGTGCCGGCGCTTCTGCGGATTCCTTCGTCGACCTGGTACGCCAGCGTGCAGTTCCACATCTGCACGGCCGCTCCAGACGCTGCATAGAGGCCGTCTCCCTGCCCGGAACCGCATGGATTCGCGTTGTTCCCATACAGCAGGCAGTTCTGCGCCGTCAGCACGCCGCCGGCATAGACGCCCGCCCCATAGGAGGTGCAGCTTGTTCCCAGGCTTCCACGGTTGTTCCGGATGATCGAATCCCGCAAGGTCAGTGTCCCTGAGGCAAGGCAGAGGCCGCTGCCGTAACTCCCTTGGTTCTGCGTGCTGCTCGTGTCCGCGGAGTTGCGTTGCAGCACGCAGTTGGTCAGGGTGAACACGCTGTTGGCGGCATAAATCCCCCCGCCGTACGCAGGCTGCCAATAACTCCCCGGACTCTTCGCCGTTGAGTCCTGCACTGTGCAGAAGCCCAGCGTCAGGTTGGAGCAGGCGGCGACCTGTATCCCGCCTCCGTACGCGACAACGTTATTTGGCGCCTGAAGACTCCCGCCCTGAATCGTGACGCGCTGCAGCGACCCGTTGGTGACTCCGCCGATATACAGAATGCGGTTCGTGCTGCCGCTGGGCTGGGTCAGAACGGTGGGAGTGCTGGTCAGGGCGCCCGGCGTGCCGCCGTCGGCCGCATACCCGCCCAGGATGGTCAGGCCCTTGTTGGTCCAGACGAGCTGGCTCTGCAGTTGCACCGCCGTGTTGTTGCTGAACGTGTGGCCCGCAATGTAAATCGTGTCGCCATCCAGGGCTATCGTAAGAGCCTGCTGCAGATTTGTGAACGCCTTGCCCCACGAGCTGCCATCCCAGGGCGAAACTCCGTTCGTCGCCACATACGAAGTGCGGGCGAGGGTTGAGAAGTTTGTCGCCACGTCCGCCCAGGCCATGCCGTAGTCGTTGGAAACGAAGCACCGGTAGTAGTACACCGTGCCGGGAACCAGCCCGGTGAGATTCGTCGAGAACCCGCCTTCAGGCAACAGCGAGCCAAAGGCAATGGTGTTTGTCACAATCGCCTGATTCGTCCACCAGAGGATGTACACATAGGCATTTGCGCCATTGGTGAGGTTTCCGGTCAGGGTCGCTGTCGTGCGCGTCAAAGAAGTGGCGCCATTGCCATCGCTGACTGCCGGCGGACCCATTGTCTTGAAGCTCTTCGGCCCGTTCCAGGCCCAGGCATCCCATCCCGCCGCGTTGCTCGCGTAGCAGGTGTACCAATACCACGTGTTCGATGTCAGGTTCAGCGCCGGACAGGTGAGGCTGTTGGTCGTCTGCGCGGCACCTCCGAAGTTGTAGTTGTGTCCCCAGGTTTTGTTCGTCGTCCAGTTGCTGGTGTCCCAGAATATCCACACGTACGCCGGCGCCGCCCCTGTAGCGGTCAGGTTCCCGTTCAGGAAGGCGCTTGTGTTGAGCACGTTGGTCGCGCCGGAGCCGTTATCGATCACGGGAGCCGTGCCGCCGCCGGACAGGTCGAATTCGTACGGGCCCATGTCGGAGGATTTCCCCTGGATACGTGGTTGGCCGTTCAAGTCCAACGCACCCGGCATCCAGGACAAGTTCGTGGCTGTGTTAATGCAGGGCGACATGCCAAGGAGCCGGTAATCGCAGGTGGCCGCGCTTGCAAATTGCGGATCTGCAGAAATGCAACCGTTGGCAAGGCCGGATGCCCCGTTCTGAATATCGCTATACCCGATCCCTGCCGCAGCGACATTTACCAGGTCCGCGCCATTGGTCCAGAGAATGCAATTGGTCACCGTCACCGTGCCTCCGCCCTGATTGATGCCCTGGCCGAAGTTCGTGACAATGGTGCTGTTTTCCACCGTCATTGAGCCGGATGCCAGGTACAACCCGTCGCCGTAATCGGCTGCGGTGCCGAGATAGTGGGCATTGTTTCCGTACATCAGGCAGTTCCGCAACAAGACCCTCCCGGCCGCATACACGCCACCGCCGTACCCGGCGCCGGGACTTGTGCTGTTGAGGCGGCAGAGATTGCCATCGATCACGGAGTTGTAGATCCGGAGCTGGCCCGAAAAGAGATGCACTCCGGCTCCTTTGGGACTGGTGTTCTGCGAGGACTGACAGTTCGCCAGGTTATTCTCGATCCAGCAGTTTGTCAGCGTCAGCCCAGTACCCTGCGCGTAGATCCCTCCACCGTAGGCGTCCTTATAGTTGCTCCCCGGCGAGACCCCCTGGTTGTTCGTGATCGCGCACGTTGCCAGGGTCACGTCGGCGCAGTTGTCCAAGAACAGGCCGGCGCCTCTCGGCAAAAGGTTGTCCACCGGTCCTATTTTTCCCCCCGTCAGGGTCATCCCTTCGATCCAGACGGTACCGGCCGCATTATTCAGCGTCAGCACACGCTGGCTGGCGCCCGCGGCATTGATCACCGTCGCAGCGCGGTTTGTCCCCAGCAATTGCACCCCGATCTTGCCGCTGAGCGTCAGCGGGAATGTCTCGGATCCATTGGTGTAGCTGCCGGCTGCGATATGAATCCGCGTGCCATCACGCGCCGTAGCCAGCGCATTGGTCAGTGTCCGGAACGGCAGCAAGGCGTTCGTCCCGCTGTTCGAGTCCAGCCCGTTGGTTGCCACATACACCTCGGCATAGGTCAGATCGAAGCCGGTGGTGTAGTGATAGCCGAGGTCCACCACGCCGCTGTCTGGCGTTCCGTCAATCCGCGTCGTGCGGGCATCCAGGCCTGCGCTCGCCGCCGTCACGTTGCCGGTGTTCACGCACGGGCTGGCCGGGTCCAGGTAGAAGCCGTATTGGAACAACGGGCTGGCCGAGATGCACCCGTTCACCCCGTTGCTGGTGCCGTCGGCAATGTCGCAGGAGGCAAGGAATACGGAGCCCGCGACATCCTTGCCGTTCGCCCACAGGATCGAGTTGCTCACTGCCACCGTGCCGGCGCCCTGGCGGATTCCTTCGTCGACCTGGTACGCCATCGTGCTGTTCCAGATCTGCACGGCAGCTCCAGACGCTGCGTAGAGGCCGTCTCCCTGCCCGGAACCGGAGGGATTCGCGTTGTTCCCATACAGCAGGCAGTTCTGGATCGTCACCGCGCCGCCGGCATAGACGCCTGCCCCATAGGAGGTGCAGCCTGTTCCCAGCGTTCCACGGTTGTTCCGGATGATGGAATTCCGCAGTGTCAGTGTCCCTGAGGCAAAACAGAGTCCGCTGCCGTAACTGCCAAAATTTACGGTGCCACTCGAATCCGAGGAGTTGCGCTCCAGCACGCAGTTGGTCAGGGTGAGCACGCTGCTGGTCGCGTAGATCCCCCCGCCGTATGCAGGCTGGTAGTTCACGTTGGGCCCCTTCGCCACACAATCCTGCACGGTGCAGAAACCCAACAGCAGGTTGGTGCAGGCGCCGATCTGTATCCCGCCTCCGTACGCGACGACATTCGGCGCCGCCGGCAGCGATCCGCCCTGGATTGTGATGCGCTGCAGCGACCCGTTGGTCACTCCGCTGATAAAGAAAATGCGGTTGGTCCCGCTGCTGGGCTGGGTCAGAACAGTGGGGGTGCTGGTCAGGGAGCCCGGCGTGCCGCCGTCGGCCTCATACCCGCTCAGGATGGTCAGGCTCTTGTTGGTCCAGACGAGCTGGCTCTGCAGCTGCACCGCCGTGTTGTTGCTGAACGTGTGGCCCGCAATATAGATCGTGTCCCCTGCAGCGGCTGCGTCAATGGCTTTCTGAAGATTGGTATACGCGGCTGTCCAGGATGTTCCGGCGCTGCCATTGCCTGTGGCCGCCACGTACCATGATCCGGCAGCAAGGACGCCACCCGCTGTTCCCATCCACCCGGCCAGAACAGTCAACCCAATCATTTTTCTGTTCATGCGAGGCCCTCTGTTATCCTTGGACGGCATACTCAATACATTCTTTTAATAATTTAAAAAGTTTACACCATACGCCATTCATCATCAACACGATTTCGGAAGATGGTCGCTATACGCATTGCATCATAAGTTCACCGTAGGGGAGTCGCTCGCCGACGTCCGCGGGTGACGACAAGAGCCGCCCCCTACCGGCACGCAGCATATGGCGTCGTGTATCGCACACCGTTTGCACGTTCGTGGAGGCCGTACTCCATGACAGCCCGTTGCCATTCGCCAGCTGGTGACTCGGGTTACGGGCTGGGAACCCGCCACGTTGGCGCCACCATGGCACAGGCATCTTGCCCGTCGCATCTCACCCGCAAGCATTCCAAGTGCTCCGCGCAGGAAGGGTCTCTACTTCAAGCAAAACACCGTGCCCCCCTTTCGGGAAACGGTGTCAGTTATGCTGTAATCCATCGTCACAAAGTCCTTGCCCATGACGACGGCATCCAGTTTCTGCCCCGTGGTGAGATTGAACTTGTGGGTATAGCTC
>Ga0114951_10005894_pt1 | contig 11085 bp, 7 predicted proteins | sample AM7aDNAmetaG_FD_88677 | JGI IMG/M metagenome (GOLD analysis project Ga0114951, IMG submission 88677) | Freshwater microbial communities from Finland to study Microbial Dark Matter (Phase II) - AM7a DNA metaG | ecosystem: Environmental > Aquatic > Freshwater > Lake | place: Finland: Lake Alinen... | reverse complement strand
TGCACAGTCCATTGGTGAGCCGGGAACTCAGTTGACACTTCGTACATTCCACGTCGGTGGTATCGCGTTGAACATTGCTGCTGAATCGAAAATTGTATTGCGTTATGATGGTCGTCTTGAATTTGACGAACTTCGTACGGTAGATGCAGCTGACGATGTAAATGTTACTCACCAGGTTGTTGTAAGCCGTTTGGCCGAAATGCGTGTGATTGACAAAAATACTGGAATTGCCCTTACAACTCAAAATATACCTTACGGTTCGAAATTATATGTAAAAGATGGCGATAACGGGACTAAAGGCCAACTGGTCTGCGACTGGGATCCGTTTAATGCTGTAATTATTTCGGAAACTGACGGTAAAATTGAATTTGAAGACGTGGTTGAAAACCAGACATTCAAAACAGAAACTGACGAAGCAACCGGTTTGCGCGAAAAAATTATTATTGAATCGAAAGATAAAAATAAGGTTCCAAGTGCTCACATTGTTTCCAAAGATGGTTCTATTCTTCGTACATACAATTTACCGGTGGGTGCCCACTTGGTGTTGGACAATGGAGATAAAATCAAAACAGGTCAGATGCTGGTAAAAATCCCGCGTGCCGTTGGTAAAGCAGGTGATATTACCGGTGGTCTTCCACGTGTAACTGAATTATTCGAAGCCCGTAACCCATCGAATCCGGCTGTAGTTGCTGAAATCGACGGTGAAGTAGAATTCGGAAAAATCAAACGTGGTAACCGTGAATTGTCTGTAACTTCGAAAACAGGTGAAATCAAGAAATACATGATTCCACTTTCGAAACAGATTCTTGTTCAGGAAAATGACTTTGTACGTGCCGGAACTCCGCTTTCGGATGGTGCAACAACTCCTTCGGATATTCTGTTGATTAAAGGACCTACTGCCGTTCAGGATTATATTGTGAATGAAGTTCAGGACGTATACCGTCTGCAGGGTGTGAAAATCAATGATAAACACTTCGAAGTAATTGTACGTCAGATGATGCGTAAAGTGGAAATCCTTGAACAGGGCGATACACGCTTCCTTGAAAAACAAATCGTTGACAAAAACGAGTTTATGGAAGAAAACGATCGTATCTGGGGTAAAAAAGTAATTTTGGATGCCGGTGACTCTGTTAATCTGAAACCGGGACAAATTATTACTCCACGTAAACTTCGTGACGAAAACAGTGTATTGAAACGCCGTGATATGAAACTGATTGAAACCCGCGACGCTATTGCCGCAACTTCTAATCAGATTCTTCAGGGAATTACACGTGCTGCACTTCAGACAAACAGCTTTATGTCGGCTGCTTCATTCCAGGAAACTACCAAAGTACTGAACGATGCTGCTATCAACGGAAAAGTAGACCGTCTGGAAGGTATGAAGGAAAACGTAATTTGTGGTCACCTGATTCCTGCCGGAACCGGACAACGCGACTTCGACAAAATTGTGGTTTACTCGCGCGACGAGTACGACAAAAAAGTGGATGCCCGTCGTAATGTGCTGGATATGGAAGACCGTGATTCTGAATAATAAACAACATTCAGTTTAATTATATAAAACCGGATTGCTTGAAAAAAGTAATCCGGTTTTTTCATTAGCAACAACAGAAATTTAGAAAATTCTGTATATTTGCAAAACTAAACTCTGAATTATGAATACTTTACATGGAGCTGATAAGAATAAACCAATCATTGCATTGATAGTTCCGATTATAAATCATTCTTTCTTTTCAAATATTGCTGACCAATTGACAACACTGGCTTATACCAATGGTTATCTGGTTTCGGTATTTCAGACAAATGAAGATTATGGACAGGAAGTTGAGATAGTAAACTCCATTATCGCTCAAAAGTTTGCTGGTGTAATCGTTTCAATCTCCAAAAACACCATTGACAGTAGTCATTTCAAACGTCTGCAGGAAGCCGGAATCCCACTCGTTTTCATCGACAGGGTTTGCGAAGACATTATTGCTCCCAAAGTATTGATAAATAATTACGAAATCACCTATACAATTACTGAAAATCTTATAAAAAAAGGAAATAAACGGATTGCTCTGATAATAGGAACAAATGACATAAATGTGTTTAGGGAAAGACAACAGGGTTATCTCGATGCACTTAAGAAGTATGGACTAACATATCAAATGCCGGTGGTTGAAAATGAATTTAGCATCGAAAAAGGAAAAGATATTTTCATAAAACTCTGGAGTTCAGACAACAGACCCGATGCCATTATTTCTTCTTCCATTCAACTTACCCTGGGAATTCTGTTGCAAACAAAACTTTACGACGTCAAAATCCCCAATAAACTGGACTTAGTTACCTACGTCAGCCATATATCCTTCAAAATTATTCAACCCCAAATTACAATCATAGACCAACCTGAGAATGAAATTGCCGAGCTTTCATTTGAATTGCTGGAAAAATTAATCTCTCTTGAGTTTATACCCGAAAACGAAATGATTCGAACAGTAAATGCTAAAATTGCTATGAAAAATCAATAGATAATATAGGAGAAAATAATGCTATGAACATTGGCAAGTTCAAATATTCTTGTGTAGGAACGGATTTATTTTAAATAGTGAAGTTATATTATAATCATAACTTCGACTTGGTCCTTGATATATACCAATTAGGTCCGCAATTTTTAGATGTTGCAATACCATTTAAAGAATTAATTGCAATGTTTTGAAAAGAACCTATGACAGTTTCATTGTATCTAGTTTGTCCCTGAATGTCTAACTTGCCAAAACCAGATATCTTTGCTTTTGCATTAGTATAAACTATGTCGAAATCACCAACTTTACCCATTATTATATTGCCTGAAATAGCCCCTTTTTCATTTGATAACCCTTTACTATTAATCATTAAGTTGTTATCCATTAAAATTCTATCCGAATGATCGTATTCTTTGACCAGTTCGTCAGTGTTTGGACAATAAACCAGATTATTTATTAATGAGACTTCTTCGGGTCGAACGGTACATTTACATTTGCCAGAACCAACACCAAAAGCCCATGGAAAAGCGCAATCATAATATGTATTGTTTGCTATAACAACATTTTTTACAGGGGCATAACCATAAGCAGGTGAATTTAGAATTGCATTCATGATAGCTAAAGCTGATCGAAATTCTTCGCCCCTGAGTTTGTAAAAAAAGTTATTGAAAATCAGATGGCCTTCGTTTATTACACGTATTCCTCCGGTAAATTTTCTACCATTGCCTATAAACCAATTCCCGGTTACTATTGCACGGTTGCCATGGCGGAGAACCAGACTGCCTTCGCATTCGAAGAATGTGTTGTTTAGAAACTTATTATCGGTTGATTTATTCGAGATAATCTCCGACTCACCATTACAGTGCTCAAAATAATTTCCATCAACAATAGTTTCAGAACTTTTGGTACTTACCTGGCTTGTCCCAATGCGAATAGTTTCACCACCGTTTAAAAGTAATCGTGGACGCGGACCGAAGTAATTCCGATAAATGAGATGACCGTTATGAATCGAGTTGGTATCATTTGGCCAGACAACTAATGTAGCACCAATATTGGTTTTTCCTGCGAGATAACATTTTTCAATGGTATTGTGTTTTCCATATACACCAATCCAATGATCTGCTGAATCTTTTGAAGGCTTATTAAATTTATCGATTACGCATTCGGATAAGACGCAATTGTAAGCATACTCTTTATAACCGGTTTTGAAATCAATTACGGAATTTAGGGGAGAGTAACCGTCAACAAATACCAAACCGGAGACGTGGAGCCATTTCCCCGACATTTGAAGGTATGATTTGCCTTCAATTAGAACTTTTCCGGCAGTTTCGGCAGCAAGGTAAATATAGTTGTCTTTCTGACCATTTCCTTTGAATATAAGTCTGGCATTTTTCCAGACTCCATTAGCCAGAATGATACTGTCGCCTGGATTTAAAGCCTTAACTTTATCATTAAATTCTAAATTATTCACTACCCTGATACATTTTGCAGAGATAACAGAATAAGAAAAGGACAAGAATAGAAATAAAAAATAAAATTGTTTCATTTAATTAGATGAAGCTGCTTTCGCTTCACTGCAAATTGCACGGAGCAATGACATTGGATGAGAATAAGGAGCATCCTGAGTTATTTCCCAAATCATTATGCCTTTGTATCCCTGCTTTTTGAAATACCTTACTTTATCTCTCATAATTTGCACGCTATTAAAAGAGCAACCATCATATATTGCAGTTATGCTATCTCCCAGTGCAAGATGATTTACAATATCTTTGTAGAAAATAGTCTTTTGTTCCGCACCTCTACCATAAAAAGGAACGCCTACAAGGACTTTGTTTTCTGTACCATTTAATGCTTTATACTTTTGCAATCCTTCTTTAACTGTGTACAACGGAGCATGTAATCCTTCTTTATTAAGCGAGGCATAATACCGTAAACTTACATCATCCACATAGTTCAGAACGTCTACAGCTTGTTGAACTGATGCGCCAGCTAATGTGGCAGTAAGCAATGAATTTTCAGGCATCTGTTTTTTTATACTTGTAAGCATTGCAATCAGATTTTCAGTCGGCACCAACGTTTTTGGCTTAGTAGCACCATCAATTTCCCAGTCTATATCTATACCATCAAACTTGTGTTTTATAGCAAATGCAACCACCTCTTTAATGTAAATCTCACGTTTTACAGGATCATTTCCCATAATATGCATGTTTGCGACTAAACCTCCACCTCCTACAACCAACAGGATTTTTTGTCCGTTAACCATCCCCGAACGTATTAGCTCGTAGTTCTTAAGATAATTATCCCGAACTGTAAAAGCACCGGTTTCATCAGGTGATAACCCAAAAAAACATATTCTGTCGAGGTTTGGTATAAATCCAAGATCGGTTTCACTTTTTATCCAGTTTGAATTTACATAACCGGTCACAATAAATTTTGCTGGTTTCGGTTTTGCAGCAAAGGCAGATTGAAAGACAACAATGCCAAGAACAATAAAAAGTAGTCTAATAATGATTTTCATTTTTGTAAAATTAATGTTTTGCTAAACAATTAGAAATGGTAATAACTTAAATTAGGACGTATGAATGTCTATAATTTGATGAAAATTTTTCTTTTAAATAATAAATGTCCGACTACCCAATTAATCAGAACAAAGAGAATTGCGAAAACGAGTGAGCCAAAATAATTTCCAAAAAAAGGATTCAGCCAATTTTGATATGCAATTGATTTCACAGAAGTCCAGTGGTCATTAGTTGAAAATTCGATACCTGATATAAGCGTTCCCAGTATGGCAGATATCACATAGATGAACATTGGATTGACACCAAATGATTCGAAGAAAACGCTCCAACGCTTGTATCCTTTTATATCAATAATCCAAATCAGCAAACCCAGCAGAAGTGAACCGAGTCCACAACTAACCAATACATAACTGGAACTCCACATTTTTTTATTGATTGGGAAACCATAATCTAACAGAAATCCAATTAACAGAATTATCGTTCCAACTATAAAAATCTTTTGAATCCGTTGATTGTTATCTTTGGATTCTGATATTATTTTTCCAACCAGAAATCCAATTAAAACATGTGCTATACATGGTATTGTGCTTAATAATCCCAAAGGATCAAAAATAAATTTTGAACCATTCGGCAAATGATCAGTATACATGTGTGCCGGACCAATGATTGCACGATCAATTATCGTTACGATATTAGTATCATTTTCAAAATAACTGCCTGTAACTGAAATAATAAAATAATAAAACACTAAACAAATTCCAATTATCCATGGAATGTAGATGGAGCGTACTAACAAGACAATTACAGAACCGATAAAAGATACGATAGCTAATCGTTGCAGAACACCTAAGATACGCAGGTTTTCGAGGTTGGTGGCAGCTTGTATTATCTTTTGAATAACATCTGTTTCGGTGTTTCTCAAACCATTCAATTGTTTGAAAAGCAGCCCAAGCCAAATTAAAAAGAGTCCAATCAAGAACAAGAATACAGCCCGACGAAGCAGTTTAATCATGGTTTGACCAGAGAACTTAAAATCAAACTTTTTATATGAAAGATACATCGAAATTCCCATGATAAACATAAAAAAAGGGAAAATCAAGTCCGTTGGAGTCAAACCATCCCATTTTGAATGTTTCAGAGGTGCATAAGCAAAATCCCAACTGCCGGGATTATTGACAAGCACCATGGCGGCTATGGTGATGCCCCGAAACACATCGAGTGATAAGAGTCGATTTGAAGGATTAATTATTTTTATGTCGTTGGACTTCATACAACTTCTTAGTTCCGTTTGAAACAGGATTGATCTTTATATTTGTAAATTTATTTTTTTGACTCCAACAGCATTATTATTGGCATCAGTTATATAAACTACGTAAATCCCTGTATTATTGAAAGATTGTAAGTTCACTTCAGTTTTCGTTTGATTCAAAATTCCCGAATAAACATTCTGCCCCAATAAATTTAGAATTTTCACTTTATAATTGCCTGATTTACTATATTCACTTCCTAAATCAACAGTAATTTTATCAAAGGTCGGATTCGGGTATATGTTTATAGTACTGTGAATTGTAAGATTTTCTCCGGTTGTACCAATCAATCCTACTTCGTTATAAAGACTTTCTATTTCTGTTAGATTGAGAACCCGGTTGTAAATACGAATATCGTCAATACTCCCTTTGAAAAAGCTGAGTAAATCGCGTGTTCCAACACGTAGAGGAGCTAAACCGTTGGCAGGTACGATAAAGTAATCCGAGAAATTAGCAGAGTGTTTTAATGCTCCATTTTTATATATACTTATCAAATTCGATGGGTAATTGTAAATTGCCACGATGTGAATCCACTCGCTAGTTGAAATAGTTTCCTGAACGTAACTCCCAGCACCCAAACCACCTAATAAATTAAAAGCATAACAGGAAGTCCTGTTCGACCGTGTAGCGTGATTATTGTTGTAAATCCGAAAGCACCATTCCTGATTATTACTATTTCCCTTACCCATCCAGTGTAAATAGCCATCTCCTTCGGTATTAGGAAAATCAAGGGTATCACATTTCATCCAAACCGAGATTGAAAGTTTTCCGGTTGAGCTAATGCTAAATGCGTCATTATCTGCAATTTGAATATATTGATCAATACCATTAAATTTATAAGCACTGTTTTTTGTTCCAAATCTATCTGCCGTTAATTGTGCACCCACCACAGCTCCGATACATTTATTAACACTTTCATCGTTTGCATTTCCATTAAAAGGATAGAATGCAACGAGTCCATTAGTTGGAATCTGTGCAATGGTTGTCAACCCGATAAAAGCAGACAGCGTTAACAATAGAATTCTATTTATCATATTATTAAGTTCTGTTTTTATTTCAAAATTGCTGAATTGAATGTTGTTTTAGCCAGATAGAGATTGTAAATTGCTTTTTTCACATTCCCATCAATCGATCCTGCATTATCACGAACTGATTTAGCAGAAATAATAGCCGCATTAAAAACAACCTTGTCACTCTGTGAAACCTGACCGGCAGAACTTCCTGTCACAACAAAATTATTATATGTCTCGGCGATAACTATCGAATCATTCAATGACCTTTTATCAGCTACATTTGGAATAAAAGTATTGCGTGGATTGACCATTGCATTCAGTGAAGTCGAAAGTTGCAGATAGGTAACTCCCTGTGTATTAACAATAGTTTCAGCACTAAGTATTGCATTCAAATAATTTGTTCTTAATGTTGTCAGGTATTCTCCGATATTATAACCTTCAATACTGTTTTGAACAATAGATTTCTGAGCAGCAATATATTGACCTGAGTTTTGAACATAAACGTCAATTGAAGCTGGTATTATTGCAGCCTGAAATGTAGTGATGGCTGTATTTAGTAAATTGATCGCAGTCTGAACCTGTCTGTCAATTGTAACTGCTGCATCTCTTGCTGCTGTAGCGGCAGTAATTGAGTTTGTAAACGCATTTTTATCTGATTGTAGAATAGTTCCGGCACCGGTTCCAATCAGGACAGCGGTATTTAATGTAGTGGCTGAAACAATCAAATCATTTAATGGACGTCGGTCTGAAACGTTAATTTTACTCCAGAAATTTTTCCCTGCACTTAATAAAGGTACCGGAATTGTAACACCTACCATTCGCAAACTATCCTTGCTTCCATTCAGGTTAGAATTTGCAGCAATGAGTTGTTCAATTGTCGCATTTTTATTGAATATAACTGCTGAATCTCTACTCAAAAGGGTCAAATAGAGCAATTTGTATTTTGCAAAAGAACTTACGCTAAGCTGTGCAAAATCGCCTTTATTGTAACCGACTTTACAACTATCAACCGTATGTCTTTCAGCGTTGTAATATTGAATTGCCTGTTGAAGATATTGATCGTAGGTTTTTGAGGTTTCTACTGTTGGTTCGTTAGCTGTACAAGAGCATAAAACTACTCCAACTAAAGCTAACATAAAATACAATATGATTTTTTTTTCAGTATATCTCATTTCTTTTTATTTCTAAAATTAATAAGTCGCATTTTGAGGAATTAGCATTTCGTTATTAGTATCAATTTCATATTGAGGAATAGGTAATAACAATCTTTCTTTAACAAAGAAACGTTCTTCCGGAGGGTAGATAGGGTTGTATTTCGAATATAGCGCATCCCAGTCTGTTACAAATACATGTTGTTTCAAAATTTCAATTGGTTTATTCGGGTTGTTATACGACTTAGACATTCTTAGCAAATCAAACCAGCGTTGATCTTCAAAGGCAAATTCCAACCGTCGTTCGTTGTAAACAGCATCCAATGCTTCTTCTTTCGAAAGAAACGGACCAACCGGATCTAATCCTGCTCTCGATCGAATTATATTAACCTGTTGGTGAGCAATTGAAAAATTTCCATCCTGTGCCAGTATTTCGGCGAATAGAAGTATTATATCTGCATACCGAATCACAATCCAGTCATTTTCGCCCTGAAGTGATTGTGTAATGGTAGGGTCAATATATTTCGAAATATAAGGAACCGCTGAAGTTGAGGATTTTACCCACACTCTAAAACATGCATCTTTTCGGATATCTTTTGTGTTAGCATTAAACAAACTCATTATTTCAGGTGTCGGCGTATTAAATCCGAGTGGAGAGCCTATTGCTAAGAATATATTTGCTGAGCCAACCGGAGCAAATGTCCCCCAGAATGGAGACCCGATTCCCGTGGCACCACCTTTGTATCTAATGGCAAAAATGATTTCTTTATTCATTTCATTAGATACACTAAAAACGTTTGCGTACCCATTAGTACCAGTGAGTAAACCAAGTTGTGGTGCTGCCAAAACTTCCTGTAATAATGATTTTGCTAATACCAAATTATTAGCACCACCCAACATCATGTAGACTTTTGCCAATAAACTTTTGGCCGCCCATTTTGTAATTCTCCCAATATCGTTTGAAGAATAAGAGTCAGGAGCTTCATTTGCCGATTTAATAAGATCAGGAATTATAATTTCGTTATAAATATCATTTACCGGTGAACGTACTATTTTTTTTGCTTCGTTTGGACCGATTACTATGGTTACTTTGAACATGTCGCCAAACAAATTCACCAGATTATAATAATGATAAGCCCGCATAAACAACAACTCTCCCTCATATTGAGCCCGCTGGTTTTCAATTACAACATATTTATTGTCAGCAACTGATGGCAATACGGCATTTATGTCAGAGATATTTTGAAAAGTTTTATACCAATAATCCTGTAACGAAGGCAAACTTGTAGAAGGTCTTAAGGCAGTAAGATCTACCTGATTGCTGTTTGCAGAACTGCTCGAACCGGTATTGAACATACAGGTATTGTCGCTTCTCAGTTCAGTATACATCCATTCATCTTTTAAACTTGTTGCCATTCCGGCATAACATCCGAGTATTCCTTCATTTATGCGTGCCGGATTTGTAAAGAAATTAACCTGGGTTAATACTGATTCCGGTTTATCTGTAAGAAAATCTTTACAGCCTGATAAGTTTAGCATCGCCAACAATGCGATAAGTATTCTGATTTTATTTTTCATTTTCATACTGTTTTCAAGCCATTAAAATGTTATATCAATCCCAACAGTAAATGTTTTATTCAGTGGATAAGAGCCACGTTGATAACCGTCTATTAACGGACTTGTATAGTTGCCGGTTTTGATACGTGCTTCGGGATTAATTCCTCTGTAATTTGAGGCCATTAAATAAATAAGATTTTGAGCGGAGAAATAAGCTCTGAATTCTCCTAATCCAACCAGTTTAACTATTTTCTTTGGGATTTTATAGCCTAACGTTAAATCACGAAGAGCTGCATACGATCCATCCTCCAGGCAATAATCGGTCAACATTAAATCAGCACCCGCAGTCGTTATTGAATACACTGTTTTTCCATCACCGGGAAACATTGGACTCACATAATGATTGGTTGTGTATGCAGTATTCAATCTAAGTTGTTCAGAATAATATGCATTTCCATTAATGATCTTCCCACCTTGAACTCCTTGAATTAAAAAACTGAGATCAAAATTCATACAAGTGAATGTATTTGTTATACCCCAAGTAAAATCAGGAAATGGATTACCCAGTACGACTCTGTCATCTGAGTTTATCGTATTATCACCATTGGTATTTACAACCTTTACACCTCCTAATATCGGAGCGTATTTTGTATAAGTAAAAGGATTTCCATTTACATCGGTCATTGCTTTTGCATCCGCTACTTCTTTAAAAGTGGTATAAACCCCATTGGTTTTGTACCCGAAAAATTGAATAGCAGGTTGTCCAACAATGGCGGCATACACTTCACTTCTTTCACCAGTGTTTAATTCTTTTTGTTTATCACCGTAATTTAAAAGCAGGTTCTTATTGGTTGATAAATTTGCAGTAGTTTTCCAAGTGAATTGTTTTGAAGAAAAATTAGTGGTTGATAATTCTATCTCAAGACCCTTATTATTAACTTTACCAATGTTGTTCCAATAGGTTTGATGACCACTTATATCCATTGCCGGCTGTTGAAGCAATAATTGGATTGTATTTGAATTGTAATACTCAACCGATA
>Ga0114951_10005893_pt1 | contig 11085 bp, 9 predicted proteins | sample AM7aDNAmetaG_FD_88677 | JGI IMG/M metagenome (GOLD analysis project Ga0114951, IMG submission 88677) | Freshwater microbial communities from Finland to study Microbial Dark Matter (Phase II) - AM7a DNA metaG | ecosystem: Environmental > Aquatic > Freshwater > Lake | place: Finland: Lake Alinen... | reverse complement strand
TGCCGACGAGGACGATATAAAACTCGCGCGCACCCAACTCAATCAGGCATACGACCGATTTGTCGCACGCAACGGGCCGGTGTCCGACCGCGTGAACGCGCTGGCCTTTCGCGGTGACCCGGATTTGCCGTTGTTGTTCTCCTTGGAAAATTATGATTCGGAGACGAACAAGGCGGTCAAGGCGGCGATTTTCCGCGAGCGCACCATCCAAAAGCAGAAATCCATCACGTCCGCCGAATCGCCAAAAGAAGCCGTCATCATTTCGCTGAATGAAAAAGGCCGCGTGGATTTGCAGCACATGGCTTCCCTGTTGGCCCGTCCGGCAGAGGACTTTTTGCCCGAATTGAAAGGCATCCTGTTTTTCAATCCGCAATCGCGCGAATGGGAAACGGAAGATCATTATCTCTCCGGCGATGTCCGCGAAAAACTTCAAACCGCCGAAGTCGCCAGCATCAACGAACCCCGCTTTCACGAGAATGTCGAGGCGTTGAAATCGGTTCAGCCGGAAAATTTGTCGGCCACTGAAATTGATGCGCGGCTGGGCGCGTGCTGGATTCCGGTGAAGGATGTGGAGGCGTTCGCCCAGGAATTGCTCGGCGCGGAGGACGTGACCATCCGATTCACGCCGCAACTCGGCACATGGACGGTGCAGGCCGGTTACATGGCAAAAGGTTCGGTTGCCAACACGACCGATTGGGGGACGAATCGCGCCTCGGCTTTGGAGTTGATGGAGGATGCGTTGAATTTGCGGACGCCGACCATTTACGACAAGGTGCGGGACGGCAACAAGGACAAGCAAGTTGTCAATCCGAACTCGACGGAGGCGGCGAGAGAGAAGCAGCAAAAAATCAAAGACCGGTTCCGGGAATGGATTTGGCAGAACGACGAACGCCGCGAACGGCTTGTCACAAAATACAACGAGGAATTCAACTCCGTCCGGCTGCGCGTTTTCAACGGCGCACACCTGACGCTGCCGGGCGCAAGCCACACCATTCAATTGCATTTGCACCAGAAGTCGGGCGTCTGGCGCATCCTGCAAACGCCGAACACACTGCTCGGCCACGTTGTCGGCGCGGGAAAAACCTTCACGATGGTTGCTACGGGCATGGAGTTGAAACGGCTGGGGCTGGCGCAAAAGCCGATGTTCACCGTTCCCAACCACATGCTCGGCCAGTTTTCATCCGAGTTGCTCATGCTCTATCCGAGCGCAAACATTCTGGCGGCGACTAGGGAGGATTTTGAAAAGGATAAACGCCGCGAGTTGATGAGCCGCATCGCCACCGGCAATTGGGACGCCATCATCGTCACCCATTCCGGTTTTGAAAAAATTCCCATGTCGGAAGAAACCAAACGCGAATTTTTTCAAACCCAACTCGACGAGTTGGAAAGCGCGATCAAAGAACGCAAGGAGGACAGCGGCAGCCGGCGCACCGTAAAACAACTTGAAGCAGCCAAGAAAAAACTGGAGACGCGATTGCAACTGCTCTGCGCCGAGGAAAAGAAGGACAACACGCTCACTTTCGAGGAACTCGGCATTGACCGGCTGTTTGTGGACGAGGCGCACTTTTTCAAAAACCTTTTCTACGTCTCGAAAATGACGCGCATCGCGGGCTTGCCGCAAACTTCGTCGGAACGCGCCTTCGATATGTTTTTGAAGGTTCAATACATCCAGAAAGTCAACGGCGGCGGCGGCGTGGTATTCGCAACGGGAACGCCGATTGCCAACAGCGTGGCCGAAATGTTCACCATGCAGCGGTATCTGCAAATGGGGACACTCAACAAGCAAAAGTTGCATCACTTCGATTCCTGGGCGGCGACATTTGGCGAGCCGGTGACGGCAATGGAACTTGCGCCGGATGGAGCGGGCTTACGATCAAGCGCGTGTTTTGGTAAAACGAGAAATAAGTTCCGCTTTGCAAAAAGTGGCTGACCTCCCACACAGTAAACGGCGCAAGGATGAAACGGTTTTGTGTCTGCGCCTTCATCCTGACATGATGGCAAAAAGCTACGACCCGAAAGCTTTATTTGCCTACATTCGCGAATTGGAAAACGTCGGCTCGCGTAATTATAAAATTGCCACGGAGCGCGTAGCGAAAACGACACGAATTAAAAAGCATCTTGAAAAGCATATTCTGGAAGTAACTGGCAGATTAGTTTTTGTGCGCAGCTCAGATGCTGGTTTCCGGCGATTGCTTCACGCGCTTGATGCTTCAGAGCGAAATCTTCCGACAGCGTTTCGTGATGACATTCAGAAGATTGAAAAATTTGATTTGCTCGACCCACTCGAACAACTCCTCGGATTTGGTTCAGATTGGAATGAAGGGCGTGTTGAAATTGTCCTTCATCCATCAAGCTGTTCAGAAGAAGAGCAAACTCATTTTCTAAAAAATTTGTTTGATGGTGCTAAAGTCGTTCAGAAAAAATCGCGAATTGCGACTTATCCCGATGGACCAACATTCATATCCTGTAGGATGAGTAAGGCGGCTCGCGATGCAATGACGGGTGCAAATCCATTACGCACAATTCACCCGTTGATTTTTGGTGGATTTGAAGATTTGCGAGGGGCAGCGACTTTTCCAGCGCCGCCCCCAACAAATACTGGAACTCGTTCTACCATAAAAGTTGGAATGTTTGATGGCGGAATTGATCCAAATCACCCTCATTTGAAAGGACACGCAGAGCAGGATGAAGGGCTATCAATTGCTAATCCATCGCAACCAGAGTATCTCGCGCATGGAACTGCCGTGGCTGGTGCAATTTTGCATGGACCGTTGAATTCGTTGGACTCCAAAATTCCGCTGCCACCACCGCCGGTTTCGGTTGTTAGCTTTCGGGCATTGCCAACTTCTAATCCATTGGACATCGATTTATATGAATCCATTGATGTAATTGAGGCGGCTGTTCCGGCACGCCCTGACATTAAATTCTTCAACGTCAGTTTTGGGCCGCGTGGCTCAATTCTCGACGATACAATTTCCCGTTTCACTTTTGCCCTCGACTCACTTGCCACAACCCACAAATCGACTTTTTGCGTCGCCGTTGGAAATGATGGCGAAGCGGGCTCTGGTCTGGATCGAATCCAAGCACCATCGGATTTGGTAAATGGTCTTGGCGTTGGTGCGTTCACAAATCGCGGCGGGCAAAATGTTCACGCCCCTTACTCGTGCAGGGGGCCTGGACGTGAATGTGGCAAAATGAAACCGGACTTGGTTGCATTTGGAGGATGTGATCAACAGCCAATCCATCTGCTTTCAACCACAGCCGGGCGCAAACTGTTAAGTCATGGCACCAGTTTCGCCTCACCAATCGTTACATCGCTAGGAGGGCAAGCTGCTGCTAGTTTTGACCGTGGAACAGCATTACTTGCAAGAGCGCTATTGATTCACACCGCGCGCCATCCAAAAAATGAACCGGATTATTTGCTAGGTCATGGTTTAGTCCAACCTTCGCTTGATGAAATGCTTCGCTGTAAAGACAACGAAGTCACAATAATTTTCCAAGGCGGGATTCTCCCCAAGAAAATGGTTCGGCTGCCCATCATGATTCCAAGCGGACTGACTTTGCAAGGCAATGTCGCCATCACCTGGACAATCGCTGCACTTCCGTCAGTTAGTCCAAACCATCCTTCCGATTACACGTCATGCTGCATTGATGATACATTTTATCCAAATTCACTGGTCTTTAACTTCACAAAATCTGACAAGATAGCGAAAGAAAATCCTAAAAAGCTTCATTTGAATAACGATGCCGCAGAAATATCGGACTTGCAGTCGTCTGGCTGGAAACAATCTAAATTTCCCGCCACAGAATCTGGAAATCGTTATCCGACCGAGCAAGAAAGTCGTGCCTTGGATTACAAATGGGAAACAATTGTCAGACATCATGTATCAAAACGTCCGGCTTCGCTTCACGACCCGTTTCTGGTGCTGCATGCAATTCCCAGAAATCGCAGTCGTTCGGTATGTGCCAAAGCTCGCGTTACGGTCAGGAAACATTTTCACTTCCGCAATGAATTTCGTTGACACCGACGCCGTCCGCGCAAAACATTTGCGCGTCATTTTAATGTGCCTCATCTGCCCAGCCAAACTACCGCGATTCCTGCGGCATAAATCCACCGTCCTTATCTTTTCAAAGTGAAGAACTATATTCTCGACACCAACGTCCTGCTTCACGATCCCAATTCGCTCGTCAATTTCAAGGAGAACAACGTCCTCGTGCCCATCGAGGTCATCGAGGAAATTGACCGGTTCAAGCGCGAATCCACCGAGTTGGGCCGCAACGCGCGCACAGTCTCGCGGATGCTCGACGGCTTTCGCGGCGAAGGCAGCTTGAGCGCCGGCGTGGATTTGCCGAACGGCGGCAAGCTGAAAATTGCGTTCCAAAAAAACGGCCACGGCGACACGATCTTCACCAAGGACTCGGTGGACAACCGGATTCTCGCGCTTGCCGCGAGCATCCAGAAAACACAGCCGAAAAACGCGACCATTCTTGTTTCCAAGGACATCAACCTGCGCATCAAGGCCGACGTGCTTGGTTTGTATGCCGAGGATTACGAGACCGACCGCGTGTTCATCACCGACCTTTACACCGGTATGGTGGAATTTTCCACGTCGCCGGAAAAAATCGCGGCGTTCCGCGCCAAAGGCGAACTCGCGCTGGACAGCGGCAAAAATTATTTTCCGAACGAATACTGCACGCTTACCGACGAGGCGAATCCGAAAAAGACCGCGCTAGGCAAGGTGGACGCGACGGGCACGAAATTGATTCCCATCCTCGACTGTCGCGAAGGCGTCTGGGGCATCAAGCCGCGCAACCGCGAGCAGCATTTCGCGCTCGACGCGCTGCTCGACGACCGCATCAAGCTGGTCACGCTCATGGGCAAGGCTGGCACGGGGAAAACTTTGGTGGCGATGGCCGCTGGCTTGAAGCGCGTGGTGAACGACCGGGAATTCCGCCGCCTCGTAGTCGCGCGGCCGACGATTTCGATGGGCAAGGAACTGGGTTTTTTGCCCGGTTCACTGGAGGAAAAACTGGCGCCGTGGATGCAGCCCATTCACGACGCGCTGGAGATGTTGAGCGACCTGAACATGGGTCACGACCATCGTCGCGCCGCCGATCTGATGCGCAGCGGGAGCATCGTGGTGGAAGCGTTGAGCTACATCCGCGGGCGCAGCATCGCGAACCAGTTCATGATTATTGATGAGGCGCAGAACCTGACGCCTTTGGAGGCCAAGACCATCGTCACGCGCGTCGGCAGCGGCACAAAAATCATCTTCACCGGCGACCCGTATCAGATTGACAATCCGTATGTGGACTCGTCATCGAACGGCTTCAATTACGTCGTCAGCCGGTTCCGTGACCAAGCCATTGCGGCGCACATTGAGCTGCAAAAGGGCGAGCGTTCCGAACTGGCCGAACTGGCGGCGAATATTCTTTGAGGCGTTAAGGTTGTTTAAAACTCACGGAATGAGCAACTTCTCCTGCAACCGCATAAACATGTCTTTTCCTTCGCATTTTTACCGTTGACAATAATCAGATTTGGCCGACTTTTTAACATCGGTTTCAACGCAAATTTGGGAACTATGATATCAAACGAACGTCCATCACCTTATGGCCGCCGCCCTTACCAGAGTCAGGGCTACGGCAACTCCAAATATAACAGCCAGCCGCGTCCGCCGGTCAACGAAGACACGCTCAAAACTGCGGAAGTGCAGATTGAACGGAAGTTTTTTGTTTTCACCCTCAAGGAAAATCCGCGCGGCCGCTTCCTGCGCATCACCGAGGACGTGGGCGGGCGCCGCGACACGATAATTATTCCTTCCACCGGGCTGGCCGAGTTCAAGGAGCTGTTGGACGAAATGGTCAAAACCTCCGACGGAATTCCGCCCAAGCAGCCCGCGCCGGAAGCTTGAAAATATAAATCTCCCAACTCCGGTGAAATTATTTTTTCGCCGGAGTTTTTATCTTTTTGAGTTTGGCCGGTTTCACCGGCCGGGCGTCGCCCCAAAGACCTTCGAGATCGTAGCGCTGGCGTGTTTCCGTGTGCATGACGTGGACAATCACGTCGAAATAATCCAGCACCACCCACGCCCCGCCCGTCGAACCTTCCGCCCGCGACGGGCGCAGGTCGTGGTCGTCGCGCAGCTTGCCGGAAATCTCCTCCACGATGGCGCGCAGGTGCGGCTGGCTTGTGCCGGTGGCGATGACAAAAAAATCCGTCACGCTCGACAGCTTGCGCACGTCGAGAACGAGGATGTTTTCCGCCTTTTTATTGTCCGCGAAATCGCGGCAGAGCAGCGCCAGTTTTTTGGAATCCATAATTGCAGGGACAATTTAACCACATATGGGCGCGGATGGACACGGATAAATTTTCACAACACGGTGTCGTGCGACAATTTCTCAAACGTAAAGCCGTCCGTTGCGGATGGCTTCAGCCACGGCGGCGGGAACCAGATATTCTATCGGCAGCCCCGTTTTCACCCGCGCGCGGATTTCCGAAGACGAAACGGCGAAGGGAAAACCGCGCAGCAATCGCCCGCGAAACGGCGGTGGGAACACGGGCGTTGTCCCACCCGGCCGCGGAATCGACACAAACTCCGCCAACCGGGCCAACTCCGCCGGCTCGCGCCATTCATTCAGCTTTGGCGCGTTGTCCGCGCCGATGAGATAAAACAGTTCCGCGCCGGAAAACTTTTTTGCGTAATCGCGCAGCGTGTCCACCGTGTAGGAAATGCCGCCGCGCCGGATTTCCTGCTCGTCAATTTCGTAATTATTTTTGCCGGCTAGCGCGAGCCGGAGCAGTTGCAGCCGGACGGCGTCCGGCGCGGGTTTGTTCTCCGGCTTGAACGGCGATTGCGCCGCCGGAATGAAAAACAATTTGTCCAGGCTGAGTTCCTCCACCGCCGCCTGCGCCACGAGCAGATGGCCGAGGTGAACCGGGTCGAACGAGCCGCCAAAAATTCCGAGTTTCATGTTGAAAGTTGCAGGTTGCAGGTTCAAGAATTGCGCGCTGCGAGTTAAACTTGCAACTTTCAACCGGCAGCCTGCAACTCAATTAAAATGCCGGTCGGCGAAATGCAAATACTGTTCCCAGTCATAGTCGGTAACGTCGTGCTTGCCGGTGCGGACATGGTAGCCGATGAAATCGCCGATGGGATGATTGACTGGCGGCCAGTCGTTCACACCGAGGCCGGCTTCGCCGAAAAGCTGATACACCGGCTCCGCGCCTTTTGCCCCGAGAAATTCCCCGCGCGGATCGGACCACCGGTCTTCCTCGGCGCTGGCGATGTAAACCGGTCGTGGCGCAACTAGCGCGATGACTTCATGCTGGTCGGTCGGCATTTCATTTTCGTGGCTGGAATATTTTTTAAAATTGCCGTCAAACCAGTGCGGAAAATGACCGTTGATCAGCGCGGTGGTCTCACCAAACCACCGGCGCGCCAGCGCCGCGCCACCCTCGCCGGATTCATTCACCACGACCAGCGCGAACCGCTGGTCGTGCGCGCCCGCCCACAACGCGGTTTTGCCCAGCCGCGAATGGCCGATGACCGCGACATGCTTCGCGTCAATCGCGCGGTCCGTCTCCAGATAATCCAGGGCCCGGCTCAAACCCCACGCCCACGCGCTGATTGCGCCCCATTCATCCGGCTTGAAAACCGTGTTCGTGCCGTCGCGGCTCAACGCGGCGCGCACGCCGAGCTTCCAGCCATTCGTGAAATCCGGCTCGAGGTCGCCGTAATAAACCGTTGCCAGCGCGTAGCCGCGCGCGAGAATTTTTTCCACCGGCCAGCGCGACGCCTCCTTGCCACAACCGGCTTCCGTCGCGCGGTTGTTCGTCACACTGCCGTCTTTGGCTGGTGGAAGCCAGCGGTCGGACAACGTGATTCCGGGGTCGGCGCTGATGGCGTGGTTGCCGTTGAAATTCATGCCGAGAAAGGCGGGAACCGGTTTTTGTGAGGCGTTCGGCGAATAAATCAGTAAATTCATGCTGGGACCGTTCGTGCCGCGCGTGAACCAGATCGTGATTTCCTTGCGCGTGGCCGTGCCACCGAGCGCGTTGGTCGCAAATGCCCTGACCGCAAAGTGCATCCCGCGCGGCCGGCCCGGCGCGCGGCCGTAAACTTCCTCCTCGAACATTGTGACCAATTCCGGCCGGCGTTTTTTCTCCCATATTTTGGCGCTGGTCACGCGCGTGCCGTCGGCGCAGACCAGCGGATCGGGCAGCGTGTAAGTCCCGACTTTGGATTCGTCGAGGTTTGATTCGTTCGTGCGCGGCTGCGCCAGCGCGCCGAACGCGACAAAAAATATTGGCAGGAATAATTTCAGTTTCATAAATCAGCAACACCGCCGGACACCGTTGAACCGCGCTTCCGTGGCGGCGACATTAATCTGCTGCGCGTCCGCTGGATGGCAAGCGCAAACCGGTTGCGCCTGCTGCGCCCGCCGCGTTGCGAAGATTTGGGCCGGATTCCCGCAACGCACAGTCCGGCAGCCAGCAGGGCGAAGCCAAACGAAAACAGCTGAGCAAGAATTTTTTCCATTCGCAACGGAGCAGTTTACGATTTGCGACCGGCGATGCGCGCGGGTATTGTTTTTCCAATCGTAAATGGCAAACCATCAATCGTAAATTCAAATGACCCGACATTGTCATCAGTGCGGCGAGCCGTGGACAATCTCCGGCAATCCCGGTCGCGGTGAGGTCTGCATGAAATGTCGCGCGGATCTGCGCGTGTGTCTGAACTGCCAGAGCTACGATCCGCGTGTGGCGGAGCAATGTCGCGAGCGGCGTGCCGATCTGGTGCTGGAAAAGCACCTCGGCAACTTCTGCGAGTATTTTGAGTTTGCCCGCCGCAAATGGGAACCGAAGGAAATCAAATTGTCGCGCGAGGAGGTCGCGCGGGCGCATTTGAAAAAATTGTTCGGCGATTAAACGGCGGCGCGGTAGCATGGCGGCATGAAAGTCAGCGGATTCACCTTTTTGCGCAACGGCCAGAAGCTTGGCTATCCGTTCGTCGCGTCCATCCGTTCCCTTTTGCCGCTCGTGGACGAGTTCGTGATTGCGCTCGGCCCGTGCGATGACGACACGGAAAAAATGGTGCGCGCGATCGCTGACCCCAAAATCCGCATCATCCCGACGACGTGGAATGAGCAGATGCGCGGCGATTACAGCGTGGGCGGCTTTGTTTACGGCCAGCAAAAATCCATCGCGCTGTTCAACTGCACCGGTGACTGGGCGTTTTATCTGGAAGCCGACGAGGTGCTGCACGAAAACGACCTGCCGAAAATCCGCGCGGCGATGGAAAAACATCTGGCAGACGAGCGTGTCGAGGCGCTGGCGTTTGACTACCTGCATTTTTACGGGAACAAAAATACCATCGCGTGGTCGCCCGGCTGGTATCGCAGCGAGGTGCGCATCATCCGCAACACGATTCCAGCGTGGTCGAGCGAGGCGCTGTTCTTCAACGTCGTGGTCGGCCACAAAAAATCGCGCTATCCGCGCGCGGCGCATACGGGCGCAACAATTTTTCACTACGGCTGGGTGCGCAGCGAGGCGCAGATGAACTTGAAATCGGCGAGCGTGCAGAGGTTTTGGAACGACGCGCCGCCGGCGGTGCTGGATTATTCAAAAATTGACGCGGCGGTGCTCAAGGCATTCATCGGCACACACCCGAAGGCGGTTCAGGACTGGCTGCCGGCAGCGGAGGGAATTTTCCGGGCCGACCCGAATCATCAATTGACTTCCCGTGAAAAAAAACACCGGCGGATGTTGTGGCTGGAAAAAACCTTCGGCCTGCAGTTCAACAAGAAACATTACCGGCTGATTTGCTGAAGGCGAGTTCGCAGGCTGTCATCACCTTGGCCAGCTTGATATTGCCGGTTCCTTCGCCGCTGTCTGGCACCACCGCCCAATCCTTGTGCTGATACGGGAAAGCCGGCTCGATTTGCGGCCAGCCAACGAGCATGACCACGCGTTTCTGCATGGCCACAGCGATGTGGATGAGACCGGTGACACCGCCGATGATAACGGTTGAAAGCTGCATCAGACCGGCCGCAGTCAGCAGCGGAAGCCCGGCGGCGACGACAAACCCGGCTTCGCGCGCCGGCTGCAATTTTTCCGCCTCACGCGGACCGCAGGCGAAAATCACCTGTGTTCCCAAGGCGCGAAAATGCGTGGCCAGCGCCAAAAAATGTTCCAGCGGCCAGTTTTTGTGCGGCGAACTGGTGAAAGCCTGGATGAACAGGGTCGGCCTGGCAAAATTCAGATTCTGGCTGGCAAAAAAATCGCGCGCGGCGGCCAGTGATTCCGGCGGCAGGTGAAATTCATTCCGCACGGCGCTGATTTTCACGCCGCACTGTTGCAGCAGCGTCAGGTTGACATCGGCGATCTGCAGCCGGTCGTCGCGGGTGACGCCCTGAGTGTAAGCCCAGGCGCGGCCGGTGCTGTAAACGCTGCCCCAGCGATTCGCCGCGCCAGTGAGCCGCGCGAGCCAGGCGGTCTCGCCGTAACCTTGAAAATCCACCACGAGGGAGTATTTTCCGGCGCGCAGTTTTTTCAGCAGGCTGAAAAATTCGCCGGTCATTTTCAGCGGGTTGCCGCTGCGCAACGCGGCGCGGTCGAGGGCGATGACTTCGTTGACTTCGCGAAACCCGCGCAACAGCAGGGCGTTTTCCTGGGAGGTGAGAAAGGTGATGTTGGCGGATGGGCAGTGTTCGCGCAGGGCGTGGACCGCGGGCAACGTGAGGATGACATCGCCGATGGATTTCAGCCGGATCAGCAGGATGTTTGGAACGTCAGGCATGGCGATGATGCGAATCGTGTGCTCACCAGCCCGGCAGGTCAAACTCGTGCCAGTGGTGCCGCTTGGCCAGACGCCAGCGGCCGAACAGGCGGCCGAAGAAAAAGGACTTTCGCCGCGCCTGGGCGACGGGCGTGATTTTTTGCGAAATGATTTTTTCCCAAAAATCCAGAACCCGCTCGCGGTTGAAATACTGGTTAGGCACATCGTTATGGAAATAGGGCTGCCGCAGGTATTCGAGATATTTGGCGTCGTCCTTGTCCAGTTCGATGATTTTTTCGATCAGCGC
>Ga0114951_10005891_pt1 | contig 11094 bp, 8 predicted proteins | sample AM7aDNAmetaG_FD_88677 | JGI IMG/M metagenome (GOLD analysis project Ga0114951, IMG submission 88677) | Freshwater microbial communities from Finland to study Microbial Dark Matter (Phase II) - AM7a DNA metaG | ecosystem: Environmental > Aquatic > Freshwater > Lake | place: Finland: Lake Alinen... | reverse complement strand
TTAAAAAGGCAGACCGCCGCTTAAGCATCTCAGGCATAAGCGGCGGCCTCGTTATTATCTTTGCGAAACCTACTTGAGCGTGCCTTGACAATATAGGAACAGCATAGTAATATTCCGAACAGGAGGGAAACCAACATGAAAAAAATTTGGGCATTTCTATTAGTTGCCGTCCTGATAATAACAGTTCTAGCGAGCTGTACAGCGAAGGCGACAACACAGGCGACTACTCAGGCTACTACACAGGCAGCAGCATCTTCTACCACTGCTGCTAAACCCGCAGCGCCGACTTCTGCAGCACCTGCAGCGACTCCGGCAGCCAGCGCACCCGCCGTTACTAGCGCACCCGCTACTGCTGCTCCCCCTGCAGCTACTTCTGCCGCGTCCCCTTCTACTTCCTCTACCGGATTACCGGCAGGCGTGGGCAGGGCTCCGGGCGCTTCCAAGACGGAACTTCTGTACTGGGACAAAACCAATGCTTTCAACGGATACACTCTGTTTGCCAGCGGTGGTTCATGGTTGATAGACATGGAAGGCAATATAGTCCACAAATGGAATATCGGCAACAATCCCAGGCTTCTTCCAGACGGTATTCTTCTGGATCAACCACCTGGCCAAAACGCAAAAAATTGGTTTGAATATGACTGGGACGGGAAAACCATATGGACGTATACTGAGTCACGTACAGGGTATCGTCCTCATCATGATTGGACAATGGCTTATAATCCTAAACTTAAGCAAAACACTTTCATGTACATTGCTGCAAAGACCGTGACACAGGATGAAGCCGTAGCCGCCGGGGCTGTCGGTAGTCGCAACGGCGCAGAGATGGATACGATCGTTGAAGTAGATATGAAAGGCAATATCATCTGGGAATGGCGGTTCATGGACCACATTATTCAAGATGTTGACGCCACCAAAGCCAACTACGTGGGCGAAGGCAAGAAAATATCTGATTACCCGGGCAGATTAAACATCAATATGCCCGGCGACCCGTTAGCAGGCGACCAGATGCACTGCAACTCTATGGATTACAACGAGGACCTGGACCAGGTAGTTACCAACGCGGTTAATGGTGAGTTCTATGTTATAGACCACGGCAACACCTTTGTGCCGGGTGATCTCAAAGCCAGTATGGATCTGGCGGCCGGTCCCAAGGGTGATTTCCTGTACAGGTTCGGCGATCCTGCCAGGTACAACCAGGGCACACCGCCCTCTGTCAAGGCCGATTGGACAACTTCTACTTCCGGCACCAAGCAAATTGGCGGGAGCCATGATATTCAATGGATCAAGAAGGGGCTGCCCGGCGCAGGTAATTTCCTGGTTTTCAACAACGGCCAGTACCTTTTCGAGAGATGGGACCAATCTTACGCTTATGAAATCAACCCATATCTGGATAAAAACAAAACTAATACCGGCAAATACGTCAATCCGCCTGACGCCGGATATACTCTTGTGAGAGACGCTAATGAAAAGGACACGCACAAACAAGACCAGCAGATATCCAATCAGATTGTGTGGAAGTATTCATCTAAAGTGGCGGGGTTCTTTGCCTCCCATATTGGTGGAAGCGCCCAGCGTCTGCCCAACGGCAACACTCTGATCTGCGCTGATACCACCGGACATTTTTTTGAGGTAGATACAAAAGGTACAGTAGTATGGGATTATATCAATCCGATATACAAGGACCTCGGTGCGCCCACCGTAATACCGGACGTCTGGCCTATGGCTAACGGGGTTTTCAGAGCCCTGCGCTATACCAGTGATGATCCTTACTTAAAAGGTAAAACCTTAACTTCCATTGGGCCAATAACAGCTAATTACAAGGCACCGGCAGGTGGCGCAGCCCCTGCTCCAGCAGCAGGTGGAGCTCAGCCCAAGCCCAACGCACCCGCAGCCGGAGGCGCAGCCCAACCATCAGCCAGTGGGGCTCAGCCTAAGCCCAGCGCACCCGCAGCAGGTGGTGGTGGAGGCGGCGGCGGCGGTGCAGGTGGAGGCGGTGGTGGAGCAGGAGGAGGGGCCCCGGTGCCCACTCTTACCGGTGTTTCACCTAATTCAGGCCCGATTGCCGGCGGCACAGTTGTTACCATCGCCGGAAATGGACTTGGCGGACCTGCAGGGACGGTGACCTTTGGCGGGGTTGCCGCCACAGCCATCAGCCAGGTGGGGGACCCGCCTTCGTATCAATGTACTACTCCGGCACACGCGGCAGGAGTCGTGGATGTGGTGCTCACCAATGGAGGCGGCACAGTGACAAGTACGGGAGCATTCACCTATAAATAAAGTTTAGCTTCCCGAGTTCACAGTAGCCTAACAGGTTAAGAGACAATTAAATAAACAGACCGCCGCTTACGTCTTACAGATTAAGCGGCGGTCTCTTTGTTATCCCCTTTTAGCTTTTCATAAGTATTAAGGCGTGGTAAAATGCGGATACAATGAAAATATTTGCCTGCATATTGTTAATCGGCATCTGGCTTATCGTCCCCTTCCCAGCTACGGCATACACCTCCGCAGAGTCTGCAACTCAAGAAAAAGATTTGAATTTTGTGTTTCTCCACGGAACCGGTGGAAACGCGGGCGATCTACAAAGGTTATCCGATCAGATTATGGACAGGGTTCCTCGATTCATTCTGGATTACGAGGTCGCCAACCCGGGCACCAAACTAAACATAGGCACATTGAACAGGAGTTATCCCAATGACGTTGATATAGACACCTGGGCCAAGAACATTGTTGACAGTATTACCAAGTACTCTAACAAAAAGAACCTTGTTCTAATCGGGCACAGCATGGGCGGAAAGGCTGCCCTTTATGCCACAGCCCACAACAAGGGTGGTATAGCAGACAAGGTGAGAACAGTGGTCACCATTAACAGCCCGGTAAAAAATTTCAGCCAATATTATTTTACCGGCGGCGGCAATTACTGGGAGGCCATGTGGATGTTGCCTCAGATTCAGGGTAACCTGAAGGGAGGCGTGCTAGACTCGATTGCCTATTATGACAGCACTGAAGACGGACGCCGGGTTGGCTCCAATAGTCACTGGTTGTCATTCATATCAGGAGAATCGTCGCCGTCCAGCGAGCAGTTTGATGTAAGCGGATTCGATCCTTTGCCAAGAGATATGGATGATACGATCATACCCATATCAGCCCAGTATTCGGATGGAGCAGACGTAGTATATTACGGAGAACAGGCTCACAGCGAAATTACCCGTTCTGATGAATTATCCGGAGAATTGGCAGACCAGATATTGAGATATGTTTTTGGCAAGAAAATAGATGTTTCTACACCAGCTCAAAGCGGGACCTTTGAACACGAAGCTGGCCTGATGCCTGTTGTAGTAAAATGGGAGGAATCGGTAGGTTCCATCCCGGTCAGCAGCGGGAAAATCGTACATAAAAATGAGTCATATTTTAAATGGCAAGAATGGGAAGATGTGGTAGGGGGAGGAGTAGGAGCAGGCAGCCGGGATAGTTTCCAATTGAAAAATAATTCACTGCCAGTGTTGACAGGTATAGTGGCGTCCCGCTGGCAATCCAGTGATACGGAAGACTGCTGGGTTTATCTTAAAACGAGAGCAGCCCCCCGCAGTACTGTGCAGGTTGAATGGGGCGTAACCAGGAATCCCTTGCTTTCCAGTAGTTTTCCACGCGAACGATATGAAGTTGAAATCAGTTCCGGCACCCCCTTTACAGGGATTGACCAGGTGGCCTGGTATAGCGATAATACCCGCGATCAAAGGCTGAAAATTGAATCGCATGCAGAAGGTCCCTACCGGTGGTTCAAAGCCCAATGGAGAACTTATGGCAGAATACCACTTATACGCAACATTGTTTCCGAATTCAGGTAACAGGTTATCGTGATGATTCCAGGTTAGTTGGATATTAAAGTCGGCTCAGTACAGGTTAAAACTTTAATTTGGCGCGAGTTTTATAAAAGCGGATCATTACCTCTCTGACCGCCAGACCTACCACACGATTGCTTTCCATAACCGGGATTGCGCTTAACCTGTAGGCGTTCATCCGGTCCAGCAAATCGGCCGCCGACTGGTCAAAATAGGCTGTAGTTTGTCTCGTAGAGGGTTTCATAACCTGGCTGACGGGCGTAGACTCCCACTTCCTTCGAGGCACCGGCTTCATCTCATCGAGAATTAATACACCGTGTAGTTTATCTTCGTCATACACCACAAACTGGCGGTGTCCTGATGTCATTACAAAGTCTTTAAACAGGTTATCCAGAGTGAGATGAGGGGGAATGATAGAGTATTCCTGAGACATTATGTGCTGCACACTCATGCCAGCCAGCGACCTGGTTAGAGAAATATTTTGACTGATATTTGCGGCAGCCATATATAAAATCCATCCTAAAAACACTACCATTACACCAGCAAACCACTGGCGGTTTAATACAAGCAACAAGCCTCCGATGTAGAAAACTGCACTGGCAGCCTGTCCGATGCGTAACGTTATTAAAGTAGCCCGGTCATAATTCCCGGTGGTTTTCCACAGGATTGCCCGTAAAATCCTGCCGCCGTCCAGAGGGAACCCCGGAATGAAATGGACGATAAATAATATGAGATTAAGATAAGCCAGCCACTGGATCAGCCAGGCGAACCAGACACTGCCGGCGACTACCAGCACAACGTACACTAAGTAGAAGATCACAACTACTATCAAACTGGTTAGAAGTCCTACTACAGCCAGGAGGGCTTCCAGAACAGGCAGACTCTCTTCTTTGGCTACCAGCGTAACTCCTCCAAAAGGATACAGCTTGACCTCTTTTATGGGAATATGCCTGAAATGCGAAGTGATGTTGATAGCCAACTGACGGAGTGTCATCGCCAGGAAGAAAAGCACGCCGGCGACTAAGCCGAACAGCAGCCTTTCAGTAAAAGGATAATAATCAGGAAATCGCGTTACCATTACAGCAATTATCAGAGCAAAAGCCAGGTACCAGGTTTTATGGAAACCCAGCCGGATTATGAATAGAGGTCTGGTGAAATGAAAGAATTTCATAACATATCAATAAACAATTTGTAATCACAAAATCAATACTATGACGGCTTCAGTTTGAAATGAGCCATAACATATTAGAGGCACTGGCTACAGATAACGGGTGGTCAGAGTTTACATAATGATATTCCTGTTGTGTTTAAAATATTCATTCACCTGGTCGTATGATTCTATAGATCCTATATCATACCAGGTTTCACCGGAAACAAAGGCGTAAACATCTGTTTTTTTATGCAGCCATTCTACAAAATAGCCGGGAGCATCCGGATTATTATGTTCTTCAAGATATTCACCCAGATAATGTTGAATGTCTGCGGGATAAATGTAACAGCCTGTGGCAACAAATGAGGACTTTGGTTCCCGGGGTTTTTCCTGAAAACCAATTAGTTTTTGTTGCTCATCCAAAATTCCCAGGCCGTATTTTCTGAGTTCATCAGCGTCAATATTGGCCCTGTTGGAAAAGGCTATCACAGGCTTCTTGCGCTTATTATAATATTTGATAAATTCATATAAACTAAATTCAAATAAATTATCACCGGCTACCACCAATAAATCTTCATCAACGAAGCCTTCCTGTTGAATAACATTTTGTAAGGCAGCTATTGCGCCCAGTTTCCGTTTTTCTGTCCTGGTACTTTCACATACTAATTTAATTAACCGGGAACTTTCGGGAAAGGCGCGCAGCCAGTATCTGAAATTACTTTCGTAGTACTCATTGGTTGAAACAATGATTTTATCGATTTCTTTTATTTTAATAAGCTGGTCTACTATATAGTCAATTACCGGTTTACCTGCCACCGGCAACAGGGGTTTGGGAATGTGTTTAGTCAGCGGCAATAGTCGAACTGCGTATCCCCCGGCTAAAATTATCGCTTTCATCATTTACCTTTTATTTGAATTTAAAACGATGTTATTAAAAGCATTTTGAAGTAAGTTACCCAGGTATGTCAACAGGAGACTCTAAAACAACCAGAACTTCAGGTGTCTTCCTTTGAAAAACATCGGATTTTAAGATTCCTGGCAGGTGTCTAATTTGAATTTCATTTGTAATGGTTAATATTAGAAGAGTATAATACAACTTGTGTTGTTTGCAAATTCCCTGGTATTAATTTTGTAGGGATAAAAACTGGTAAAAATAAGGGAGGGCGTGGTTTGTGTCTAATCTAGCAAATAAAAAGAATACTTTAAAGTGGTGGGTATTAAGCAGTTTGGTAGTTTCTCTGGTTTTGATTTTTAGCGGTTTGGCGGCTTGCTCCGGCAAATCTGATACCTCCGCCGCTCCCGATACTACGGAAGCTGTCATAACCTATTCAATGAAAACAGTTGATCAGTTGCCTACTAATCCCCCAACACAACCTAATGCGGGATTCAAGTTTGTAATAGTGAGTTTTAATGTAGAAAATAAAGGTCTAGAATCTTTCAAAGTGGGTGCTAACAGCTTCTATGTTGAGGCTGATAATAAAATTTGTGACTACAGCGATGCCACTAAACTAATGGACAGCCAGCTAAAGTCAGTCGATCTTCATAATGGTGACAAAACCAGTGGTGACGTGGCATTTCCCGTTCCCGATACCTCGAGTGAATTCAATATAAAGTACATCGGATTTAACGTCAATAAAATCCGCTGGGTCAAGCAGTAATCCTGAACAGGAAAGTAATTTCCAAAACAAAAAAGCCCGCACTGAGATAGAGGCGGGCTTCTTTATTTTGAGTGGCGCAATAACCCGGCTTATGCTTTCTGCTGTTTATGTTTTAGTTAAGTCATCAAAACTCGGTGTTCTTAACATATAATGTAAACATAGGTAACGAAGAACTCTTTTCTGTAATCCAAATGGGAAGGTTATATCAAAAATATTGAAAGGAGGCAGAGAAACTTGGCACGCATGAGTCGCAACATATCATTGGTGATATCTCTTCTGGGTCTGGTGGCTATTGTTATTGGTGTGGTGTTTGTTTTTGAAGGAGTGAGTAAGAATAACCTGATCTTAGACAGGATGAATGTAGAGAAAGTTACTCTGTCCCTTGACCCCGCCAATCCGACCCAGCTCACGCATATTCAAAATGGCGCTGACGCGCAAAAGGCCGCTGATACCATTGCCACGCATCGAAGAGCTATAGCGCCTTCTTATCAGGATTTGCTGGGTACTGGAAAGTTTGATCCTACCAACCCCATTCAATTGACCTATGCACAGGCTATGAACCTCGAGAACTATCTGTATATGGCTGTTACTGCCTTCGGTTTAATTCAGGTTGTGATGGCGGCAGGTGCATTTATGATAATCACGGGAGCAGCTTTGGGTCTAACCGGACTGGTGCTGTTTAAAATCCCCTATTAAAGCAGCATAATCAGGTTAGTCATTGACTCTGACCGTCTCCCCAAACCTGGCAAGGTTGTGATGGCGGCAAACTCTTAGACAAAACCACTAAGTGTTTGAAGATAACCCATGCCAAAGCCGCGATCCAACAGGCGGTCAAGGTAGGGCGACACATCGGTCTTCCTGTTCATCAAAGTACGATAGAGGCCGGCAGCGCGGATATCACCTGCCAATCTAAAACCGATTATGCGGTTATCTTTTAAATATATTTTACGGATAGCCTCCCCCTTATTAACTCGAATCTCCTCCCCACCCATATTCCCTGCCACAATAATCGGGATTCCCAGATGTTTCAAACTGTTCATGGTATCCGCGCCTTCATATTTAACATCCCAGCCCAGGATGTCATAAGCCACGATCTTTGCCTGAGCAACGGCGTTGGGAAAATTGCCGTGAACAAAGCGCTCACCGTTTACCAGGTCAGGCACTGTTACCACATCCCCCGCCGCGCTAATATCCGCAAGGTTAGTGTGCATATGGTCATCCACTACTACGCCGGAATCAATGGCAATACCTGAACCCTGCAAATACTCAATATTGGGCCGCATTCCGGTGGCTGCTACAATCAAATCGGCACTAAGTATTTTTCCGCTGCGGGTTTTTACACCGTTAACCTGAGGCTCCCCGCTAAAGCCTGCCACATCACTATCTGCACCCCGCAGGATATTGACCCCATTTTGTTCCATGATACGCTCGATCAACTGGGAAAACTCCTCATCTAAAACATTGCGTAATATGCGAGAGCGAACCAATTGGGTCACCTTTAAACCCATTTCAGCCAAAGTCTGCCCTATTTCTACCCCGATAAAACCTGCCCCGATGACGATAGCGCTTTTAGCCCTGCCATCACGGATCCTGCCCATAAACTCATCGACCGCGCCAAGAGACTTGAGGTTATAAACACCCGGACGGTTTTCACCCTCAAGGGACGCCAACAGTCTTGAACCGCTGGCCAGTACCAGGCGGTCGTATGAAATCATAGAACCGTCTGCCAGTTTAACAGCTTTTTCAGCCGGTATGACAGCAGCCACAGGCGAGTTGGATCGATAGTCGATCTTCAGATCAACCGGATAGTCTCTGCCCCGCCACAGGTGTAACTCACGTCCGGTCAGCAAATATTCCGCCAGGGCCGGCGGCGAATAAGGCGGATATGGTTCAGCCGACAGCATTACTATTTCGGACTTGAAATCATAACGGCAAAGCGTTTCTGCGACAGTAATACCCGCCGGGCCTGCGCCGATAATCACAATTTTCATTATTAATTTCTCCAGACCTAAAGAGTAATCTTATCCGCCTTAATAAAGGGCAAAGAGAGGCCTTCTCGCTTCTTTTCTATATGACGGCGTATCAAAACGGCCGCTTTCTCCGGGTCTGGTTCAACCGCGAATGACGCTCCCACCACGCCATCCAGCCCACCCGTCAGCAGATTAACCACATTAGGACTGCCAAAGACCGGTGGTGGGACACCCAGGACGGTATAGATGCCGGAAGCCACAACATAAGCCCCGATGGCCAGCGCCTTTTCGGAGTACCATTCAGGGGCGGCACCGGCTAAAGGCAGCTTGTCAATATCTACACCAAGGTAATTAGCCAGAGCGGAAGCTAAATTCAGAATACGCACATTATCCACACATGACCCCATATGCAGCACGGGCGGAATACCCAGCGCCTGACAGATGGGCTTCAGGCCGGGACCGGCCATTGAAGCGGCTTCAGGCCTCATCAATCCAGCCTTGCCGGTGGCTACGGAAGCACAACCCGTAACCACTACCAGAATATCGTTCTCAATAAGCTTCTTAGCCAAAGTGACATGACCGTAATCTTGCTTTATCTTGGGGTTGCTGCAGCCGACTATACCGACAGCCCCGCGGATTTGGCCCCCGGCAATGGCCTCTACTAGCGGCTTGGGAGTGCCGCCCAGCGCGCTGACTATGGCCTCCACCGAGAAGCCGGCCATGACTTCCATGGGCTGAACGGGGATATTGACCCGTGCCTGGTTACGATTAGAGTAATTTTCGATACCCATTTTAACCAGCGCTTCGCCTATTTCGATGCCCCTGACCGGGTCAAAGGAAACATGGGTAGCGCCGGGGAATTTGGCTTTATCGGAGGTGGATACTATTTTAGTATGAAAACATTTGGCCGTTTCGGTCAGCGCCGGCATGATGCATTGGTAATCCACCACCATCAATTCCAGAGCGCCGGTCATTATAACCAGTTCCTGCATCAGGTGGTTGCCAGCCATGTGAACACCGCGACGCATCAGCAATTCATTGCCGGTGCAGCAAAGCCCGACCAGATTGATGCCTTTAGCGCCCCTGGATTTAGCCAGTTGTATCAATTCAGGATTCTGGGCTGCCCGCACGATGACATCCGAAAGGACGGGATTATGCCCGTGCAGGGCGATATTGACCTCATCTTTTCTAAGCACCCCCAGGTTCATTTCCGACTTAATGGGTTTAGGCGTGCCGAAAAGCACATCCGATAGTTCGGTAGCAATCATCGAACCGCCCCAACCGTCGGAAAGGCTATTGCGCAGCGAATGTAAAAGGATATTTACATAATCGTTATCCACGCCCATATGAGTACGGTGCAATGTCTCCACATTTTCCCGGTCGATGCCGCGGGGAGTAATGCCCAGCTTTTTCCAGAGTTCCTGGCGGGCTTTAGGCGCGCGCGCCGCCATAGTAAGATGCCCTTTACGCATGCCGTATTCTTCCATCATAGCCAGGGCCAATTCTTTAGCCACCGTTTTGGCTTCTTTCCCTGCGGAGCCGATACCGTATTCCTTCGCCAATCTGTTGAGCTTATCAATATCGGTAATCTGGTAGGCAGTCGTATCGCCGTTGCCTGTATGATAAAGCACTTCCATAATGTCCCGGCCGTGGTCGGAATGAGAGGAGGAACCCGCGGCGATCATCCGGGCCAGGTTGCGGGCTACAATAGTATCGGCATTGGCACCGCAAACCCCCTTTTGAGGGCCTTCGCCAAACGGGTCAACCCGGCAGGGCCCCATTGCGCAGATGCGGCAGCTTAACCCTAACTGGCAATAACCGCATTGCGGCTGCTGTCCTTCCAGTCGGTCCCAGACCGTCTCTATATGCTCTGCCTGGGCCACCCGTAACATTTCCGCAGCATCTTTATTAATGGTGATTTTACTGAAATCGTCTTTTCGAGCATCGTTGAGCATCTGATCAATCCTCCTGCTTATTCCTTCTCATTTACACGGGCGACTTCTTCACCCCAGGCTTGCCAGGCCTTAAAATACGGTGGAATCTGGGCTTCCTCAGCTTTTATCTGCCCCGCAGCAACGGAAATGGACTTGCCAAGTTTGGTGCGGGCTTTTTTGCTCAGTTCATTGATATCGCCGAATTGAAGAGCACCCACCTTGCAGATTTCAACACAGGCGGGTTGGCGGCCTTGCCTCTGACGTTCAATGCAATTATCACACTTTATGGCTGCTTTTTTACCGGATTTTAACCTGGCGGTCGGATAATATGTAATCACATCAAAAGGGCAGACCATGGCACACATGCCGCAGGTGATGCATTTGGCGGCATCAATCAGCACAATGTCCATCTCATCGTTGCGGCTTATGGCCCCGGTTGGACAGGCTTGCTGACACGGCGCGGGATTGCAGTGACGGCATTTACTGGGGAAAGCCGAGTTCAGATGAAGACCTGGAGCAACCATCATGAACCGCCGGGGC
>Ga0114951_10005889_pt1 | contig 11099 bp, 8 predicted proteins | sample AM7aDNAmetaG_FD_88677 | JGI IMG/M metagenome (GOLD analysis project Ga0114951, IMG submission 88677) | Freshwater microbial communities from Finland to study Microbial Dark Matter (Phase II) - AM7a DNA metaG | ecosystem: Environmental > Aquatic > Freshwater > Lake | place: Finland: Lake Alinen... | reverse complement strand
TTCTTCATAACATCCTTGGATAATAAATTTATGCCATACGCGGAGCGAAAAGCGCCGCGCTCATCTCACTACTGTCGTTCCGGCCTTTCCCTTAAGAGTTTCGTCAAACAGTTCCGTCTTTGTGATATAAGCCACCTGCCCGCCGCCCTTAAGGAATTCAATGACCGCCTTCACTTTGGGACCCATGCTCCCCGCGGGGAACGGGCAGGGCTTTCTGTTATATATCTCTTCAAGTTCGTTGAGCGTAAGCTTGCGCAGGTTCACCTGATCCGGCTGCTGGTAATTAAGCTTGGCGCCGTCTTCTCCGGTGAAGATAGTGAGGCTGACCTCAACATCCTCCCCGCGCGCTTTCGCCCTCTTTAAGAGCATATTGCCGAGCAACGCGGAAGCCAGATCCTTATCTATCACGGCTTCCACACCGGTGTACATCTTAAGCGGTTTTTTTCCGGACTCGTGTTTTCTTGAGAAATTAACGCCGTAATTACAGCAGTAAATTTCTTTGCCGGCCTTTATCTCAGGAGCGACTTCACGCACAGGTATGCCGCCGCCTCCGACGGTAACCGGAACTATCCCTCTGGCAAGCAGCGCCTCTATCGCGTCTATCTCCACGATATCGGAGGGGACGGGCGAGGGAACTACGCGGCGCCAGATCTCAGCTCCCTTTTCGTCTTTTTTATAAAGCTTCATCGCCCAGCCGTTCTCGCGCGTGCGTGAATCGGCCTCTTCTCTTGAATAGGAGGGACCGATATATTTGGAAGGGTTCTTAAAATCGGGGTCGTCCTTGTCAACCACCACCTGAGTAACGATACCCGTGACGATATTGTCCAAACCGCGGATATTCAGTTCATTGTTAAGCTCACCTATCATATACGCCATGGCGCCCTGCGTGTCCGCCACGCAAACATCCAGCGGCAGAGGAGGCAGCACCTCGCGGCAGAGCTCCGCGCGCATCAGAACATTACCGACCTGGGGGCCGTTGCCGTGCGTCATAACATAACTGTCGTCGGGATATTTTTCAAAAATATCCGCCACCAGTTTAGATGTTTCCGCGGTGCGCTGCCACTGCATGGCGATGTCGGGATTTATAGATTTTCCGGTAGAAACATCCTTCATACCCACCGGGGACACTTCATTACCGCCGAAAGCAAAGATTCTGATTCTTTTCATATTATTCTACCCGCCTTTTCATATTCACGCGCATCTATCAATTATGGCCGGCCTTAAACTTCTTTAACACCGCGGAGATGGACCCACGAATACTATTGACGAATTTTGTTCTGTCAGCGGGAGAATTTTCAAGCCGCTCAAGCAGTTGGAGCGTCAATTCAAGCTGCACCCCGCCTTTCTCCGGCCGATTTACTATATTCTTCAGACTGGTGCCGGGCAGACGCGCGCAGGGGGCTTCCGCTTCAAAACCGGCTGACAGCAAACCTGACGCGATCTCGCGGGCGGCCTGGGCGTTGGCGCCGCCCACGCAGACCCATTCCCCTCGGTCAGTCTGGGCATGTATCGACACGCCGAAAAGGGCCGCGGTGGAAATAGCGATAGCCGCGGGGTCGTCAAAATGGGTGGCGGTCACGTGCAGCTTCCGGCTGTCTTCACCCAGCCAGCCGTTAAAAATGTAAAGGTTGAAATCGGAACCGGCTATAGCCCGGGCCAGCCGGGAGGTGGAACGCTCTATATCCCCGCCGTGTATGGCAAAAATGGCCACCTGAGACTTGCGGTCATATATTTCCCTGGAAAAATCCCTGCCCTCGGCGTTAGCAGAACTGAGCGCCGCGTAATCCGGATAAATGTCAGGCTTCAGGCGCAGGGAGGCAGCTCCCCCGCCGCAGCCGCTCAGAAGAACCAGCGACATCAGAAGAAGACGTATTGGATAACTATTGTTGGGGCTGACCATCATACAATGACTATTATAATATAAAAAGCACTCACGATTTTCTAAGCGGGTGAAGTCCGTCCGGGCCGAAGCGCGTGTAATAGGGAGCCATAAGGCCGACACATCCGGCGCGCGAGGCGCAGGTGGCGCAGGCCCCGGGATATACCCGGTCTTCGGGCGGCAGTGTCACCCAGGCCAAAGGGCGAAGCTCTTTTTTCAGCAGGCACAGAGGATAATGGTAGAGTCTGAACTCTTTAAATCTCCGTATCAACCCGGCACAGGAGTTTATGACCGAGGCGGATGCATTGAGCCGCAGCGACAGCGATTTGGAGTTTCTGAGCGCGCGGCCCTCCAGCTCATAATGCAGCGCCACTACGCGCCATTCCTTAAAGCAGTAAAATTCGCGCAGTAGCAGCGAGAGCATATCTCTAAGATCTTTGATATTGCGCCTGTGGAGGACCAGGCGTATTTCCAGAGTCTGGCCGGGGCCTTTGTTTGCGAAGATGTTGCGCAAACCGGCGAGCGAGGCCGCGAAACTCCCGCTGACTCCGGTAACAGCGTCATGTCCGGCGGGCGTAGAGCCGTGCATGGCCACGGCCACGGAGAACGGGGCTCCCGCGGCCCTGAGGGCGGCGCCGGCGAAAGCCGCGTCCGCGAAACGCCGCCCGTTTGACAAAAGCGACAGCTCCGCGCCGGCGGTTCTCTTTCTAAAATAGGTCAGCAGCTTTAAGAAATCGGGGTGAAGGGTCGGTTCGCCGCCTGTCAGGTTAAGGGCGGCCCTGTTATCGGCGTTCTTGGCGTATGCCCCGGAAAAGCCTTCCAGGTACGATTCAAACCTTTTTATCTGCGCTTTCAGGAGGTATCGGCCGGACGGGGCGCGCGCGAACGACGGCTCGTTGGCGCACATCAGGCAGTTGTTATCGCACTTATTCCAGAACGGTATATCGGGCATAAATTAAAAGCCATCCTAATTTTAGCAAACTTTCCCCAGAAGACCGCCCCCCCCCGCAAACCATTTCGCTTTTGCTGGATGTTTTCATTTCGCACAAATATGATATATTGCTACCGTACGGCAATGTGATAAAAAACCTGCTAAAAATGAGCACGGAATCGGCAATTAAATATCCGGCAAGTCCCCCAAAACAGCTTCGGTGCCAGCTCAAATCCCTGGATCGTGCGGGAGATTTTGTTTGTTAATGTTCTTGTTGGCGGATTTATTGCCGAAAATGTTAAAATCAAGATGGGCGGCGCACCCGGGTTGATGACCATATTTTTCTGGAACGGCCAGCATGGCTTGTGAACAGCCCAGGCCGGATCCGGATTATCCCGACCGCCGCACACAAGTGGGAAAATGATAAAAAATCCCCCGCACACAAAGCACATAAACATAAACAAACAAGCTGTGGCATCCACCAAGCGGCTTTTTAATAACCCCAAAAAATATTTGGATCGCGGTGACGCGCTATATCAGGCAGGCAATATTGAAAAGGCTGTTCTCTTCTACAAGAAAGCCGTTGAATCGGACCCGATTTTTATCCAGGGCTGGATCAATTTATCCGAGGCATACCAAAAACAGGGACTGATTTCCAAAGCTGAAACATCCGTGAAACATGCAATTGAACTTAATCCAAGGATCTCTCATACCTATCTGATCCTGGGAAAAATATTTACAAAAAGAGGCAGATTAAAAGAAGCTGCCGAAGTTTTAGAAACATCTATCGAACTATCGCCCAATTTCATCGAAGCTTACTACACCCTGATAGAAGTCCTGATGAAACTTAAGGACGTGAAAAAGGCCCTGCAAGTTATAGACAACTGCCTTAAACTTGAACCGTGCGACACGCATCCCATGCCAGACGCGCGAAACACAAAAACCTTGTCCGCCGAAGATCACAGTCCCCATAATGCCGGGCCCTTACGCGATAAGATAAGAAAAAAAAACGAACTGGCTGAGAAGCACCATGATCTGGGCCTGTATTACAGGACAATGGGCGAAGAGAAAAAAATGAAGGCCAGTTTTTTTAAATTTTGCGAAATATCCGGGGACAAAGATCGTGATGCCCGGCATTTCAGGGCATATTGCGCCCTGGGCAGATATAACGACGCTTTTGAGGCGGCTGAAAAAATAATGTCCTCGGACTCTGTTGCAATTGATGAACTTTGCGATCCTTTCGTGGGTTCACTGTCCGAAAAATTCATTAAAGAACAACTAGTTTTGATCAAGAAGCTCAAAACTCCGCCGGGATTAAAGATCTGGAAAATATTTTACCGGACGTCATTCGATCATGCTATGAGTTTGGAAGAATTAAAGACCCGCAGCGCCCGGTTTACCGGGAAATACGCCTGGATGAAATACAATTTGGCGATCCGCGAACTTTTCTGCGGGAATTATGCGGGATCGTTGAGCTGTTTAAAACTGATCGGGAAAATCCGGCCGAAAGATTGGCTGTTGGGTTGTACTATGGCGGAAGTTTTATTATGCATCGGGAAAAAACGTGAGGCATTTCAGTTATTCGACCGCGTTTACAGATCTGAATCCGCAAAAAGATCCAGCGTGAAAGCCTGGAAAGGCGAGTGTTATCTTTTCGATGGTCAATATGCAAAAGCGATAAATGAACTCAATGCCGCGGTCAACCGAGCGAACGATATCGCGTATGCCTGGAGAGGCGCCGCCTATTTCAAATCAGGAATGTATAAAAAGGCGTTAAATGATTTACATAAAGCCGTGAAACTGGCGCCATATGATCTGGAAGCGCGTACCTGGCGAGGCGAGGTTTACAGGGTTTTAGGAGACTTCAAGCTTGCGCTTAAAGATCTTAACTTTGTTATAGAAAAAAATCCGGATCATTTTTGGGCCTATTTCAATCGGGCGCTTATAAGATACCGGACCGGGAATTATAGGGGAATGGCGAACGATTTCGACAAAATTGACGCGGACTTTATAAATGTCATTAAAAAAAGATCGGGGATTAAATTATCCGATAAACCCGCCCCTGAAGATATATTCGTGATCCTGCAGAAGGGGTTGGAACTTGCAAAAGGCAATCGCAGACACGAGAGATATATGCTGAAAATAGCATTCCCGGAATACCATGTCCCTGAAAAGTAATAATTCTCAGAACACCTGCGCCCCTCCCGCGTAAACGCAGGATCCCCAGGTAAGCCGCTTTAAGGAGTTCATCTGCCGCCCATGCCAGACCCGGAAAAGCCGTCATGAATATAGAGACCGACATCGTAATACTTGGCGCCGGTTTGAGCGGTCTGGCCGCCGCCGAAGCCCTTTCAGCCGCCGGCCGGCGGGTTCTGCTGCTTGAGAAGGAGCTCTCTGCCGGCGGACTAGCCAGCACCGTCTCTTATAAAAACTTTAAATTCGATCTGGGCGGACACCGCCTTTACTTCAAAGACGCGACCCTGGCCGCCAGCGTGGAAAATCTCCTTAAACCGGAACCCCTGCTCAGGCTGAAGCGCAGGAGCAGCACTTTTGTGGGCGGCCGGTTCCTCCGTTACCCGCCGACGCTTTTAAACGGCCTCGCCTACGCAGCCCCGGCTTTGATCAGGCGCCGGCGCCGCACGGGCCCAAAAGCCCCGGCAGGATCGCTTAAGCACTGGCTCCATTCACGTTTCGGCCCGGGCATACACGACGCTTATTTCAGGGATTACACGCTTAAAGTCTGGGGCCTGCCCACCGACAGCATCTCCGCGACTTGGGCGGAAAGACGCATCGGTCCCATGAATCTTAAAAAGCTTTTCTTTGAGATGTTTTCACTGAAAAGCGCCTCAAAAGAGAACGTCCTGGATTTCCTTTATCCCCGCGAGGGTATAGGCGGGCTCTGTTCCGCCCTGCAGAAAAAGCTTCCCGCGGGAACACTGCTCACCAGCTCCGTCCCTCTTGAATTTGGAACCGCTGGAGGGAAGATAAACTCTGTGGTATTCGCGAAGGATGGGAAAGAACGCCGTGCCTCCTGCCGGCATGTCATATCCACCATACCGCTCACGGGACTTGCGTCCCTGTTCAAGGACGCCCCAGGCCTCCCCGCTTCACATGCGGGTGTAAAATACCGTTCGCTGATCGTACTGTTCGCATCCATGAAACGCCCCGTCCCGCTAGAGGACCATTGGATCTATTTCCCGGAAAAAGAAACGTTCTTTTCCCGCGCCTGCGAACTTTCCAACTGGAGCCCCTCCATGGCCTGCGCCGGCGGAGCCATGCCTGCAACCTTCGAGATCTTCTGCGACGAAGGGGACAAAACCTGGCGGATGACGGACGCCGATCTGCTTAAAGAAACCGAACGCTCCCTCAGGGCGATGAAACTTTTCGGCGCCTTTGAGACTATGGATTTTACCGTGGTAAGACTTCCCCACGCCTACCCGCTGCTTTACGCCGGTTTCGAAGCCCCGCTTGAAAATCTTAAAACCGCGCTCGCCGGATACCGCAACCTGGAACTCTGCGGCAGAACCGGCGGCCACGCCTACCTGGACATGGAAGAATGTCTTCAGAGCGCCGCGGCCGCGGCTAAGCGCGTTCTAAGCAAAAAAGAATGAAAGTCACTTTCCTGCACAACGGCTATGAAAGCCTCGGCGTAGAGGCTCTTTCGGCAGCCCTCAAAAAAACCGGTATCGAAACCAGCCTGGTCATAGACCCGTGCCTGTTCGATGAAAGCGGTTTCTGGCGGCTGAAAGGCCCCGCGCGGTTTTTCGACCTTAAGAACGAAACCATGGTCCGGTTGAAAGCCGAAAAACCGGACCTGCTTTGCTTTTCGGTTTTTACGGATAATTACCGCTGGGCGCTGGGCTGGGCCGAAGCCGCCAAAAAGGAGCTGGGCGTCCCCATAGCGTTCGGCGGCATACATCCCACAAGCGTCCCTGAAAAAGTCATCGCCCAAAGCTGCGTAGACCATATCTGCGTAGGCGAGGGCGACCGCGCCCTGCCGGCCCTGGCCCTGGCTCTGGACGCGAAAGATCCGGCGCCCATAGCCAATATATGGTCGAAGAGGGACGGAACACTGATAAAGGGGGAGATCGCCACGCCGCTCGACCTGGATACGCTTGAATTCGCCGACAAGGATATTTTTTATTCGCGTTATCCTTTTTTCAGGGGCGGATACCTGATCTCGGCTTCCAGGGGTTGCCCCTTTGCCTGCGCCTACTGCGCGAACAATATTTACGCGCGCCTCTACGGCGGGCGCAAATACGCCAGGAGCAGAAGTCCCGGGCATGTGCTCAGGGAACTGTCCCTCGCAAAAGAAAGATGGCGGCCGGAGTTCGTGCATTTCTCCGACGAGGTCTTCAACCGGGATACGGCCTGGCTTGAAGCTTTTCTCCCTCGCTACAAGCGCGAGACGGGCCTGCCGTTCTCCTGCTTTATCTACCCGGACCTTCTGAACGCGAAGACCGCCCGTCTTCTGAAGGAATCGGGGTGTTTCAAGGTCCAGCTGGGAGTTCAGACTTTCGACGGGGGACGCCGCCTTGAAACACTTAAGCGCCCCTCGTCAAACACAAAAATAGCCGAGGCCCTGGATTTGCTCAAGCGTGAAAGAGTGTACACGGTCTGTGATTCTATTTTAGGTTTGCCGGGAGACACAAAAAAGGATCTGCTGAACCTGGCCGATTTTTACGCGGAACACACTCCGGACCAGAACGAGGTGTTTTTTCTTAAATATTATCCCGGCACGGAATTGACGATAAAAGCCGCGGAGACGGGGCTTTTGAATACTGAAGAACTGGCGGCGATAGACTCCGGTGACGGACCATCAGGGATCATCAGCCGACCTAAGGGAACACACCCGGAACTCGACAGATTTTTCACGCTGTTCCTTATACTGCCGCTTCTCCCCGCAGTCCTGAGAAAAGTCATGATTGGGAACGCTTCCATGATGAAATTCCTGCCGGGCAATATTCTCCTCAGAATACTGACTCGTCTCTTAAAAAGACCGGCCTATGATTTTAATACCGGTCAGTTCTCGCGCAGGTACCGCTATTTTATGAAGCTCAAGTTTAAGAGTTTATGGCAGAAACTATTTTCGCCCGCGCTATGATAAGCCTCGTATCCGAAAATCTTAACTCCGCCGTTCCCGAAAAGGATGAGGCGGTCCCGTACTGCTGCACCCCCGCTTGGATCGGTCTCTGCCGTAAGGTTTTCGGTTATGAAGTAAAAGCTTTTTCCATTAGGCGGGATTCCGCGCGGATAGGCGGGTTCATGTACGCCGTGGTCCGCTCTCCCATATTCGGCACAAGGCTCGTCTCGATGCCTTTCTCGGACGAAGGAGCGATCTGGTTTAAGTCTGGCGAGGTCCCGGACGTACAAAGCATGAAAGCGGTACGGGACGCCGTTACGGAGATCCTGGATAAAGACGCCAGGGATCTAGGAGCTGACTACGCGGAACTGCGGGGAGCGGAAATTATTTTCAAGGATGGCGAGCGCGATGAAAGATTTATTTGCGCTTCGCCTTATACCCGTTTTGTGCTGAACACTTCGGCGACTTACGCATCCCTTCGGGAACGCTTCCAGACCAACCTCATTAAAAACCTGAGGAAAGCCGACAAATATATCTCGGTTACGGAAACCCGCGAGCCGGAAGGGGTGGCTGACGTATATGAAATTTACGCGCGGCAGATGCGCGAATTCGGATCCCCGCCGCTCCCGGTCGCCTACTTCGAACATCTTTTGCATGAAGGGCTTGGGCGGCTGTTCATAGCCCGCGCGAACGGGTGTCCGGCGGCCATGCTGTTCACTCTGGAGCATAACGGCACCCGCTTCGCGGACATCAACGCCGGGAGCCCGGAATTAGAGGAATTCTTTCCCAAGATACGGCTCTTCGACGAAACGATACGCTCCGCCTGCGGCGCCAATTTACCAGCGTACGATCTTATGCGGACGCGTCCGGGCTCAGGCGTACATGCGCACAAACAAAAGTGGGGCGGGAAAGAACTTCCCATAAAATATTATTTCAGGAAATATCGCGCGGGGGTAAACCTGGAAATGGATCCGGAGCAGAAGCGCTTCGCCCCGGCCAGACTTCTGTTGCGTCACCTGCCATTGCCTCTGCTGGTGAAGATCGGGCCGCTCATACGCCGGCACGCCGGTAAATAATTAGAGCTTTAATGTTCCCGCGCCTGCGGCGGACGAGCCGATCTGCCAGGTACCGCGTCCGCCCCCGACAGACACGTGTTAATTTTAATCACACAGATCTCATCGTCATCCGTTCTTACACTGAAATCACAATGTGTCAGCGCATAGGCCTGCCAAAAACGTTTTCCCACGACAGGCAGCGCCCCGCCGCTTTCCGTATAGGAGCGGGCCATATCGTCGAAATAAAACGAGTTTTCTATAATAATAAAATCAGGCTTATACTCTGCTATAAATTTCTCCGCGCCGGCGGCAGAGTCGGAGTAGAAAAAAGCCAGGCTGTTCTCGTATCTGCGCCGTATATCCGGCATAACGCGTTGATCGAAGGGAAATTGAACCATCTCTTTGAAAGAGACGACGGGGCGCTTGGCGAAGAACGGAATAGAATAGATCAGTTCGCTGTCCGGATGGCCAGCGATAAGGGCCTGGGGATCCTGCCGGTTTAGATATTCATAAACGGGTTTGTATTTTGAAAAACTCTTAATATCGTTGTATAGCGGATGCAGCAGTACGAAAGCGGCCAGGAGAACATAACTTGCCGTCCTGAGCTTTCCGTCCGTCCAGACGAGCATATTATCCATTATAACGAACGTCAGCGCGAAAGGGATCGTGAAGACAAATTGCCTTCCGGCCGTGGGCAGCGAAAAGCCGGCCACAAGGATGAACGCCGCGGCAGCACCGAACAGAACTATCTTTATTTCTCTCGGCATATTCTTTACAGGACCCGGTTTTCCCCGCACCAGAAAGACGCCGGCGAGCAGCAGAAAGAAGAGTGTTAAATACCTGTAAAGTTCGCTGTGTTCGTTTAAATTTAAGATAAAATACGCCGCAAACCGGATCGGATCGGGAAGAACCGCCGCGCGGCCGAGGAATCCCGAAAACTTGTACGTTTGGTATCTGCTTATATCAATACTGATGTAAGTGCCCAGAACGACGGCGGCAGCCAGCAGCGCGAACGCCCCGAACAGCAGGATATAGGTGCGTTTCAGACCGGGGGACCAGCTTGATCCGTACGAGAAGAACACCAAAACGCATGAGATCCCGATAACCGGCAAAACTGGCGGATAAAACGCCCAGGCTAAAACAATAAAAACCGGCAGGGCGTAGAATTTTTTTGTGAAGAGGGAATACATGAACAGGCAGAATATCAGGATCCCGAAGGTCCGGGGCTGCCCGTGATAGAGCGAATCCATAGAGAGAAAGTAAACACAGAACAACGCGCATAGCAATTTCGCGGCTTCGGGTCTTTTGTAGACTACTAGGCCTATTCTATGGACCAGCGCGCAGCAGCCGAGCGACGCCGCGATCGAGACGCTTTTTAATATCAGGATAATATTAAAATATTTGGCCAGAAAAGCGTAAAGAGCGACCACCAGCGAATACGCGGCTATCGGATTTTGCTGGCGGGCCTGCAGCGCATAGGCCAGGAAAACGTCTTTCGCGTACAAATGAGTCGCGGAAGCGCTGTTATAAAAATAGAAGTTCAGGGAATCCGGGTACAGGGAATAAGCGGGATCAAATATAAAAGGACATCCTATGAAATTGACGTAAAGCACCACGCTTAAAATGAGAAAAGAAAAATACATAGAAGTTTAGAGACTCCTGTTCCTCCGGAACCATTCCACGCTTAAAGCTATGCCTTCCCGGGCGGTGAATTTCCTGCTGTACCCCAGTCCGATCAGCTTGGAAATGTCGCAGCTCCAGTTGATCGGCATAGCCGCCAGCATTTCCGAATCGAAATTCACTCTGAAGGGGAATATTTCCAAACCTATCATGCGCTCAATCGCTTCCTTGAAGCGAAGGCCCCATCTCAAGAGACTTTTATTTACGGCTATCTCGCGGATCTTCTTTTTTTTACCCAGGGCGGCCGCAACCATCTCCACGGTTTCCGTGAAAGACCGGCTTTCATCGGATACGAAATACACTTCTCCTGATCTCCCTTTTTCGCAAACAGCGATACTGGCCTCTGTCAGGTTGCCGACATAGCACACAGGCACCCGTATCTCCGTTCCCGTGATCGCCATGGAAAAGCCCAGATTTACAAGCCTGAACAGCATCGCCCAAGGTCCGCTGTAGGGACCGTAGACCATGCCG
>Ga0114951_10005888_pt1 | contig 11100 bp, 9 predicted proteins | sample AM7aDNAmetaG_FD_88677 | JGI IMG/M metagenome (GOLD analysis project Ga0114951, IMG submission 88677) | Freshwater microbial communities from Finland to study Microbial Dark Matter (Phase II) - AM7a DNA metaG | ecosystem: Environmental > Aquatic > Freshwater > Lake | place: Finland: Lake Alinen... | reverse complement strand
CAATTGTTCCTCGGGCGACAAAATAATCCGTTCGGTGATGTTCATCATCCATGAGCATAGAATATCACTACTTAAATATAAAGCTATTTATGTAACACTACACTAGCTCCGACGGCTGGAACGTTGCCGGAACAAGCCGAGTCTGCATCACGCCAAGGTTTAGCACGCCGAAGGCATGGCGCGGCTGCCATGCTCCAAGGCGCGGCTGCCGTATGGCAAGGTGACGTTGTAAATCGCCGGGCAAGGATTGCCGGAACAAGCCGAGCGAAGCGAGACGCCACACGCTGTACTCCCGTGGCAAACCGGAACATGACCGTCTGTAAGACAGGGTTTACACAAGCGCGGGAAACGTGGTAAAGTTCAGGCGTGAACTCGACCAATCTCATCACGGTGGACCCGGAGATTCTCGGCGGCACGCCGGTCTTCAAGGGGACGCGCGTTCCGGTGAAGACGCTGTTTGAGTATCTCGAAGCCAACTACACCCTCGATGAGTTTCTGGAGTGTTTCCCCTCGGTGACGCCTGATATGGCCCGTAGCGTTTTGGAAAGTTCCGAGGCCGCACTGCTTTGCCCGGCTGCCGCATGAAAATCCTGCTGGACGAATGTGTCCCGTGGCCGATGCGTGAACTGCTTACCGGCCACGACTGCATCACGGCCCAGCAACGCGGTTGGGGTGGCGTCAAGAATGGCGAGTTGCTCCGGTTGGCCGAGGCCGAGTTCGACCTGTTCATCACGACGGATCAGAACCTGCAATATCAGCAGAACCTTGCCGGTCGCCGTCTGCCGATCCTCGAACTGTCCACCAACGACATTCGCCGCATCCGCGCCGCCGCCAAGCTCATTCAATCCACGGTGGCGAGCCTTCGCCCCGGCGATTTCCACTGCCTCGAAATACCTTGAGTGGCCGGAACAAAACCAGCTCGTCCGCCGTAGCTTCACGCGAGGGCAGAGACATTTTCTAGATGCAAAAAAAACCAGCGCGGCTATACTCGCTGGGTACGAAATTCAAACAGGGAGAGATTCATGAGTATACTAAAGACGCTGAGACCAATGTTTACCGTGGTATTGGCGTTGGTCTCATGGGATAGACCGGTGGTAGATGGAGAAATCCACATACTGCTAAGGCAGGCAATATGGAGAAGGTGAAAGCTTTACTACAAGCAAGTCCTGAGCTTGTCAGTGCCGTAGTTGACGATGGTCATACCCCGCTATATTACGCATCCAAAAAGGCTATCGCGAGAATGTTGGTAGCGTGTAAGTCTAACGTGGATGCGAAGGAGAACCTTGGTGCGACGCCGCTACACGCGGCAGCTTGGCGCGGCCAAAGAGGTGGCTGAGGTGCTTCTCGCCAACAAAGCGGATGTGGATACCAAGGACGTTCAGGGTATGACTGGGCTGCGGCTGAGAACGGGAAGACAACGGACGAAGTCCTATTGGAGAACAAGGCCGATATGAACACCAAGAAAAATGGGCGGTGCGACATGAACAACGATAACCATCGCCTTGCCGGCGGCCTGCTGTTCCCATTTCTTATGGTCGCATCCCTGTTTTTCATCTGGGGATTCTGCCACGCCATGCTCGAAGTGTTAAACCGTCATTTCCAGAACATCCTCCACGTCAGCAAGACCCAGTCGGGTTTCATCCAGACCTCGGTATTCGGCGCCTACTTCCTGATGGCCCTGCCCTCAGCCCTGCTCATCCGCCGTATCGGTTACAAGGGCGGCATCCTGCTGGGATTGCTGGTCGTGGCGGCCGGCGCCTTTATGTTCATCCCTGCCGGGCTGATGTTCAAGACCTTCTGGTCCTTTCTGCTCGCCCTATTTGTTCTCTCCAGCGGCTTGGCTTGCATCGAAACCGCGGCTAATCCCTACGTCACTATTCTTGGTTCCAAGGACGGCGCCGCAGGCCGTCTTTCGGTGGCCCAGGCGTTTAATTCCATCGCCTACATCCTCGCCCCCACCGTGGGCGGACTCCTCCTGTTCAGTAAGAAAAGCACCAACGAAGCGGCAGTGGACTTCCATTCACTGCTGTTGCCCTACATCGTCCTCGGTTGCGTGGTGATGGTGGTGTTCGTGGTCTTCTCGTTTGTCAAACTGCCTGACATTGAAGCTCAAGGCGATACGGTTGCGAATGCAGACGATCCCACGGTTCACAAGGCCCCGCTCATCCGCCAACCCCACTTCGTCTGGGGCATCGTAACCCAGTGCCTTTACATCATCGCTCAGATCAGCATGATGGCCTACGCCGTGAATTACATACTGGAAAACGCCATCATCAAGGTGAATGGGCAGGAGGTACTCGCCCCGTTGTTTGCGTGGTACGGTTCACTCACCGGGGCTCAGACGCATAGCGCCACAGCCGCGTATGTGATGACCTTCGCCAATATTCTTTACGCCGCCGGCCGGTTTACGGGCGCGCCCATCAGCAAAGTCATCAAGCCTCATCTTCTGCTCGCTCTCTACGGCATCTTTAACGTGGTGATCGTCCTGGTGATAATAGCGGACATCAAGCACATTTCCTGGATGATCCTGCCGCTCGGTTGGCTGTTCATGTCCATCATGTTCCCCTTCATTTTTGCCATGAGCTTGCACAACCTGGGCGCCAAGACCAAGGTCGGGGCATCTATCCAGATTATGTCCATCGTTGGCGGCGCCATCGCCGGGCCCCTCATGGGCTGGCTAGCCGATACTTACGGCATGGGCGTTGCCTTCATCCTGCCGCTCATTGGGTTCATCGCCACGATCCTTTACGGATTCGCCTACCCGCGCCTGTTGGAGCAATCCGCCCGCGCCTTGGAGACAGTCCGTCCGACAGGAAAGTGAATTTCAGGAACATGGACAAGGAGAATGAATGAACATATGAACAAAGATATGTGCAGAGGGACATTGACCGCTGTACTTACCGTGTTATTTCGTGCTCCACTTTCCCGGCTTCCGACGGATGGCTTTCGTCTAATTCCTCTGTTTCAACCGCACCGCTTCAGATGTCCATCGCCCTCGGCCACCTGCCGTTGCTGGCGGCCCTGCGCGAAGCCGTCTGGCGCTAGTTTGCGATCACGACCTACCAGCCGCAAGGCGACGACGTGTGGCGTGCGGCGTTCGCACAATTCCAATAACTAACCATGCTCACATCACGCTCACGGAGAATCCGATGAAACCCCTTCCCGAACGTTTGATTCATCCACGCGATGAAATCATGCAGACGATGGAGAGGATTTATCAGTACCGAATGACCACCACCTCTGGTGGCAACATCTCCATCCGCGAAGCGAACAGCGACATTTGGATCACACCGGCGCGCGTGGACAAGGGCGGCTTGCGCCGCGACGACATCGTCTGCATTCACGCCAACGGCCAAGTCGAGGGACGGCATCAACCGTCGTCGGAGTTTCTGTTTCATCAGGCAGTGTACGAAGCCCGACCGGAACTACGGGCGGTCGTGCATGCCCACCCGGTAGCGTTGGTGGCGAGCAGCCTGTGCCGGCAAGCTCCCGACACGCGCCTGCTGCACCAAGCCCGGTATGTCTGCGGCGAGGTTGGTATCGCGAAGTACGCGTTGCCGGGCAGCCCAGCGCTGGCGGCGGAAATCAGCCAGACGTTTCGGCGCGGTTTCTCCTGCGTGATTCTGGAGAACCACGGCGTAGTGGTCGGCGGTGAAGATTTGTCGCAGGCGTTTCAGCGATTCGAGACGCTGGAGTTTACCGGTAAGACAATTATCAAGGCGCGAATGCTCGGCCCAATACGCTATCTGACTGACGCGGAAATCGAATTACCCCGAAGTGCCGCCAAACCGCTGCCGCCGTTTGTGCGCCCCGCCGCCACCAGCGAAGAGAAGGAACTGCGTCGGCAACTCGTGGAGTTTGTCCGGCGCGGCTATCGCCAGCGGTTGCTGATCAGCACCGAGGGGAGTTTTTCCGCGCGGCTGGCGGATGGTTCATTCCTGATCACGCCCTGCCGGGTGGACCGGCACACGGTAGACATTGATGACTTGGTGCTCGTGCACGACGGCGCGGCGGAAGAAGGCAAGCGTCCGAGCCGCGCCAGCCACAACCACGCCGCGATTTACCGCCGGCACCCGACCATCCGCGCGATTGTTAACGCTTATACGGTCAATGCCACGGCGTTTAGCGTAACCGGTACGCCGCTGGATTCGCGCACTATCCCCGAGAGCTACGTTTTCTTGCGCCACGTCGGCCGCCTGCCGTTTGGCCCGCAATTCACCGATTCCGAAATGGTGGCCGCGCGCGTCTCACCGGAACGTCCGAGCTTGATTATGGAAAACGACGGCGTGTTGGTGTGCGGCGACAGCGTGTTAAACGCCTTTGACCGGTTGGAAGTCCTCGAAGCGACCGCCGAAGCGATCATCAACACCCGTCATCTCGGTGCGATCACGCCGATGGAGGATGCGGTCGTGGCGGAGTTGGAACGCGTCTTTCTCTCGTAAGATGTGCCGTCTCAGGCGCGAAACTTTCGACCCTCATCGAGCATCGCTAGATAATTGGGCAGCGGAATGTAGTTGGCCACGCTGTTGCCGGTGCCGAGACAATAACCGCCGCCCGGTAGGCATTTCGTCAGGGTGTCGCGCACGCGGTGCCGGATGTCGGCCTCGCTCGCCCGGCACAAGAAATCCACGTCCAACCCGCCTAGCAGGGCGATCCGGTCGCCGTATTTCTGTTTGGCGTCCACGACTGATTCGATGACGTCCTCGAACGAGTGTTTGCCGTCAATCTGCACGTCGTTAATCAGGTCGGGCATGATGTCGGTGATTTGGCCGCAGCAATGTAGCAGGTACGGGCGGCCCGCCGCGTGGCACATTTGCGCAACGAGTTTGTGGCCGGGCAGCACGTACGCCCGCAGATCGTCCGGACTGATTAGCGTGCCGGTACGAAAGCCCATGTCGTCACTGCCCCAAATGATTTTCACTCGGTCAAATTGGAGCAACCGCTCCAGCATCACGCGGTAGAGCGCAATCAGCCGCTCGCTGATGGCCTGCACCAAGTCGCGCTGGTCGTACAACGCCAAGCACAATGTCTCGTACCCCATCAACCACGACAGATGTTCCGCGAAATGCGCGAACCCGCTGCTGCCGATGATGCACATGTCGTCCGGCAGGTTGACTTGCAACCATTCCAGCGACCGCGTCCCCCACTGCTTCGGGTCGAGCCACGGATAACGCTCAAACTCCTCCCACGTCGTGACCGGGCCGACGCTCTCATCCACAAAACTGCGTCCACTCGCCCGCCCCAGTTCCGCCGTGTCTGTCGCCGCTTGCCGTCGGAACTGCCAGACCACGTTATCCAGCCCCATCCGCACGTAATCGTAGCCGAGAAATCGTTGCAGCTTCACCTGCTGGCGCAACGCCACGAACGGATCGTTCTTGTCCAGTCCGTCGGCTAACCCAAACTGCGCGACAATCGCCTCCTGCACTTCCGTGTCGAGGAACAACTCGATGAAATGTGGCCGGCGTGGCGTGCCCTCTCGGCGAATGCAGCGCAGCAACGCTTCCCAGTCCGGGGTGACGTTGACAGTTGAGAATGATTTGTTCATGGGGTCTCCCAGTTGACGATGACTTTCAGACTGTCCTGATCGGCGGCGCGGGCGATGGCTTGCCGGAGTTGGCTGGCAGGAAACCGCTCGGTGTCATTGGTCATCCGATCCAATCGCGGCAAGCGGCCTTCGGCAATGAACTGCTGCGCCAACCGGATCGAGCGCAGCCCTGAACCGTGCGTTGCCTGATAACATTGCAGCCGGTAATGGATGTCGTTGTTGAGATCGACTTGGTGGAGAATCTTCGGCTTGCCGGTCGCGCCTTTCACACCGGCATGGGCATCGAGCACCGTCCCATAACCCATCAATTGCGGGGCAAGCTGGTACGCCGTCTCGGCGGAAGCGTTGACCATCACGAAATGCGGTTCGTTGAACGGCCGACATTCCTTGCGGACGTTGGCAACGACATCATTGTCCCAACGCATGCCGACGACGTTGTCACCACCAAAATCGCGCAGCACCCGGGCGAGCCGTTCCGCGCCGCGGTTGACGATGATGATTTTGCGCGCGCCCATCGCCTGCGCACATTGCAGCGCGTAGGTACTCTGCGAGCCGGCACCGATCAACACCACGATCCGGTTCTCGATGCAGTTGTTGACGCGAGTCATGCCTTCGAGGCAACAGGCCAACGGTTCGACGTGACAGGCCTGGCCGGGCGTGATGTTGGCCGGGAACTTCACAATCGGCCCGGTCTGCACAAACCAGTCCGGCAGGATCGCGTATTGCCGGGCTAAACCGGGAAACTCGTGGCCGGTCGCCTGCGTGTTCGGGCAACTCGTCCAGTCACCGGAGCCGTTTGTCCCGCAGTAAATGCACGTCGAATCGCCGCACGGAATGTCGCAGCCCAAACCGACAAGGTCACCGGGCTGGAACGTTGTGACGCCCGCGCCGACCGCATCCACAACGCAGGACGCTTCGTGCAGAATGATGGCCGGCCACTGCTTGATTCGCGGCAACCCTTGCCGGTAAATCACCACATCGGACTGGCAAACCGAAGTGCGGAGGGTTCGGAGCCGCACTTCGCCGTATCCCGGCTCGCCGATTTCTTCCGTACGTGGCACGAACTTGCCACCGGGTTTGTCCAAGTAGTAAACGAGGTTCTTCATGGCTGAATCAGCACCTTCGAGTAAAACTCTTTTCCGTCTTTCATCATTTGCAACGCCGCAATCGCATCCGCCAACAGTACACGATGCGAAATCAGCGGCTTGAGATTCAACGCGCCGTTCGCCATCGCCGCCAACGACGCCCGCCAGTCATCATCCTTCCCGGTCGCGCTGAAATCTGAGTTCCACGTCCCGTAGAGTTTCACCTCCCGCCGCATCAACTGCGACCAGAGTTTTGTCGGCAGATTCAGATCGCCAGCGGGATTGCCGAGCAATATCACGTGGCCATTGCGCGCCGCCACCTTCATCGCTGTCAATAGCGCGGCTGGCACTCCGGCGGCGTCCACCGTCACGTCGGCCTCCTGCGGTGCGACTTCGCGGCTGTTGAACACCTGCGTGAATCCCATCGCCTGCGCCATCTCCAGCTTGCGCGGGATCAAATCGTAAATCGTCACCGCCGCGGCGTCCATCGCTCGCGCCCATTGCGCGACCATCAGGCCAATCGGCCCGGCGCCGAACACGGCCACCGTCTTGGCGGTCAACCGTTCACCGACGCGCCGCAACGCGTGTCGCGCCACCGCCGCCGGCTCGGTCATCGAGGCTTCCTCCATGCTCACGCCTGACGGGACCGGTACGAGATTTCGAGTCGGCGCAACCAGATACTCAGCAAACGCGCCGTTGCGGCGCGAGCCGAAGTAATCGTAATCGGCGCACTGGACGAACTTCTCTTCCGCGCAGGCCGGGCACTTGTTGCACCAGAGCAACGGGAACACCGCGATCCGGTCCCCCGTCTTAAACCCGATCACATCTGATGCGACTTCCGTAATCGTGCCGGCAAACTCGTGGCCACAGATCGTCGGGAAATGGTACGTGCCTTTTTGGAAGATGCGTGGGATATCCGAGCCGCAGACACCGCAGAACCCGATCCGCACCTTGACGTGACCGGGTCCGAGCTTCGGCGTCGGCACATCTTCGCACCGCAGGTCATTGACCGCATGCAGGACGACCGCTTTCATTTGCGCTCCTTCAGCCCGGCGGCGATGGCCGACCGGGTTTTTCGCACGTTCTCCGGTAATGAAGCGTCCTTGTGGAATACACTGCTGGTGCCGGCCACCAGGATGTCCGCGCCGGCGGCGACCATCTTCGGGATGTTTTCGAAACTCACGTTGCCGTCCACCTCGATGGGTATCTGCGGCCCGATCTTCGCTCGGCAATCGGCAATCTTACGGAACGCACTCGGTACGAGTTTCTGGCCGGCAAAGCCGGGGTTCACCGTCATCAACATCACGAAATCAAGCGACTCCAAAACGTAGTCGAGTGCCGCTAGCGGCGTGGCCGGGTTGAGCGCTACCCCGGCTTGCATACCGTGATCCAAAATCAAACGCAGCGTCCGGTCGAGATGTTTGCACGCCTCGACGTGGACTGAGACGTACTGGACGCCGATCTTCACTAACTCGCGCACGAAGAAGTCAGCGTTGTCCACCATCAGATGCACATCGAACGGCAACGCTGTCTTGGGACGCAGTTGTCGGATCGTCTCCAGCCCGAGCGGCATGTTTGGCACGAAATGCGCGTCCATTATATCGAAATGCAGGCAATCCGCCCCGGCCGCCTCCAGCCGGCGCACGTCGGCTTCCAAGTGACACAGATCGGCGCACATGATCGAGGGTGCAATCAACACTGCCGGTTTACTGATCTCGACCGTCTGGCTCGATACCACCGTCTGTGTTTTGGTGACAGCTGATTCAAAATTCTCTTTTAGGTATTGTAGTGACTCGCGCAACATCGCTTCCAATGCCCCGTCGGAATAATCGCGGCCGAGTTTCGGGCCGCCCATCTCCAAGTAGCCGGTCAGTTCCTTGACCGGTAACATCGCGGTACGAGCCAGCAGGAAGTCCCGGATCTTCGGGATGTCCACAATCCCTTTTTCCCGCTCAGCGGCAGTGAAACCGAAAGTGGCGTTGAACAGCTTGTCCGTGTTCTTTAGATGCAACTCGTGCGTCCATGGCAAGCCGGCTTCGAGGAGCTGGACGTTGTCGAAGATGATGTTCTTGACGGCATCGGCGTAGCCGTGGGCGATGTCGGCACAGAACCCGACGCGCGCGGTGCCCTTGGTGTTCGCTGCGTGGTCGGCGGCCAACTCCTCGGCCATGGCCCGTTGCTCGTCCGGCAACGTCGGCGGTTCAGCCAGACACGACATCGGTTCAATTCCCAACCACGCCACGCCGTGATCGGCGGCGAATCGCGTCAACTCCTTCAGGTGCTTCACATAGATCGCCGTACCGGTGGCTTTCGTGCCCAGCCGGTCGCGCAGAACCGCACCGGGATTCGAGCCAACTGACTTGACGCCAAGCAAGGCGCCGACCTCGATGGCGCGTTCGAAGTTGCGGCGAGCGACTTGCACCCAGCCGGGGCCGTCGTCGCGGAAGAAGCCGCCGAGTTCCCGGTGCGCGGTGAATGTGCTGGTAAACGCCACGCCGTGATCATCGGCTTTGCGGCGCAACTCGCGGAAGAATTCATCCGGCAGTTGATACACCTCGAAGAACGAGCCGAGTTGCACGTACCGGATTTCTTCTTCAGCTAGCAAACGGAACAGCCATTCGTAGGAATACCGGTACTGAATCGGATCGGTTTTGATACCGAGGTGGAGTTTCATGGCGGCAGTTTCAATCATTTACGGTCACACAGCAACAGCTTTTGTGCTTGCCAGATCAGTTTTCCGCTCACATCTTTGATTGAAATTGATTAGTCGGCACAACCGCCCCGATGAACATGTTCGATCGCCATGACCAAATAGTCCGTGCCCTGTCGGAACGCGCCTTCGTCAGCGTCGCGCACGCTGTCCAACTTACTGGCGGTAGCCCGGCCACCATCCGTCGTGATTTCACCAAGCTGACTGCCGACGGCATTGCCCGTCGGGTCCGTAGCGGGATTCGGACGGTGGAATCGGTTGGGATGACCCCGTTTGCGATGCGCGAGGTGCAATACTCGAAGGAGAAAGAGGCGCTCGCCCAGAAAGCCGCAGCGCTGCTCAAGGCCGGGGACACGGTGTTCATTGATGGCGGCACCACGACGTTTCATCTTGGCGCGTGTCTGCCGAAACTGCCGTTGCGGGTCATTACCAACTCACTGCGGCTGGCCGTCCTGATCGATAGTCCACCTCGTCGGAATCCACATCTGGAGATTTTTTTGACCGGCGGCTGCCTGTACCCAAACTCCGGCCTGTTGGTCGGCCCCGGCGCGCACGGCAGTCTTGCGCAGTATCACGCCAACTGGGCGTTTCTCTCCGTGGGCGGTATCACTGCGGAAGGATTGTTCAACACCACCGAGCAAGTTGTCGAGACCGAGCGGCGGATGATCGCCAATGCCGACAAGGTCGCCTTGCTTGCCGATCCCGGTAAGATTGGCCGCCACGCCATGTGCCATGTCTGTCCTCTCGATGGAGTGGATCTTTTGATCACCAACCACACACCCTCCACCGCCGCGATTCTTCGTCAATTCGAAGAGGCCGGTATGCAGGTAGTGATAGTGTAACGATCAAAGGCAGGTTATATTTCATCCGTCGCGGAGGGAAGGGCTGCTTGTGGAACAGGAACGACAGTCCCGTTAAAACCGTTTTTTCAAAACACACCCTCAGGGGCGCGTGACTTTCAGACGAATAAAACGACAGGCAGCGTTGACCATCGGAGCTTTGTCGCGGGCGGTGATCGTTTGGGTGGTGGCGTTGGTTTGGATTTGCCAGAACTGGTCAACGTCGCTGGCAGCGGAACTCCAGCCGCCGGTGATTGTGCCGGTGACTTCGGCGATGCAGGTAATGTCGGTGGCGGCTGTTGCTTTTGTGTACGTCAACGTGAGGAATCCGTTGGTCAGTGCGATTGTCGGGCGGCCGGTGGCGTTGGTGGTGAGCGGGTCGGTGTTGAGAGCGTACTCCAATAAATTCGGAAGACCGTCGCCATCGGGATCGGCGGTGTCGCCGCTGATGGCGGGATTGTTTGTCAACGCACCGAAGTGAATGACGCGCCACGTGTTGTAGGCAGATAATGTATTGGTGACGTTCAAGACAACTCCTGTGGTGAGATAGTTGATGCTCCAAGTCAGCGGGACACTCAACGCCGGAAGATTTGTCGCGGCAAATGTTCCGGTGACGGTGCCGGGAGTTGTGATGATGGTAAACGTATCGCCGTTGGTCGGTGTGTAGGTGGCGGTGTTGATGGTGAGCGTGCCGGCGAGTGTGACGGGACCGGTGGCGGCGAGCTGGTCGTTGGCGCCGGTGCCGGTGATGTCGAGGGCGAGTGTGCCGGTGCCGGTTTGGTTGTAGCGCGCGACGGTCAATTTACCGGTGGGAGCGACGAGGCCGTTGTTGGTGACGCTGCCGCGAATGATGCCGTTGCCGGCGAGTGTGGTGGCGGCGGCAACGGTGACGGGGCCGTTGCTGAGTGAGCCGGTGATGGT
>Ga0114951_10005887_pt1 | contig 11101 bp, 6 predicted proteins | sample AM7aDNAmetaG_FD_88677 | JGI IMG/M metagenome (GOLD analysis project Ga0114951, IMG submission 88677) | Freshwater microbial communities from Finland to study Microbial Dark Matter (Phase II) - AM7a DNA metaG | ecosystem: Environmental > Aquatic > Freshwater > Lake | place: Finland: Lake Alinen... | reverse complement strand
GCCATACAATTTCAGCGGGTGCCATCTTTCCTTCGCATGACCCGCTATTATTCCAAAACCCACACTCGGAAATCAGTGCTGGCGGACTTCGTCTCGCGGGTAAGCCAGCGCGGCGACAGCATGTCCGTGTGGGGGTGGGTGCCGGCCTATTACGTCGAGACCGGGCTCAGCCCGGCGACGCGTGATGCGGTTAGCCACTACCTGATGTCGCCGGGGCCGTATCAGAGCTACTTTCGCAACCGTTACCTCGAGGACCTGGAGCAGAGCCGGCCGGTGGCATTCGTTGACGCGGTGGCGCGGGGCGCGTTTCTGGGCCCGTCGGGCAAGGCGGAGAAGCACGAAGGCTTCCCCGAACTCGCCAGGTATATTGACGAGAACTACAGCTTGTGGGTGGACATCAAGCTGGTTGAGGGGGATTCTCCGCTACGGCTGTATCTCCTCAAAGACCGGCTGGCAAAGCTCAGTCCGGCGCTGGCGAATCCCGCCTCGCCGGCGCGCCCCCAATGAGCGCGGCGTCACGACACTGCCAGAACTTGCGGCTTGCCCCACCGTTTCCTGTTTGGCAGCATGCCGCCAAGATGATTTCGAACGGAAGCCACGTCCTCCCGACCCGCTCGGCGTCAAAAGACAGTCTCCCGCCGTTGCCCTCCGCGAGGATCGCACGCTTTACCAGAGGTGGCCGGGAATGAATGTGACGCAGGCGGTGATCCTGGCTGGCGGCAGGGGTACGCGGGCAAGGATCAAGAGCAGATTCGTGGACGTGGTGAAGGTCATGCTGCCCGTTGACAGGAAGCCCAACCTCCAACGCAATATCGAGATCCTGCGCGACCAACTCAACGTCACTTCCATTCTGCTTATCGTGGGCCATGGCGAGGAGGAAGTCCGGAGTCATTTTCGCGACGGGCGGCATTTAGGGGTCCAGATCGAGTATGTCCGGAGCGATCCCGACCATGGCATAGCGGACGCCCTGTTCGCGGTCCGAGACAAGGTCAGCAACGCCTTTTACGTGCTGTTGGGGGATGAGTTCTATTTGGACTTCAACCACGCCACGCTAAAGCAGACCAAGCACCCGGGGGCTGACGCGTTGGTGACGTTTATCCGCAAGCACAGCCCACAGGAAATCGCGCGCAATTACTCGCTGAACCTGGCCGATGACATGCGCGTCATCGAGTTGTGTGAAAAGCCGCAGAAAGTGGGGAATGATTTGCTGGGGTTGGGGACGTTCCTGCTGACGGACGCGGTCTTCGAGTATATCGAGAAGACGCCAGTGCACCCGGTGACCCGGCGCAAAGAACTCATTGACGTCATCTCGAACATGGCCAAGGAGCGGCGGGTGTATGCGCACGAGCTGCGGGGCATATACGTTAATATTAACACCATTGACGACTGGCATTTCGCGCAGTTCCTCGCGAATCAGGTCGGCTTTCCTTCCAAGCGAAAGAGCTTGGTCATCCCCACCTTTAACGAGGCGGATTCCATCTCCTTCGTGATCAACGACTTTAAGGATTTGGTGGATGAGATCGTGGTCGTGGACGGCGGCAGCACCGACGGGACGGTGGAGAAGCTCGCCGAGTTGAAGGACCGCTTCAACCTGAAGCTGGTGCAGGGAAAATTCCAAGGCTACGGAGATGCGATTATCAACGGGGTCGCCGCGGCGACCGGCGACATTGTCACCATCGTGGAGGGAGACGCCACGTTCAGGTCCCGAGACATGGACAAGCTCTATGAGTATCTGAAGGACTGCGACATGGTCATCGGCACCCGGACGACCTGTCAGTTGATCTGCCAGGGCGCAAACATGCCCTTCTGGCTTAGGATCGCCAATGTGACCGCGGCGAAGTTTATCGAGCTCCTGTGGATATCCAAGGAGCCTCGCTTTACGGATGTCGGCTGCACCTACCGAACCTTTTGGAAGTCGAGCTACGAGGAGATCAAGCACAACTTGCTGGGCCCCGGGCCGGAGCTCTCCCCCGAGATGATGATCGAGTTCGTCCGCAACGACATGCGGGTGATTGAAATTCCGGTTAGCTACTACGCGAGGATTGGTGGCTCCTCGAAGCACTCGTTCGGGGTGTGGGGAGTGTCGAAGACTGCCCTAAGGATGCTGGTCATGGTGCTGAAGAAGAAGTTCGGAATCTCATGATGTGACCGCAACGACCGTGCTGGAATCGTGGGGACATTATCCCCGGGCCAAACAGGCTGCCGTCCCTGTGTATTGGAGCAGTGATACGCCGCCTTTCCAGTCCATCGCGGGGACGGTGCTGCCCTACGGTCGCGGCCGCAGCTACGGCGATGTTTGCCTCAACGACGGCGGCACCCTGCTCACGACCGCGCGGATGGACCATTTCCTGGCGTTTGACACCAACACTGGCCGGCTGCGTTGCGAGGCTGGCGTCTGCCTGGACCAGGTTCTCGACCTGATCGTGCCGCGCGGCTGGTTCCTGCCGGTCACGCCCGGCACCAAGTTCATCACCGTGGCTGGTGCGGTCGCTAACGACATCCACGGGAAGAACCATCACCGGATGGGGACGTTCGGCGAGCATGTCTGCGCCTTTGAACTGTTGCGGTCCGACGGCAGCCGGCGGGTTTGCTCGAGCACACAGAACCCCGAGCTGTTTCGAGCTACCATCGGCGGCTTGGGTTTGACGGGCCTGATCCTCTCGGTTGAGTTCCAGCTCCAGAGAATCCCAACCCCATTCATCAGGGTGGAGAACATCAAGTACCGCGGGCTGGCGGACTTCTTCGCTCTGGTGCAGGAATCCGAGGCTGCGTTCGAGCACACAGTTGCCTGGGTGGACTGCCTGGCATCGGGCAGGAACTTGGGCCGGGGGATCTTCATGCGCGGCAACACCGCCACCTCTGCGGAGGCCGGCGCTGCTCGGAGAGGCGGGAGCGAAAGGCAGCTCACTTTCCCATTCGACGCACCTAACTGGCTCCTGAATCGCCTGACGGTGACCGCCTTCAACACGCTTTATTATCAAAAGCAGCGGCGGGAGCGCGAAACCAGGCTGGTCCATTACACCCCATTTTTCTACCCGCTTGACGCGATTCTGGATTGGAATCGGATGTACGGCCGGCGCGGTTTCTTCCAATACCAGTTCGTTGCGCCGATGGCCGCCGGCGAAAGCGTGGTGTCCCGCGTGCTGGAAAAGGTCTCGAAATCCGGCGCCGCCTCATTTCTGGCGGTGATGAAAACCTTCGGGCACCGTCCTCGGGCAGGCATGCTCTCCTTTCCCCGCCCGGGGGTCACGTTGGCGATGGACCTCGCGAACCAGGGCGAAAAGACGCTGCGGCTGCTGGACGAGTTCGACGAGATTGTGCTGGGCAACGGAGGCGTGCTTTACCCGGCCAAGGACGCCCGGATGGCTCCGCAGAGCTTCGAGGCTTCGTATCCCAATTGGAAGGAGTTTGCGAAGTTTATTGATCCGCGCTTCTCCTCAAGCTTTTGGCGGCGAGTCACACGCAGTGTCTAAATCCTCATGAGCCGAATCCTGATCATTGGTGCTACGTCAGCCATCGCGCAGGCCTTCGCCCGACTTCGCGTGGCCCGGGGCGACGAGCTGTTCCTGGTCGCCCGCAACGCCGCCAAGCTGCAAGTCCTGGCGTCGGATTTGCAGGTGCGCGGAGCGAAGAAAGTCGGGACACTGGCGGCGGATGCGAATGATTTCGAACGACACGGGCCGATGTTCGAGGCGGCCCGGCGCGAGCTCGGGGACGTGGACACGGTGCTCATCGCGCACGGTGTGCTGGGAGACCAGAAAGCCGCCGAACTCGATTTCAGGCTAGCCGAACAGTCATACCAGACCAACTTCCTGAGCGTGGTCTCCATGCTGACGCCCATGGCCGCTTACTTCGAGGCGCAGCGACGCGGGACGATCGCAGTCATTAGCTCCGTGGCGGGAGACCGGGGTCGGCAGAGCAATTTCATCTATGGTTCGGCCAAAGGCGGCCTCTCGCTCTATCTGGCGGGCCTGCGCAATCGCCTGCACCCCAGCGGCGTGACGGTGCTGACCATTAAGCCCGGTTTTGTTGATACCCCGATGACCGCGCATTTGCGCAAAGGGGCGCTCTTTGCGTCGCCGGAGAAGGTGGCCAGGGATATTTCCCGCGCGATCGAAAAGCGCAAGAGCGCGCTTTACACCCCGGCCATCTGGTTTTGGATTATGGCGGTGATTCGGCTGCTGCCTGAAACGGTGTTCAAACGGCTGAAGCTGTGACAGGGCAGCGAGTGGAAATGCAGAATGCAGAATGCAGAATGAAAGCAGCCGGCTGAACGGGAGCCATTCCCCTTTCTTCCTTCTTCCTTCTGCATTCACCCTTATAGAGCGGCGGCTCACACCGCCCTCCTGAGCGTCGCAAGCATAAACGCGGATGACCGTTCCTCTCCGGAAGCATCTACAGTGGTCACCTTGACTCAGGTCGGTAGCGCGCTAGGTTAATGACCATTCGGCCGGCTTCCAAGTGAGGAAGGCCCGCCAGATGTTATGATGAACCTTAATTGTCGCCCATTTAGCTGGTTGCTGGTGTCTGCCAGCCTTGTCCTGGCCTCCGCCCTTTTGCGGGGGCAGACGATCGTCCAAAGTTTCCCCGGCGTTAGCCTGAGCGATGTCGATGGTTTAGGCACCGGAGGGACGCCACCCGATACGATGGGCGCCGCCGGGCCCAACCAATTCGTGGAATTCGTCAACGGTGCATTTGCGATCTACAGCAAGACGGGAGTTCGGCAGTCTTTGATCTCCGACAACACCTTTTGGGAGAGTGCGGGGATTAGCGCCTCAACGATTTCCGCCGGGCTGACCGATACACGGATCCTCTATGATGTTGGCAGTGGCCGCTGGTTTGCCTCCGAATTGACCTTGGACACGGTGAACAACCAGGTGCTCCTGGCTCGCTCGGACACCTCCGACCCTGGTGGCATTTGGAAAGCGGTGCAGTTTTCGGGCACTACCGGTTCCGGTTCGGCGGACTTCGACACGCTCGGCGTGGATTCCACAGGCGTTTACATTGGAGTTGACGATTTCGATTCCTCCGGCTCTTTCACCGGCGTTTCGTTCTTCTCCATTCCTAAGGCCGATCTCCTGGCCAGTTCGCCCTCGCTGACTCGCATGACCAGGTTTGACAACCTCGACGATCAGGTTTACGGCTTCTCCCTCCAAGGCGTCAGCAACCCGGATCCGGGCCTCGGACACGGTCTCATGATAGCGATTGACAACGCTGCCTACCAATACTTCGACCGCACCACGATCTCCGGCTCCGGTGCCGCGGGGGCCACGCTTGGTTCCACGGCGCGGATCAGCAACACCTACGATGCCGCTCCGAACCCTGCCAGACAGCCCACCGCCGGCTGGACGGTGGACGCCGGCGATGATCGGTTCGCAGCGTCGGTCCGCCAGGTGGGCAGCTATGTTTTTATGGCCAATACCGTCCTTGAGGGCAGCTATGACGCCGTGCATTGGATGGTTCTCCGGGAACCCGACAATACCTTGTTGGGCGAGGGGATTATCAGTGACGCAACCCACGATTTCTTTGAGCCGTCCATCGCGGCCAGCCGCAGCGGCAAAATCTTACTCGCCTTCAACCGTTCCGGCTCAGTCAGCCCCGCTGGCGACATCAGCGTCTATGCCGCCGTCGGCACCTTCAGCAGCACTGGTGTCACCATGGGCTCGCCGTTCCTGGTGCGGCAAGGCAGCGTCAACAATTACCACCTTAGTTTTGACTCGGTTCCCTATCGGTGGGGCGACTATAGCGCGACCATGGTGGACCCGACCGATGACAATCTCTTCTGGACGATTCAAGAGATTCCGCCTTCATCCACGACGTGGGGCACGCAGATCACCTTGATTTCGGTGGCAACAAACCGTCCGAGCCTCACCATCAAGCCGTCCGGATCAAATCTAGCGCTGAGCTGGCCGGCTAGCACCGATCCTGCTTTCGCCCTCTATTATGCTACCAGCCTGACACCCCCGGTCACTTGGACCCTCGTGGGCAATCCGGCTGACATCGTTATCAACCAGAACGTTGTCACGGTCCCGCTCCCTGCCGGGCACACCTATTACCGACTCAAGAAATGATAACGCCCAATGCAGAATTCCTAACCCGCTGCCTGGGTTTGGGGCGGCGTGGAATTTGAGTGAGCTCATTTCCAACTCGGGGCCCCCATTCCCCCTCACCCTACCCTCTCCCCGAAGGAGAGGGAGAAGTGTCCGCTGTGCCACGACCCATTGTGGCGCTGGGACATTCCCAGCGACGGGCTAGGCACCCTCTCCTTTGGGGAGAGGGTAGGGTGAGGGGGAACGGAGCTCACGTCGTTTCCGCGGGCTCAGGATCTCTGAAATGAGCTTGCGCTTGAGACTCATTCGTGCGAATAACAGCCGCGCTCACACGCCGGAGAGATGGCTGAGTGGCTTAAAGCACACGCCTGGAAAGCGTGAGTGGGCTTAAACCCCACCCTGGGTTCAAATCCCAGTCTCTCCGCCATTTTGACAATTCGGATTTCCTTCGGGTTTCGAGCTTCGGGTTTCGGATTTTATTAAAACCCCCCTCCCCACCTTGCGGCGAGGAGAGGGTGAAACGGATCTGCGCTGATGTGCGGAGTGCTGGGCCTAGGCAGCCAATTTAGCCTTCAGCCTTCAGCCTTGCCTATGCGCCCATGCCGTCCTCGAACGAACCCGTCGCGACCGGGAAGCAGAGATAATCGCGGACGTACTGGATGCCATTGGTGCTGCAAGCATCCACATCCCGATAGGCGCTCTCGGCCTCAGCGATGAGCGGCGCGGTCTTCGTGCCATTCACCTGGCAAAAGCGTTGCGGATATCCGACGTGGATCAGCATCTCGACATAGCGCACCATGTTCAGGTCGCCCGAGGGGATGTCCACAAACTGCATCGCGCGCTTCTGCCAACCGGCCTCAATCTTGCGCAGTTGCTGGCCCTTGCGGATGACGAAGTTCTTCACATGGCAGCCGTAGATGCGCGGGCCCACTTTGAGGAAGCGCGTCTCCCAGTCTTCGCCCTCCCAGCAGTGTGAGGGATCGGCGTTCACGGCCAGGCATTTGTCTCCGTCGCAAATCTCCACCAGCATGTTGAAGTCGTCGGCGCACATCGCCGCCGTGCCGGGGTGGATTTCGTGGGCGAGGTATTGGCCGTTCGCGTTGGCGTGCTTGCGGATCTTGGCCGTCTTCTTGACGAAGCGCTCCTGGCCTTCTTTGATAAAGTCATAACCGTTGCCGGCCCAGAAGCCCCAGGGGTAACCGGTCGCGACTTCCCAGCCGAACGCCGCGCCCCAGAACATCGGTACCACCTTGAGGCCCAGTTCCGCGCACAGATCCAGCATCCGGAGGATATAGTCCTCGGCCCACTTCTCGATGTCCGCGGGCGACTTCTTCGCCACATCCGCGGGGATGAACGGCCGCACCGTAGGGCTGCCGGTCCAGGCCGTCGTATGGACCCAGAACGGGCAATGCGTGGACACGCCGTCGAGGCTCAGCTCGGCTTTGGCAAAGGCTTCTCTGATCTCCTTAGCGGATTTGAAGCCCTTAGCGCTTTGGAGCATGTAACAGGAAGGCTGTGCGCCAGCGGCACCGGATTTCTTGGCGTAATCCAGGAATTGGGTTAGACTTTTGGCGCCATGCTGCCCGCCTTCGATACTCGGATGGAAACAATTTTCGGCCATAAGATTATTAGCAGTTAAACAGGTTTAATTATTTACCGACCGCGCAAAGCATTACCGGGGCGGGCAGGTGGAGGCAACACCAAAGTTCTCCAAGATCTGATTTAGCTCTCGGACATGGCGGATCGGAAGCCCGGCATGCGCCGCCCAAATCCGAAACCCGAAACCCGAAAGAAATCCGAATGCCGAAATCCGAAACCAACGTCCTCGGAACAGGTTACACGCCTGGGCACTTCCGCCTGCTTCGGGTTTCGGATTTCGGATTTCCTTCGGGCCTCGGCCTTCGGATTTCAGTTGCCGACCTTTCCCCTGCTCATACCTTCCCCTCATGCCGACTTTTTACGACACCCACGCCCATCTCACCCGCCGCGAGTTTGCGGACGACCTGCCGCAGGTCATCGCCAGGGCAGGGGAGGCCGGCATCGCGAAGATCGTCACTATCGGAACCGACCTGGCGAGTAGCGCGCAGGCGGTCAAGCTCGCGGAGGAGTTTCCCAACCTGTTTGCGGTGGTCGGCTGGCATCCCTCGCACGCGCTCGAAGCGCCGGACGATTTTCGCCCCGCCCTGCGCGAGCTGGCGCGGCATCCCAAGGTCGTGGCTCTGGGTGAGACGGGATTGGACTACTACCGCCTGCCCAGCCGGCAAGCCGGCTTCACCGCCGCCGATGACGAGCGGTACAAGACGAAGCAAGCCGGGCTCTTCCGCCAGCACCTCGAGGTCGCCGCCGAGTTGGGGCTTAACTGCGTCGTCCATCAGCGCGACTCGCTGGCGGACGCCCTGGCCCAGTTCCAGCCGTTCGCGGACCGCGTGCGCGCCGTATTTCATTGCTTCGCCGATGACGCAGCCACCATGCAGCGGATTGTGGCGCTGGGGTCGCTGGTGAGCTTCACCGGCATTCTGACCTTCAAGAACGGCCAGAACATTCGCGACACGCTGGCGGCCACGCCGCTCGACCAGTTTATGTTGGAGACGGACTGCCCGTTTCTCGCGCCGATGCCCTATCGGGGCAAGCGCTGCGAGCCCGCCTACGTGAAGGAGACGGCGGCGGTCGCCGCGCAGGTGAAGGGTTGTTCGCTTGCGGAACTGAGCGCCGCCACTTGTGCGACGGCGGAGAAGTTCTTCGCGAAACTCCTTTCCCCTTGACCGCCCTTCAGGTGTTCGTTGCCATCGCGTCCGTGATGGGCGTTTTGCTTTTGACAGGAAGAATAGTCTCCGGGGCCGGGTGGCCGACCGGGACCCCAACAAGGGACCGGAACATCGAACATCCAACAGCCAACATCCAACAGCCAACAGCCAGTGGCTGGGCGTTTCTGAGTCACTGGATGTTGGGCGTTCGATGTTGGTTGTTGAATGTTTTTAGACCTATGCCAGCGCATCGGCGAGCACCTCGGCCATGTGGCGGGCGCGGACGGGCGCCAGGTGCTCGATCTGGTGGCGGCAACTGGTGCCAGAGGCGACCACCGTAGTCCCGAAGGGCTGTCCCCGGACCTTCTGGGCGAGCGGCTCGGCCACCCTGAGCGATAGCTCGTATTTGGATTCGAGCATGCCGAAGGCCCCGGCCATGCCGCAGCAGCCTGTGTCAAGCAGAGTCACGTTACGCTCGGGCAAGCGCTCGGCGAGTCGGAGCAGGAAACTGGGATTCGTCAGCGCCTTGGTATGGCAATGAGCGTGGATGACCATGTTGCCCGCCTTGACCTTGAACTTGAGCGCTCCCGGCTCATGGCTGAGCAACTCCTCGATGAACTGCTCGAACAGGAAGCAACGCTTGGCGACGCGCTCCGCGCCTTCTAGTTTCAGCTCGCGGTAGTCCTCCGCGAACATCGAATAACAGGACGGTTCCAGGAACAGAATCGGCGCGCCGTCCACGTCCGCGTTCAGCAAGGCGAGGTTGTGCTGACCCAACCGCATCACTTCGTCCAAATTCCCTTGGCTGAAGGCTGGCCGGCCGCAGCACTTGCGCCCCGTCGGCAAGGCCACCTCGAACCCGGCGGCCTCCAGCACTTTCACCGCCGCGATGCCGATATGGGGCTCGTGATACCGCACGAAGGTGTCATCCCACAGCACGACCCGCCCGCGCGTGAATGCCGGCGCGCGCCCGCGGCGCGCGAACCAGCGGTCGAAGCGCTGCCGGGCGTAACGCGGCAGCGATCGCTGCCAGGCGAGGCCCAGCGTTTTCGACAATAGGCTGCGCACGAACAGCGATCCCAGGGCGGCATTGGCCAGCCGGGGCATGACACAGCCGATCCGGCCCAGCAAATCCACCGAGCTGACCAGCCGCTCGCGCCAGGTTAGCCCGTCACGCCGTATGCGGGCGTTCAACAGCTCAGCCTTCAGCAGGGCCAGGTTGACGTTGGACGGGCATTCGGTGGTGCAGGCCCTGCACCCAAGGCAGTTGCTCAGTGCCGCGTCCAGCTCCGCGCAGCTCAGCGGGTCGCCGTTGGCCACGCCGCGCAGCTCCAGGGCCGCCCGAATCGCGTTGGCCCGGCCGCGCGTGCTCATGATTTCCTCGCCGGTGGCGATGAACGTCGGGCACATCGTGGGCGTTTCTTTGCGGCAGCCGCCGCAGCCGTTGCACTGCTCGAGGTTGCGTATGAACGAGCCGTCTTTCGCGGCAAAGGCCAGGACGGGCGTGAAGGGCAGCCGCAGCTCGCGCCCCGCTCCCAGCCGCAGATTATCGTCGATCTTGAACCGTCCATCCGGGACAACTTTGCCCGGGTTGAAAAGGTTTTGCGGGTCGAAGGAGTTCTTGATCTCACGCATCACGCCCAGCAGACCGTCGCCGAGCTGCTCCGCCATAAATTCCGTGCGGGCGATGCCGACCCCGTGCTCGCCGGCCAGGGAGCCTTGGTAGCGGGAGACGAGCGCGGAGACCTCGTTGGCAAGCTGGCGGAACTTCTTCAGATCTTCGGCCGAGTGCAGATCAAGGATCGGCCGCACGTGGAGCAACCCCGCCGCCGCGTGACCATAATAGGAGGCCTGAATACCCGCGGGTCCCATGAGCGACTGCAAGCCGGCGACGTAAGCCGGCAACTCCTTCGGAGGCACAGCAACATCCTCAATACCGGTCACGGGTTTGGCGTCACCCTTGCGCCCGGTCATGAGCGAAAGCCCGGCCTTGCGCACGGCCCAGATCAAATTAGCGTCGGCTTGCCGGCGGAGAATGGTCTTGCGCATACCCAGCTTGCGCCTCGCCAGGGCCGCCAGAGGGTCATCCACCTCGTCAAAGAACTCGACCGCGAGGATGGATTGGCAGGGCCGGGAATCCAACTCGAGCAAGTCGCGCGCCGACTGGAACTCGCGTTGTCCCCGGGTCTGGTCGAGCAGGACCCGGTCCAGGTGCTCGATGGCGGCGGGTTTCAGGTCGAGCAGTTCCACCGTGGCCTGCATCGCCTCCGTCACTGAAGCAAAGAAGATCAGGGCCAGGCCCTTTTG
>Ga0114951_10005885_pt1 | contig 11102 bp, 8 predicted proteins | sample AM7aDNAmetaG_FD_88677 | JGI IMG/M metagenome (GOLD analysis project Ga0114951, IMG submission 88677) | Freshwater microbial communities from Finland to study Microbial Dark Matter (Phase II) - AM7a DNA metaG | ecosystem: Environmental > Aquatic > Freshwater > Lake | place: Finland: Lake Alinen... | reverse complement strand
GGTCCAGAATTCGCACATGGGGACATCGGCATACCCACCGGCAGTGACGCTCTTGAACTGGGTCTGGTGATAGGGCTCGATGGTTAACTGCCTGCCGTCGCGGTGGCAGAGTTCGTTCATATGGCTGAAATAGGTATCAGCCATCAGCCCACAGCACACCTGGCGGAAATCCCACAGGAAGCGCTCGGTGGTCGCCGTGTCCTGCACCACCCGGCCGGTGACGGCGGGCAGGTAATTCAGCAGATCGTAGCCCCGGCGCTTGGCGAACAGAGCGCGGAAGTCGCGGGTCCAGTTCTGCGCGCCCTTCTCATAGCTGTCGATGTGGATGTATTGGATATGCTTTCCCAGTTCCGGATCGTCGAGGAACGGCTTCAGGCCCTTGGCCCAGTGGACATCGAGCGCCGCGGAATCGAACTTGTCGCATTCCAGCCCGTCCGCTCCCGGTCCTGCCGGTCCGGTGTGCTGGCCGGTGGCGGTGTGGCCGAAGCGCATGACGGTCCAGTCACCGGGCGGGACCTCCCAGCTCAATTTGCCGGTGCCATCCATGGCGCCGGTCAGGTCGCGGATGGTATCGAGCGCGATGCGGCATTCCGGCGGAGCGGCCAACGCCGCAGGAGTAAAGCGGGGTTTGTCGAGGCCGTATTGATCCCAGATGGCTTTGCCTGTCCACTCGGCGGTGCGGTAGCGGGGGCTCAAGACCACCTCCGCCAGATCGACGTTGTTCTTCTCCAGAAATTCGATGCGCCAGTGCCGGGCCGTCGTGGACGCAAACACCGCATCCAGCGATGACCAATTGCGGCTGGGCGCAAAGGCCAGAACCTCGCGCCATGTGCGGCCGTCATCCGATGCCAGCAGCCTGCCCTTGGGAACCGAGCCGTAGCGGCGTGGATAGATATGCAAGGAACGGCTCAGGAACGGTTGATCGTAGGTGAACTGGATGAATTGCGGTTGGCTGGCAGCGGGTTTGGCGAGGACGCCATGTTTGGATTCATCACCGTTGGTGAGCAGTGCGGTATTGAATTTTGGATCGCTGCAGATGATGGCCGGTTTGGGCACCTCGCCGCATTCCGCCGTGGGCGTGGGGAAGGCCAGCACCGCCACGTCGCGATACCAGCCTTCGTTAGTCACGGGTTGTGCCAGTGTGCCGGAGAATGATCTTCCGCCCTGGAAGCGGGTCTCGCTCCAAGTCAGCTTCTGCATGGAGAGCTCCGGCGTGATCCACGGACCGCCGCTCGACGACCAGCCACCGGGCGAATTGTTCAGATCCACCTCCAAGCCCAGCTTCCCGGCGGCGGTGATGGCATGCCGCATCAGCTCCCGCCATTCTGGACTCATCACCTTCACCGGACCGGGCGGGCCATGACCGCCGATGTTGTAGAGTTCGACCCCGCCGATGCCGGCGCGCTTCATCGCCTCCAAGTCGGCGGTAATGCCCTCGCGGGTGATGTTGCCGTCTATCCAATACCAGTAGGCATGGGGACGCGCCGCATCGGGCGGATTGCGGAAGCCGCCGGCCAGGGAATCCGCTTCTCCGGCAACAAGCCGGGATGCGGCAGACAGCAACATCACTGCGAATGTCAGAAATCTGGTTGAGGTCATATTCGGTGATTCATCCGGTCACTTGGACCGGGACGGCAGGACGCGAAACTCGTTGATGGTGGGCACCTCGCTGACTTTCAGGATGTTCAAGCGGATTTGCGATGCGGCCTGCCACACACAACTGACGGGTAAATCACATCGTCGTGCGGACGATATTTCAGGTTGGCGGCTTCGAGCACGAGGCCGTGGTAGCGGAAGACCGGCAGGTGGGTCACAGCCTGATCCGCGGCATGGTGCGCAGCCAGCGGCTCCAGCAGCAGGGCAGTGAGAATCGTTTGTGTTTGTCTGGTCATTCTGGCCTCAGTTCAAATGATTCTTCGGGTGCAGTTTGGAAGGTGAGACGCTCGCCGGTGAGGGATGCGATTTTAGTTCCGTTGCGCATAAGCTTCACGGGACGGCCAGGCCATGGATTTTCGACGGTGCAAGTGCGGCCTTTTTCGCTGACAATGCGGACGTCGCTGACCACGCCGTCTTTCAACGCCGCCGAGCAACGGAATGCGCCGTAGGCCCAAAGGTCGCGGAAGCTGGCGTTGGGTTCGGTCCTTTTTGGCCAGCAGCGGAAGAAGCGGAGGACGTTCTCATGGCTCTGGAGCATCATTTCCTGGAGAGTATTGGGAACGAACATCCAGCTCTCAACTCCCTGCCAGATGCACCCATTCGGCGATGCGCCTTTGGCGATCCGTGTCAGGTTGTTCCAGATGATTTCGGGATTATACCCGACCCGCACCGCGCCACCAAAGAACAGCGGGCCGCCGTTGTTGTCGTTCCATGCACCGCGTCCGTAGGGTCCATCGGGGATATGGTGATCCTTTTGCCATTTCCGGCCTTCTGCCGATTCCAGGAAGGAGCGGAGCGCGATCGTGTTGCGCGCCGCCTCCAGGAGTTGCGGATCGGAGTCCAGTCCCAAGTTCCCACACGGATAGGCGGCATACATCGAACCGGCAAAGCCCGCGAACCATTCGTTGCCGACCTCCTCCGTGCAAACGACTTTTCGGTCGCCGCCCAGTTCCGGTGGGACCATGGGGTTCATCGGCACGGCGGCCAATTGCGGAATCTCCGCCGTCGGATGCCGAATGAGCCGCCGCCACATGATCTGGTTCACCGGTTTGATGGGATACGGGCTGAGCTGGTCGAGTATCTCACGCCATTTCGAGCGCAGCGCGGCGTCGAAGCCCAGGGACGCGCTCATGTCGAGCGCGAGTTGCAAGGTGCTGCGGATCACAGCCAGCCCGGCGATATTATTCCGGCAGGGAGTGTCGGGGAAGAAGCCATCCTCCTCGTAGGCGTCGTCGAGCAAAACATAACGCCCGTTTTCCAACACCAGGTCGTGCTCGAAAAACCGCGCGACCCCACGCACGAATGGATAAACCCGCGTCGCATAGTCGTCGTCGTAAGTCCGATACCAACGATCCGCCACCGGCGCGACGGCCAGTGCAGACTGCGACTTCTGGCAATAGTAACCCGAGGAGGCAACATGCCCCTTGGGTCCGAGGGCCATCGGCAGACGCCAGCCGGCCGGATATGGCGTGAAATAGTGGGGATGGTTTTCCATCAAGCGAGGCACTTGGCTGATCTTCTCGAAGGTTTGGCCGTTGGAGAGAATCGGCCATTTCTTCGGGTCCGCCTTGTCGGCGATCTCTGCCTGAGCCAAGAACGGGTTAACGTAGGGATCTGCCTGCTCGAAGCGACCGGAGGTGGCCCATCCGAGATAGGTCTGCTCGTGGTTATAGTTGAGATGGTAATCCGAATACCACAACGGGTTGTCGGTCGTGACCACCCCGTCGAAGTTGGCCGGAAAATCAGGATCACGGCTCAAACTGGCGATGTGATACAGCGAGCGGTAGTAAGACATCTCCAGTTGCGGATCGCCCAACGTGACGTCCGACTTGTCCCAATATTTCCGCCACCAGCCCTGGTGCATCTGCCGCAGCAGCCCCGCGTCATCGGTACTGAAACGTTGCGCCCGGCGTCGGGCATTCTCCAGCGGCTGCGTGGTTTTGAACCAACTGCGGACGGCGATCGCCACGACCACCGGCTTGTCGGGTTTGACCGTGAACTTCCCGTCGCTCACTGGCACGTCAACGGCTCGCGCCGTCAACGCCAGGCGCGTGGGCTGAAAGACGTTTTTATCGAATGTGCGTTCCGCCCACAGCACGTCATTGGTCCAGCCTGTCTCCTCCACCGGCGCGGGATCCTTGGCGCTCCGCTTGTAGGCATTGGGAGGATTGCTGGCTTCCACCTTTTCTGCACCGAGCGACTCATCGCCGGGAAAATGGAAGGAGAGTCGAACCTCAAGTGGATTATTCTCTGCGGAACATTCGACGAGCAGAAGGTTCTCCGTCGCCGCCACCCAGGCGCGGATGACCAGCGTTTGGCCGTCCTTCTCAAAACGGCCCGTCGTCGTCGCGGTCAGAAAATCCTGTTCCACGCGATAACTCGCGCCCGCCATGGCCGGTGCCTCGAAGATCAGCCGGCCAAGCGACTTCGGCGCGCCGCCGCGATCCGGCGCGCGGAACTCCCAAAAATCATTCGCCGCAATCCAAAACTGCGGGAACTCCGGTTTGCCGGCGAACGCGACGGTGAGATCGCCGTTGCCCAGAATCGGCGCATCGGCTGGATGCATCCGCGACGGAATTTTCTCCGGTGGCTTCGTGAACACCGCCTTGTGCCGCGCGACAACCGCCCAAGGCTCGATCTCGGCGGCCACCGAACCGTTGGCGCAGAGCGCGCTCAACAGGGCGGTCATCAGGATGCGTTTCATAGGGTATTCCTGTTCTATGGTGTGGGATCAGCAGTTCGCGCAAGGCTTTTGCTCCGCCGGCTTGGTGCTTGTCTCACTTGGCTGCAGTCTTCAGCGTGATCGCCCAGCGTTTGAACGAGTTGTCCTTGGTGGTCGCGGCGTTCACGATATCGATGGTCGCCACGGTCTTTTCCGGCCAGGGGTTGATCCAGTCGTAACGGCAGAGGCGATAGGATTTGCCTTTGGCATCCTTGCCCTGGTGGACCACGACGTACTTCGGTTGTCGCCACGCGGGACGCGTGAAGTCGCCGATGGTGGTCTGCACGATCACAGGGATGGCCTCAACGGAACCATCGGTGTAGCGCACGCGGTAATGACCGATGAGCGAATCATGTTCCGAGTAATGGCCGCCATGGAAAAGATGCAGTGACACGATCCGCTGGTTGACCGGCAAGCCGGTCACTTCGCGTTTTACCCCCAGAAACTTGGGACCAGTCAGCGCCGGGACATCGCCCAGCCGCACCGGGCCAGCGCCGATGGGAAGGCGTGCGTTGAGGCTCTGGCCGAGTTCCGGCGCCACGCCGAAGATCTGCGGCCCGAGTTCGACGTCGGTGATCAGTTTGGTCAGCGGCTCCGAACCGATGGCTTGGATGTCCAGCGCCGCATAACCATCACCAAGGTCCGCCGTCTTGATCAAGGTTGGGTCCGCGTGAAGCGATTCCGCCGCGAGCCGCCCGCGATGTTCGCCCCACAGGTCGTCGCTAGAGTAGGGTCGCTGCGCGCCGGCGGTTTTGTCCCACGGCCCCCTTGCCAGGAGAACCGAGCGACCGGTGCGGGCGATGTTCATGCGGCGATCGCGGGGAAGGAGGTTGTCAAGTGACGTGGCTTCCGTGATAAGGTAGCAGCGCACACCGGCGGCTTCGAGCGTCGTGGAAAAGGACCAGCCTTTCGCTCCCGAAACCTCGTGCATTTCCTCGCTGAAACATTCGAAAACGTGGTAGCTGCGCTGCGTGGCCAGGCCGGCGGCTTCCGGGTCGAGCTTGATTGTCAGCCGATGGGGCGTATCGCCGGTTTCCAGCAGAAAAAGCAGTGTGCCGGACGGCCCGATGCGTCGCGCCGCAAATACACCCTCTGCCCGGCGAGAATCCTGGGAAATGGCCGCCGCCGGTCGCTCGCCACCGATGCCAACCAGCCGGGCCACGGCATCCGCCGTCGGATCTGCATCGTCCACCATGAAGCAGTCGCCGGTCAGATAGTGGCAAAGGCCCTGGCCGAAGCGATGGGCAATGATGGCGGGTATGCCTTTGGCCTGGGCCACGACTTGAACGTCGTCCGCCACGGAAGGGGCGATTGCGGTGCGTGGGTTGATGTGGATCGGCCCGCCGTCCGCCAGCGTGGCAACCAGGAATGATGCGCGCGCCTCCTCCGGCGCCAGAAGTCGCAGGGGACGGCCGACCACCGGGCCAAGGGATCCGCCCGGGAACGGCGCGTACTCGTTGAACAATTCTCCGAACCGGCCCGCCTCGCCCATTAGGATCAAGTGTCCGCCGCGGCGGACATACTCGGCCAGGCGAGCCATGTGTGCCTCGGTGATCCGCGGAGTGCGGGGCAGGATGATAGTGGAGAGTTGCTGTAGTTTGAAGCCCGGGTCGTCGAGGTGATACTCGCTGTAGATGCCCAGCTTGTCGGTATAACCGGCAACCATCAAGGCGTGAATAATGCCGAGCGAATCGTGATGATAGCTATCAACGTACATCCAGTTGAAGTTGGCGTCGTCGAGCATGAACAGGCCGATCGTCGGCCTAGGGGCGGTCGAACCGGCCAGCACTTCGCCCAGCGAGTCGATCATGCGGTTGCAGTGTTGCACCTCGAAATACTTCAGCGGCCGGTCGCGGCCGAACGCCGGATCGGCCACCATCCCCGCCAGTTTCTTCGGATTGTCCGGCGTGTAGTTCATCAGGTTGCAGAAGGTCCACAGATTGTATCTCTGCGAACCCAGGGCAAGGTTGCCCCAGATGTGGCGGCGCAGGTAGGCCGCGTCGATGCTCGTCGGGTCATTGCGGAAGGAACCAGTCCAGCCCGCCTCCAGCTCATTGTTGATCCACGGCCCTTGGGCCGCGGTCTTCACGAACCCGGCATAGAGGAAGACCCAGGGGAGCGAATCTTCAAAGTCACCGTTGCCCAGTCCAAAACCGGGGGCCGCTTCCGCAACGGCCGGCATGGGGAAGAACCGAACGTCGCAGTACGGACCATGGTTGTATTCGTAATGAATGCTCCGGCCGTGCCCGTCGAGCTTCTGGAAGGTCTTGACCATCGCCGCCCAGGCCTCGACGCTGGTCTCCTTCTTGAAGCGGTACCAGTCCCACTTGGCCACCGTGGCATTCTTCAATGCCCGGCCTTTGAAGTCGGCTTTGCCTTGGGCCACGGGATAGACGGCGTCGAATGACGCGTAGAAATCCTCCCGTCCGCCGTAACGTTGCGACACTTCTTTCAGCGAAAAATGGGCCGCCATGTATCGGCGGTAGCGATCGAGTGTCCATGCGTCGTACGAGATGGGCACTTTGGCCGAAACCGTATCGAAGGGGTGATGTTCGCCGGCGATCTGGTAGCCGATGAGCAAGGGATTGTCGCGATACCGGTCCACCAATGGCTTCCAGAGTTCGGTCAGGGCCGCGGAATATTCTTCGGGATCGTGATGGGGTAGGCCCTTTTCATTGGGAAGGACCGAGCCGTCGGCCCCGATCCAATGCCAGTTGCGCTTGCTGGCCTGCCACCCGGGAATGCTTTGCCCCAAATGGAAGACGACCTTCAGCCCAGCCTTCTGTGCCCGGCGAAAGCATTCGTCAATGGTGTCAAACTGGTATGCGCCTTGTTTTTTCACATGCACGTCGATCAACGCCGTGTTCAGGCCGGACTGCGTGTAAAAGTCGCGCTCACCGCCGACATCTTTCTCGTCCTGGAGCAGGAAGACCCCTTTGCCGAAGGTGTTGATTCCACCAAAGCCGGCACGGCGGATGAACGGCTTGCCGTTGACGCGGTAAACGCCATCGGGCTCGGCGGCACGCGAGGCGCCGACATGTAATGCGCCTAACAACGCCATCGCCAGAAACTGCTTCATCATGTTTGTTCCTTTCGTTTTGATTTGATTCGTCAGTTCCAATTGTTGGAAATCAGCGCACCCCAATTTTCCACAGATTGGAAAATCATCAAAGTGGCCAGCGGCGCGAGCAGCAGGGCGGTGAGGAGCAGCAAAGTTCGTTTCATCGGAAGGCGAGGATAACCGCCTCCGGCCAACTCCTTCGAGCTTTAACTCTCAAACACCTCCCGCCACGCCGCGCGATGCTTCGTGGCGTTGACGAAGCGCCTACTGGCATCGGGAAAGTCAGCCGTGGAGTCCGCCAGGAAACCGGTGGAGTAGAGAAAGTCAGCCGCCGCTTCGCCAAGGAGAGTGGTGGAGTTGACGAGGAGACCGCTGGAGTTGACGAAGCGCCCGGTCTCCTCGCCGAAGTCAGCCGTAGAGTTGGCGAAGCGTCCGGTGGAGTGGGCGAAGTCAGCGGGCGCGTCGCCAAGGAGAGTGCTGGAGTTGCCGAGGAGACTGGTGGAGTCGGCGAAGCGTCCGGTCTCCTCGCCGAAGTCAGCGGGCGCGTGGCCAAGGAGACGGGTGGAGTTGGGAAAGTCAGCGGTGGAGTGGGCCAGGAAAGTGGCGGCGCTGGAAAAGTCAGGCGTGGCGTTGGAAAGGAAAGGCGTCTCCTCGGAAAAGTCAGGCGTTTCGCCAGCCGCCAGAGGCAAAACCACCCCCTATCCACCGCTATTTTCCCGATGTTCGTCGAATTTGGCCATGAAACCATCCCAACCCCGCCTTCCCGCCGCCCCGACGCTGCCTTGGGAGGGGAAATACAAGCCCCAAGACTCCGCAATCCCGACGAGCCGCCCTCGTAGCACAGGCGTCCTCGCCTGCGGGTTGACCGGGCCTCCCGGCCCGGTGTTCCGTCCTGGCGGCGGAACGCCGCCCGAACCCGCCGGCGAGGACGCCCGCGCGCCCCGGCGGGCGGCCTGCATAGTAGTGCCAAGCGTACTGATTGCTTGAATCGATTTTGGCGGTACGCTACTACGGCTGCGCTATACGATTTTATCACGACATTGAAACCCGCACTGTCCAAAGGCCTTTGTGACGCCGTTTCCCTTTTCTCAGGGTGCGGTGGCAGCGATCTTGGCCTGCATGAGGCCGGTGTCCAGACGGTGTGGGCCAATGACGCCAACGAATCTGCTTGCGAACTCTACGAGGCAGTCACGGGAACGAAGAACATCATTAAGGTCGGCGACATCGCCAACATCACGGGCTTTCGTAAGGCTGAACTGCTTGTGGGATGCTACCCGTGTCAGGGCTACAGCCAAGGCGGAAGACGCAATGACGAGGATGCGATCAACTACCTTTACCAGCACTTTGATCGAGCTTTGCGCAAAATCCGCCCGCGAGCCTTCATCGTCGAGAACGTGGACGGGATGCGTTTTGGACACAGATACGCCCGATCCAGAGCTACATGAACGAAAGGGATCTCAATCGCTATGGTTCAATACCAGTTCTATCCTAGGTCGGTAGGTTTGAGCGAGCCAATCGCGGCAGTAGTGGAGTGTTTCCGGCAAGTGGCCGGAGAAATCTCCTCGCCTGAACATGATCTGTCGAGCGATGCGGTGCTTGGTGTGGTTCGGCCAGAACTCAAGAGAATCGGGTTCAAAGTCGAAGAAGGAAAGAACCGGAACCAGAAGATCAAAGTCCCCGTCCTATTCGGACTGAACAACACAATCGACAAATCTTTCGACGCTGACGCAGTCAGTTTGGATGGGAAGGTGGTGATTGAGATAGAGGCTGGGCGTGCCTTGGACAACTACGCTTTCTTGAAAGACATCTTCGAGGCTAGCCTAATGTCTGGGGTGGAATATCTGGTTGTTGCCGTTAGAAACTACTACAGGGGAGGCCATACTTTTGACCGCATCGCGGTTTTCATCGAAACTATATACATAAGCAACCGTATCCATCTGCCGTTGCGTGGGATTCTGCTCATCGGCTACTAACCCAATTCAGTTCTGACAGCTCTCATTCCTGTTTGGACAGTTGCGTAGGATATTTCCGACGGCGCGAACAGACAGTATCCCATGCACCCTTCCTCAGACCGTTTGCAAGTCAGCCAGCGCCTTATTAACAAGCTTGGAAGCGTTCTTTGCCGGCTCGATCAACGCTCGCGCGGTATCGTCATCAAGGCTGCCGGGAACAATTAGGCCGCTGAGGTCACGCAGTTGATCCGCCACCCTCTGAAATCCCTCCTGTAGCCGCTCGCCAGAGGGCCTGGTTTCCTCCATGACCAATCTCAGTGCTTTCCCCTCCTTCAACCGGCTGCACATGACAGTATCCCGCACAGCTTTGGCCAGGTCTCCGATTTCTCGGCTGTCCTCCACCACAGCGGGGACCCCTCGGGTCTTGTCTCCGAACATGAACTTCATGACCCAGCCGGCCTGTTCCAGTTTATCTTCCGGAACAGGGTCTTCAGCGGGGATCCCATCCTTCTCAATAAATCCAACGAAATCCCGGATAGGCGGATTGTCCAGCGCGGTGTAAACCCAGGAAAATGGGTAGTCGGGATTACTTCCGCGCCCTTTGCGCTGGCTTTGATCCGAACGGAAGTGTCCGGTTCGGATCAACTGGTTGACAAACCGATAGCCCGCCAGCATCCGTGGCACGGTACGATTCTTGTCGCCGAGCATCTCCATCACCTCTCCAAGCTTAAGGTCTTGTTCGCGCAACACTTGATCAACCCAATGTGCTTTGGCGTAAGAATCCCATTCGAGGAAACCGACAATGTGCCGGACCCCGATGTAGGGCAGTACTTGTTTCCAAGCGTCCTTGCCTTTGTAAACGATGACTGGAACCGGATTCACAAGCCTCTGCCCGTTTTCCTTGTGAATTTTGGCGTAATGTTCCTGTAACCGTAGTTGCCCGGCCGCACGCTCGTCCCCCGTCAGGATCAGGCAAGCCGCCAAGCGCCGGTTGCCCTCTAAAATCTTTATTTTCTTCTCCTTCTCTAGTCGGATTCCAACAAGTGGCTCCGAATCGAAGAATCCGTTCACGGCGATGGAACTCAGAACATCATCAACCCCGAATGTAGCGACGATGTGGTCGAGGGCCTCGCGCTCGGTGTTAATCTTCGCCGCACCAGTGCCGTAGCGCGGGTTTGACAGGTCGAATTGCAGCTCCTCCAGAAAACACATATCTACCGGGTGCTGCGCTTTGTTTGCAGCGGATTTGGTTGTCGGAGTCGTCATAAAATTTCTTGGTGGAGAGTCTGAACTCGGAAGTTTGAGAAATCAAATGGAGATTGGGGGGCATAGATTTTCCGTGCTGGCGGCGGCGGTGCCGTCCTTCTCGTGGAAGAAGACGTTGTAGTCCTGAGCGGAGTTGAACGGGGGATCAAGATAAACGAGATCCATGCTCTCGGCGGCGACGTAGCGGCGCAAGATGTCTAGGTTGTCCCCGTAATACAAGGTGCCCATGCGCGGGAGCATGGGCGAAGGCGGGGCGGAGTTCAAGGGGCAAGGTGGGCGCTCCCCGCCATTCGGCCCGGCGGGCGGGCCTGGGCTGTCCTGTTCATGGAGTAGAAGATTTGCGGCGGTCTGCCGACGCGCCGCTACGAAGCATCCGTTACTTGGCCGCCGCCGCTTTTCGATCAATTGCCTGCCTTGCTCCACTGGACAATTTTGTACCGGCTGG